>RRZU011546338.1_pt1 | contig 37026 bp, 31 predicted proteins | sample 2165561 | NCBI WGS metagenome assembly RRZU01 (sample SAMN10456909, study PRJNA506462) | wastewater metagenome | isolation source: wastewater sludge | place: USA: Moscow, Idaho | reverse complement strand
GGGGCGCGTCGTGAGCGTCGACCTCGGGTGGGCGGCCCGCGGAGACGTCCAGTTCGCCGAGGTCGTCCCCGAGACGCGCGCCACCCTCGCGGGGGCGGTCGCCGCCGGTGCGGGCTTGCTCTTGGACTACCTCGACGACGCCTCGGCGGCGGTCCTCTATGTCCACCGGGACGGCTCCGGCGGCGTCGAGGTCGATGTGCCGAGCGGTGCCCTGGTGGGCCTGGACGGCCGGCCGGGCCGGACGGAGGCGTTCGCCGCGCTGAGCACCCTGAGCACGCCGTCGACCTCGTTCCGGCTGATCCTGCCGCAGACGCCGGGGGAGGACGTGGTCGTGGAGCGACTGGAGTTGCTCCCCGCCGGCGGTGAGCCGGCCGAACCGGCCTACACCCCGCAGCGGCGGCGCGCCCGCAGCGCCGACGGGACGCTGGTGCCGTACTTCCTGGCCGTGCCGAAGGACGGCCGCGCGGGCCCACGCCCGACGCTGCTGTACGGGTACGGCGGGTTCAAGATCCCGGTGTTGGCCGACTATCGGCCGGGCTGGGCTGCCTGGCTCCAGGCCGGGGGAGCGCTCGCCCTGGCCAACCTGCGCGGGGGCGGGGAATACGGCACCTCCTGGTACGACCAGGGGCGGTTGGACGCGAAGCAGAACGTGTTCGACGACGCGATCGCCGTCGCCGAGGACCTCATCCACGCCGGCACAACCACGGCGGCCCAGTTAGCCGTCCACGGCCGCTCGAACGGGGGTCTGCTGGTCGGGGCACTCCTGACGCAGCGGCCTGACCTGTTCGCCGCAGCCTTGCCCAGCGTCGGCGTCCTGGATCTGCTGCGCTTCCACCGGTTCACCATCGGGGCGGCCTGGATCAGCGACTACGGCGACCCGGACACCCCGGAAGGCTTCGCGACTGCGTACGCATATTCGCCGCTGCATCGGGTCTCGCCCGGCGTGCGGTATCCGGCGACGCTGGTCTCCACCGCGGACCACGATGACCGGGTGGTGCCGCTGCACAGCTACAAGTTCGCCGCAGCGCTCCAGGCCGCCCAAGCCGGGGCGGCGCCGGTGCTGTTGCGGGTGGACACCGCCGCCGGTCATGGCGCGGGTAAGCCCACCGCCCAGATCTCCGCCGAGTGGGCCGACGTGCTCACCTTCGCCGCCGAACACACCGGGCTGCGGCCTGAGGAACCCGGCCGCTGATCGCGCCTGGGAGCAAGGCCCCATCGGCCCCTAGAATAGAATGCCGATGTCTGCCACCACACCCACGCTCACCTTCGACCCGTCCCTGCCGATCAGCGGGGCCGTCGAGGAGATCAGCGCCGCCCTGGCGGCGCATCAGGTGATCGTGGTGGCGGGGGAGACCGGCTCCGGCAAGACCACCCAGTTGCCGAAGATCGCGTTGGCGGCGGGTCGGACGAGGATCGCCCACACCCAGCCGCGGCGGATCGCGGCCCGTTCGGTCGCCACCCGGATCGCGCACGAGATGGGGGTCGACCTGGGCGGGGTCGTCGGCTATCAGGTGCGATTCACCCGCCAGGTCGGCAGGCAGACCGCACTCACGCTGATGACCGACGGGATCCTGCTCGCTCAGATCGCCCACGACCGGGATCTACGCGGCTACGACACGATCATCATCGACGAGGCCCACGAGCGATCACTCAACATCGACTTCCTGCTCGGCTATCTCAAACAGCTGCTGCCGCGGCGCCCCGACCTCAAGGTCATCATCACCTCGGCGACGATCGACACCGCGCGGTTCAGCGCTCACTTCGACGACGCCCCCGTGATCGAGGTGTCGGGTCGCACGTTTCCGGTCGAACTGCTGTATGAACCGCTGGCCGGGCCTGATGATCTGGTCGAGGGGATAGCGCGGGCCGTGACGCAACTCCACGCCCTGGGCGACGGTGACATCTTGGTGTTCTGCTCCGGGGAGCGCGACATTCGCGACGCCGCCGACGCGATCACCGCCCTCAAACTGCCCCACACCGAGGTGCTGCCGTTGTACGCCCGGTTGTCGGCGGCGGAGCAGGACAGGGTGTTCACGCAGCACTCCGGCATGCGGGTCGTGCTGGCCACCAACGTCGCCGAGACGTCGTTGACCGTCCCCGGGATTCGCTCGGTGGTCGATCCGGGGCTGGCACGGATCAGCCGGTACTCGGCGCGCACCAAGGTGCAGCGACTGCCCATCGAGGAGATTTCTCAGGCTTCGGCGAACCAGCGCGCGGGGCGGTGCGGTCGTATCGGGCCAGGGATCGCGATCCGGCTCTACAGCGAGGATGACTTCGCCGCCCGCCCGGAGTTCACCGAACCGGAGATCCTGCGCACCAACCTGGCCAGCGTCATCCTGCAGATGGCCGACGCGAAGCTCGGGCCCATCGAGGAGTTCCCGTTCGTGGAGCCGCCCGACCGCAGCCAGGTGCGTGACGGCCTGCGGCTGCTGCGCGAACTGGGTGCCCTGGAGGAGTCTGATACCCACGGCTCGTCCGGTCAGCGGCTGACGACGACCGGACGCCTGCTCGCCCGGCTGCCCGTCGACCCGCGGCTGGGCCGCATGCTGGTGGAGGCCTCCCGGCGCGACGTCTCGGACGTCATGGTGCCCATCGTGGCCGCCCTCGCGATCCCCGATGTGCGCGAACGCCCGACCGAGCACCAGGCCGAGGCCGACGCGTCGCATCGCCGCTTCTGGCTGCCGGTGGACACGGAGGGGAAGGAACGCGACGCCTCCGATCTGGCTGCCACCTGGCGGCTGTGGCGCTACCTACGTGGACAGCAGAAGGAACTGTCCGGCAACGCCTTCCGGCGGATGTGCCGCGATGAGTACCTGCACTTCCTCCGATTCCGCGAATGGCAGGACCTCACGACCCAACTCCGCGACATCAGCAAGGAACTCCACCTGGGTCGGGGCGATGGCCCGCGACGGGGGCACGCGGTGGGCACCGGCTCCGAGCCGGACTGGGACGCCGTCCACACGGCGGCGCTGGCTGGCCTGCTGTCGCACGTCGGGCTCAAGGAGACGGCACGCGAACCGGCGGCCCCCGCACGACGTGGCCGCCGCCCGTTGGCCGAGTACCGGGCGGCTCGCGGTGCACGGTACGCGATCCAGCCGGGCTCGGCGGCCGCGAAGGCCGAACCTCCGTTGGTCACCGCGGTCGAACTGGTCGAGACGAGCCGGTTATGGGCGCGCACCGTGGCGCCCATCTCCGCAGACATGGTCGAAGAGGTCGGCGCCCACCTGCTCGTCCATCAGTACGGCGAGCCACACTGGTCGGCGTCCCGCGGACAGGCCGTGGCCGAGGAGCGCGTCCTGCTGCTGGGGGTGCCGATCGTCGCGGGCCGGACGGTCGGCTATTCCCGCGTCGATCCGGTGGTCGCCAGGGAGATCTTCCTGCGCTCGGCACTCGTCGAGGGCGACTGGCGGACCCGTCACCACTTCTTCGCCCGCAATCAGCGGGCCCGGGCCGAGGCCGAGGAACTCGAGGAGCGCACCCGTCGGCGCGACATCGCCGCCGACGACGACGCCATCTACGCCTTCTACGACCGGCGCGTGCCGTCGAGCATCACCTCAGTCGCCGCCTTCGACCGGTGGTGGCGCGACAAGCGCCGCGAGGACGACCGCTTCCTCGACTTCCGGGTCGACGACCTGATCGAGGACCTGTCGTCGCTGGACGTCAGCGAGTTCCCCGACTCGTGGAGCGTCGGACCGGCCGAACTGCCCGTCACGTATGCCTTCGATCCGGGAGCCGGTCGCGACGGCGTCAGCGTCGAGGTCGACGTCAGCGTGTTGAACCAGGTCGAGGACGCGCCGTTCACCTGGCAGGTACCCGGGTTGCGCGCCGAACTTGCGACCGAACTCATCCGTGCGCTGCCCAAGAGCGTCCGCATCCGCTTCGTCCCGGCCCCGGACTGGGCCCGGCGCGCCCTGGTCTGGCTGGAGGGACGAGCCGAATGGGATCAGCGCCCGTTCCCCGACGCTTTCGCGGCCGCATTGGGAGCCTTGTCGGGGGAGCCGGTGCCCGCGTCGTTGTTCTCGCTGGCTGCGCTGCCCGAGCACCTGCGTGTGCGCTACGTCATCACCGACGGCCCTCGAACACTGGCTGAGGGGAAGGACTACGACTCGTTGCGCCGAGCCCACGCCCCTCAGCTGAGCCGGCACCTCAACGCCGACGCCGCCGGGCTGGCGCACGCCGGCGCCACCACCTGGGTCTTCGGGAGACTCCCCGCGACCGCGGAGGTGGCCCGCCGCGGCACCCCGCTGGTCGGCTATCCGGCCCTCGTGGATGAGGGCGACAAGGTTGGGGTCAAGGTCGCCAACACGGTGGAGCAGGCCACGCGCTGGCAGGCGCTGGGGCTTCGACGGCTGATCGCGGTGGACAGTCCCGACCCGACTCGTTCGGTGTTCTCCCGGCTGTCCAACACCGACAAGATCGCCCTGTCGTCGGGGCCATACGCCTCGGTGCAGGCGCTGCTGGCGGACGCCCGCCTGCGCGCCATCGCCGACCAGCTCGCTGCGCACCGCATCGATCCCGACGCGGTGCGCGGTCCCGCAGCCTACGTCGCCGCCAAGGACGCCGTTCGACCCGACGTGGCCGACCGGATGCAGGCAGTGACCAAGCTGGCGGCGTCGATCCTGGCGCGCGCCTCGGCGATCCGGGCCGCGGTGGGCAACCAGGCGGGCCCGAGCGCCGCGGATGCCCGGGCGCAACTCGACAACCTCGTGTTCCCCGGCTTCGTCGCCGCCACCCCGGAGCCCCACTTCACTCGGATCGACCGCTACCTGCACGCCCTGCAGGTCCGGGTGGACGGTTGGCAGTCCCATCCGGCACGCGAACGCCAGCACATGGACACGATCAGCGCGCTCGAGGAGGGGTACGACGCGGCGATCGCGCACTACCCGGTGGGCGAACTCCCCGCCGACGCCGTCGAGGTCGGCTGGTTGCTGGAGGAGTTGCGGGTCAGCCTGTTCGCTCAGTCCTTGGGGACGGCGCAGTCCGTGTCGGCCAAGCGGGTGCGGGCCGCTATCGCGGCGTTGAGCCGGACGGGGTCCGGCTACAGTGGCGGGCATGGCTGAGGGGGATCTGTACGCGGTTGATCCGGCGGTGCGGGCGAGTGTGCTCGGTACCCGGCCGATCCTGGTGCACCTTCTCGAGGGCTACATCGACGCGGGCCAAGTGGGGCATCAGGTGCGGGAGGCCCTTGAGGGCCTGGGCCCGCTGGAGCCGTTGGCACGGTTCGACCACGACGCGCTGCATGACTATCGCTCACGCCGCCCGCAGATGATCTTCGACCAGAACACCTGGCTGGAGATGGACGACCCCGACCTGGTGTTGTCGCGGGCCACCGACGCGGAGGGCCGGGCCTTCCTGCTGCTCACCGGTCCGGAACCCGATATGCGCTGGCGCGCAACTTTGTCAGCGGTGCTGGATCTTGCAGAGGACCTCGGTGCCTCCGAACTCGTGACCGTGCACGGGATCCCGATGGCGGTGCCGCACACCCGCCCCACGTTGGTCACCGGTCATGCCACGGACCCAGACCGCGCGCCCGGGAACCCGGTGTGGATCGACCGGGTGACGGTGCCGGGCAGCTTCTCCGCTGCCTTGGAGTTCCTGGCTGGCCGCCGGGGCCTGTTCGCACGGGGGTTCGTAGCCCACGTGCCGCACTACCTCGCCGCGGGCACTTACGCCCCGGCAGCCCTCGCCGTCTTGGAGCGGATCCGCGAGGCCACCGGACTGGCGCTCCCGCCAGGTGATCTCGCTGCGCGTTCCCTATCGACCCTGGCTCAACTGGAGGGTGAGGTGTCCGGCGACGGTGAACTTGGCCCTCTTGTCACCGCGCTGGAGGAACAGTACGACGACCTGGTGGCCGGCGGCGGCCGTTCGGTGCCGTCCGCCGATGAGATCGGTGCGGCGATCGAGCGCTTCTTGGCCGAGCACGACGACGAAGGGGATCCGGGTGGATCACATTGATCAGGTCCTCGACCTCCTGAACGTCGCGCGCGTGGCGCCCGACGTCTTCGTAGGCGAGAACCCGGACACCGATCTTCAGCGCGTCTTCGGCGGGCAGGTGATGGGGCAGGCCCTGCACGCCATGTACGCCACGATGGAGGAGGATCGGCTGGCGCACTCCATGAAGAGCTACTTCGTGCGTCCCGGGACGACGTCGGCCCCCCTCCAGTACACCGTCGCGCGGACGCGGGACGGAGGCTCGTTCTCCTCCCGCAACGTGGTGGCGTCGCAAGGCGGGCAGGACATCTTCGTGATGTCCGCGTCCTTCAAGGTCGCCGAAGATGGTCTGGAGCACGCGACAGCGGCCCCCGCAGGCGTGCCGGAACCTGCCGCCTGCCCGCCGCTGTCGACGGTGCTGGGCGCCCTGTCGCCGCGCACCGCTGAGGTCTGGGAACGCGAGTGGGCCTCGTTGGACACGCGCTACATCCGCGGGACCGAGGACGCCGGAGGGGAGGATCCGCGGCTGCAGATCTGGTTCCGGGCGGTGGGGGAGATGCCGGAGGATCCGCGGCTGCACCAGATGGTGCTCGCCTATGCCTCCGACCTGACACTGCTGGCGGTCAGCACGCTGGCCCATCCGGAAGCATTCGGATCCCCCCGCCTGCAGATGGCGACCATCGATCACTCGATGTGGTTCCACCGGCCCATCCGCGCCGACCGTTGGGTGCTGTATGACCAGGTATCTCCGGACGCCAACAACGCCCTCGGCTTCTCGATGGGCTCATTGTTCGCCCACGACGGCACCTTGGGCGCTCATGCCGTGCAGGAGGGGCTGATCCGGATGGCGGACGCGCGTCCCCGCAACGGCCTGGTGTGAGAAGACGCGCGACGGGGCCGGATCCGAGGATCCGGCCCCGTCGCTGTCTGAAGGGTGAGTGGGTGAAGCCGGGTTGCGCCGTGGTGCCTGTCAGGCTGCGATCTGGGTGGTGCGCAGCTTCGCGATGGCCTGACGTTCGATCTGCCGCACCCGCTCCGCCGTGATGCCCCACACGCTGGCGATGTCGGCGAGCTTCGCCTGGCGGCCATCCATCAAGCCGTACCGGCGACGGACGACGTCGGCCGAGCGCGGATCGAGGTTGCCCAGCATGTCATCGAGCCGGGCCCGATCCTCGGCATCCAGCACGACCTCGTCGGGGCCGGGCGTGGTGTCGCGGGCGAGCAGATCGCCCAAGGCCGTGTCGCCGTCTTCCTCCACGGGGGCGTCCAGCGACACGTGGTCGCGGGCGAGACGGAGCAGTTCGACGACTCGTTCCTCTTCGAGGTCCAGTTCATCGGCGATCTCGATGATCTCCGGCTCCCGGCCGAGCTTGCGCTCGAGGTTGCGGCGGGTGGCGGAGACCTGGTTGATCTGCTCGGCGACGTGGACGGGAAGCCGAACGATGCGGCTCTGCTGGGCGATGCCGCGGCTGATGGATTGCCGCACCCACCAGGTGGCGTAGGTGGAGAACTTGAAGCCCTTGGTGTAGTCGAACTTCTCCACGGCCCGGATGAGGCCGGTGTTTCCCTCCTGAACCAGGTCGAGCAGCGGCATCTGGGAGCGTCCGTACTTGCGCGCCACCGACACGACGAGGCGCAGGTTCGCGGTGATGAACTGCTTCATCGCGCGGCGTCCCTCGTCGGCCAGCGTCTCAAGTTCCTCGGGCGTGGCTTTGACGGCCTTGCGCCCGCCACGCTCCTTGAGCGTCAGTTGCCCGGCGAGGATGCCCTCGGCGTACAGACCGGCCTCGATGCGGCGGGCGAGCATCACTTCCTCTTCCGCGCTCAGCAGCGGCGTCTTGGCGATGCCGTCGAGGTAGAGGCCGACGGAATCCTTCCCGTCGATACCTTCGGAAGAGCGAATGCGGTGTGCGCTGGAGATCATGCGTCGTCCTTTCGTTCGTCACCCAGTACAACGCGAAAGATCTCGGATTTGTTCGCTCGTCCCCCTCAACGGGCCTTCAGCACCCCCCAAGCCTCCCGAATCGAGACCGTGGTCGTACGCCCATGTCCTCCCCTGTCGGGATGCCCGGCGCCGCGCTTCGATGCCCCTGTGCCGCGAGACCGCGCGGCGGGGCAAAGGTCAGGCGTCGATGCCGACCTGGTGCAAGAGCCACGCCAGTTGGAAGGCCCGCTCCTTCCAGGCCTTGTAACGGCCAGACACCCCGCCGTGCCCGGCCACCATCTCCGTCTTCAGCAGGATGGGGCGATCGGCGGGGTTGGTGACGGTGTCACGCAGCCGAGCCGTCCACTTGGCGGGTTCGGTCACCTCGACCCGGGTGTCGTTCAGGCTGGTCGTGATGAGGAGCGCCGGGTAGGGAACAGGCCGCACGTTCTCGTAGGGCGAGTAGCCCTTCATCGTGGCGTAGATATCCGGATCCGCGAGCGGATTGCCCCATTCCTCCCATTCCATGACGGTGAGCGGAAGATCGGGGTTCAGGATGGTGGTGAGGGGGTCGACGAAGGGCACCACCGCGTGCACCGCACGGAACAGGTCAGGGGCCAGGTTCACGGCGGCGCCCATGAGCAGACCGCCCGCAGAGCCGCCTTCGGCCATCAGCCGGTCCGCAGCGACATGGCCGTCGGCGATGAGCAGCCGACCTGCTTCGACGAAGTCGCTGAACGTGTTCGGCTTGGTCAACTCCTTGCCACCTTCGTACCAGGGGCGCCCCAGTTCGCCCCCTCCGCGCACGTGAGCGATCGCGAACACGACACCACGATCCAGCAGACTGAGCCGGCTCATGGCGAAGTAGGGCATGGTCGGAACCTCGTAGGCGCCGTATCCATAGAGGAGACCCGGCGCGCTGCCGTCCACCGGGGTGTCGCGACGCCGCACCAACGACACCGGGATGCGGGTTCCGTCCAGACCGGTCGCCCACAGCCGTTCGCTGACGTAGGCGTCGGGGTCGTACGGGCCGCGCGTCGGGTCGTCGAGGACGGGGGTGCGCTTCAGCAGCCGCCGATCACCCGTGTCGAGGCGGTACTCCCAGACCGACGGGGGAGTCACCAGGGACTCATAGCTGAACCGGAAGCGATCGGTGTCGAAGTCGGGGGCCTCCTCCGCGCCGACGTCGTAGAGCACTTCGTCGAACTGAAGCTCGAGGGTCTGACCCACGTTCCCGGCGGAATCCCGGGACAAGACGAGGACACCGGGCAGTCCGTCGGTGCGGTGCTCGACGACGATGGCGCGCTCGTAGACACTGACGCCCGTCAGACGACGGCGGGGATCCTCGGGGAGGACCAGTTCCCACTCCGCGCGCGAGGTCGCGGAGAACGGAGCCCGGCTGAGCGCGAACTGGGGGGCCTCGGCATTGTGGAGGATCCAGAGCCCGTCGGGGGCCACCTCGACCGAGTAGTCGACACCCTGTTCCCGGTCGGCGACCACTCGGGGGGTGGCCGTCGGGTCGGCGGCCGGGAGCAGGGACACTTCGCTGGTGAGCTTCGAGGAGGACTCGATGAGGACCCACCGGTGATCGCGGGAGTCGTCGACGCCGATCCAGAAGCGCTCATCGGGCTCCTCGGCCACGAGCGCGTCCGGTTCGTCGCCCAGGAGGTGGTGGCGCCACACCTGGTGGGGACGCCACGCGTCGTCCACGCGGGTGTAGAAGATCCAGTCGGCTCCGGCCCAGGCCCCGCCGGCGCCGATCCCGGAGATGGGGCCGTCGAGGGTTTCACCGGTGGCCAGATCGGTGATCCACAGGTCATAACGCTCGTCCCCTGAGGTGTCCAGCGAGTAGGCCAGGCGACGCCCGTCGGGGGAGACCTGGGCCAGACCCATGGAGAAGAAGGCGTGCCCCTCGGCCAGAGCCTGGGCGTCCAGCACGAGTTCCTCGCCCGCCGGGGCGGTGGTCACGTCCGGGATGGCATCGCGCGACGTGGCGGGAAGGCGATAGCTGCGGGGGTAGTCGAGACCCTCGGTGGTCCGCGAGTAGTACCAGTAGCTGGTGCCATCGGTGTGGGTGACATGGGTCGGCACCGACAGGTCGGTCTGCTTCGTCCGCGCCTTCAGTTCTTCGTAGATGGCCTCGGTGACCCCGTCGAGCCCGGCGGTCTCCTGATCGGTGTAGGCGTTCTCCGCCTCCAGGTACGCGATCAGTTCCGGATCGGCCTTGTCGGCCATCCAGTGATAAGGATCGAGGACCGCGTCACCATGGACGGTGCGCGTGTACGGGCGCTGCGGCGCGTCCGGGGCGGTGAGCTTGGATTCGGGCACGCCTTTCAGCGTAGCCGGGGTCTGAGAGACCGCAGGGCCGTGTACCACGACGGTCTGAGCCGGTCACCCATTTGGGTACGACCACAGGCCGTGGAAGAATGGCTATGCGCCGACCATTGACAAGTCCCGGGTCGGTCACGCCCAGGAGAGGTCCCCACGTGACTCCACGAAGCAGCGCCAGCGGCGCGTCCACCACCGCCAAGACCACCACGCGGTCCCGCGCGAAGGCAACCGAGTCGGAGGCGACCGAGGGCACCACCCCGCGCACCCGCAAGGCGCCGGCCGCCAAGCCTGCGGCACGTGGCCGGTCCAAGGCGAAGGCAGCCGAGCCCACCGTGGCCGACATGCTGCAGTCGGGCGTCACCGAGGTGTCCTTCAAGCGTGAGGGCAACGACGTCGTCCTGACCGTGGGGGGCAAGAAGCGCTCCCTCGACGAGGTCGACGAGAACGCGTTCGACCACAAGGAAGCGTCCAAGGACGAGAAGAAGATCAACGAGGACGAGGGGTTCTCGTTGTCGGATGCCGACGACGCCGACGAGCCGGAGCAACAGGTGATGGCCGCCGGTGCCACCGCGGACCCGGTGAAGGACTATCTGAAGCAGATCGGCAAGGTGGCGCTGCTGAACGCCGAGCAGGAGGTCACGCTCGCCAAGCGCATCGAAGCCGGTCTGTTCGCCGACGAGTCGATCACCGAAGACAAGGTCAAGCCCGCAGACCTGGAGGACTTCACCTGGATCGCCGCCGACGGTCGCCAGGCGAAGAACCATCTCCTGGAAGCCAACCTCCGCCTGGTCGTGAGCCTCGCCAAGCGCTACACGGGTCGCGGCATGCTGTTCTTGGACCTGATCCAGGAGGGCAACCTGGGCCTGATCCGCGCCGTGGAGAAGTTCGACTACACCAAGGGCTACAAGTTCTCCACCTACGCGACCTGGTGGATCAAGCAGGCGATCACCCGGGCCATGGCCGATCAGGCGCGCACCATCCGGATCCCGGTGCACATGGTGGAGGTCATCAACAAGCTCGCCCGGGTGCAGCGGCAGATGCTGCAGGATCTGGGTCGCGAACCCACCCCGGAGGAACTGGCCAAGGAACTCGACATGACGGCCGAGAAGGTCGTCGAGGTGCAGAAGTACGGTCGCGAACCGATCTCCTTGCACACTCCGCTGGGCGAGGACGGCGACTCCGAGTTCGGTGACCTGATCGAGGACTCCGAGGCGGTTGTTCCCGCCGAGGCAGTGAACTTCACGCTGCTGCAGGAGCAACTGCACGATGTGTTGGACACGTTGTCGGAGCGGGAGGCAGGCGTCGTCTCTATGCGATTCGGCCTGACCGATGGCCAGCCCAAGACCCTCGACGAGATCGGCAAGGTCTACGGCGTGACCCGCGAGCGGATCCGTCAGATCGAGTCGAAGACGATGAGCAAGCTGCGCCACCCCTCGCGTTCGCAGGTCCTGCGCGACTACCTGGACTGACCGCCAGCACTGAGCCCGGAGCCGTCGACGGTTCCGGGCTCAGTCATGCCCGGGCATCTCCAGCGCTCGCAGCGCAGCGGCGAAGGCAGCAGCCACGGGGGCACGGAACAGGACGAACCGCACTTCCTCGATCCCCGGTGTCGGATGCCCCGCCACTGCGGTGACGGCGATGCGTGCCGCCTCGTCGGGCGCCCAGCCGTACACGCCCGCGCCGACCGCAGGGAACGCGACCGTGTGCGCCCCCACTGCCACGGCCACATCCAGGCTGGCGGTGTAGCACGACGCCAACTCTGCGGGGTCGGTCTGCCCGACGTGCCGGTTGGGGCCGACGGTATGGATGACCCAGCGAGCGGGCAGGTCGAATCCGGGGGTCGCGACGGCGGCCCCGACGGGCAGCCCGTCCGGCCAGGAGGTGGCCCGCAGCGCACGGCATGCGTCCAGGAGCCGGGGGCCGGCCGCCGCGTGGAGGGCGCCGTCGACACCGCCGCCACCCAGCAGCGTGGAGTTGGCGGCGTTGACGACGGCGTCCACGTCTTGGAGCGTGAGGTCGCCGAGCAGGCAGGTCAGGCGCGTCATGAGGCCATTCTGCTCCGCGAGCGAGCGCGTAGGGTCGGGGCATGAGTAGCGTTCCCGTCTCCGTTCTCGACCTGGCGACCGTCTCGGCGGGGGCGACCACCGCCGACGCGCTCGGCGCCACCATCGATCTCGTGCGCGCCGCCGATGGGTTGGGTGCCCACCGGTTCTGGGTCGCTGAGCATCACAACATGGCATCGGTCGCCGCCACGAACCCGCCCGTCCTGGTCGGGGCCATCGCTGCCCGCACCGAACGCATCCGCGTCGGGTCGGGGGGTGTGATGCTTCCCAACCATTCGCCCTACGTGATCGCCGAGCAGTTCGCGATGCTCGAAGCGCTGCACCCGGGGCGGATCGATCTGGGACTGGGCCGGGCGCCGGGGGCGGACCCCATCACGTCCTGGGCGCTGCGGCGCAATCAGGAGGGGCTGGGGCACGAGGAGTTCACCGAGCATGTCAGGCTGTTGGAGGCCTGGCTGAGCCCCCATGGCGTCCACGCGGGGATGGGGCACACGCTCAAGGCCACCCCTGCTGCCGCGAGCTATCCGGAGATTTGGCTCCTGGGATCGTCGGACTACTCTGCCCGCCTTGCGGCTCAACTCGGCTTGAGCTTCGCCTACGCGGGACACTTCGGCCAGCTCGACCCCACGTCCGTCATCGCCCTGTACCGGCAGGGGGTCCGGCCCGGATCCCGGTTGGCGTCCCCGCACAGCATGCTGTGCACGTCGGTGATCGCCGGGGCGACGGAGGAAGAGGCGCGGCACCTGGCTGCCCCGTCGGCCCTGCAATGGGTCAACCTGCGCCGCGACGTGCGCGAACCCATCCAGACTCCCGAGGAGGCGCAGCGACGCCTGGCGGGTCTGGACAGCGACGATGTGCAGGGGACCAAGGTCATCGGAACGCCCGCGCAGGTGCGCGCCGAACTCGATCGCCTGGTGAGCAGCACGGGCGTCGACGAACTGATGGTGGTCACCACCGCGCACGACGTCGCCACGAAGGTGGCCACGCTCGAGGCCGTTCTGGGCTGACGTGCGGCCGTGACGCACGAGGGCCCCGGCATCAGCCGGGGCCCTCGTCGCGGTGGAAAGTTCGTATCGTGACTCAGTTCACGCGGTTGGTCTCGTCCTGAATCTTCAGGGCCACCTGCTGCAGCTTGTCCTGGTGGGCGCGTGCGTGGTGAGCGCAGAACAAAAGCTCTCCGCCCGAAGGCATCGTGACCCGCAGGTAGGCCTGCGCGCCGCAGCGGTCACAACGATCCGCGGCGGTCAGTGCGTCCATCACCGAAGTGCTCATGGGCCGTTCCTTTCTCGGTTGGGTCAGGTCACCAGATAGAACGTGGATGCCCCGGCCTTTGTTCCCTTGCACGCAAGCTACCTCAGTGGATCAAGCGGCGGGGGCCGTATCGGGCGGTGTCACCGGATCGTCACGTGCCCACGGAGCGGTGCCATCGCCCTGTCGGTGCCGCCCAGTAGGGTGCTGGAGTGACTTCGACCGCCGCCGCCAAGCCCGAGAACCGCGAGTACGAGGCTCGTCATCTCCTCGTCCTGGAGGGGCTCGAGGCCGTCCGTAAGCGTCCCGCGATGTACATCGGCTCGACCGATACCCGCGGGCTGATGCACTGCATGTGGGAAATCATCGACAACGCGGTGGACGAGGCGCTCGCCGGGTACGGGCGGTCGATCACCGTCGTGCTGCACGGCGACGGGTCGGTGCAGGTCAACGATGTGGCGCGCGGCATGCCGGTCGATATCGAGCCACGGACGGGGCTGTCGGGCGTCGAGGTGATCTTCACCAAGCTCCACGCGGGGGGCAAGTTCGGCGGCGGGTCCTACAACGCGACCGGTGGCCTGCACGGCGTCGGCGCTTCGGTCGTCAACGCCTTGAGTTCGCGGCTCGACGTCGAGGTCGATCGCAACGGCGCCACCTGGGCGATGTCGTTTCGGCGCGGCGTCCCGGGCGTGTTCGACGGCCCCGGGCCCGAGGCTTCCTTCACCCCCGACAACACGTTGCGCGCGGTCGGGAAAGTGCGCCGGGGCGTCACCGGTACTCGCGTCCGCTACTGGCCCGACCGGCAGATCTTTCTCAAGGACGCCACCTTGTCGGGCACCCAGCTGGCGGCACGGGCCCGACAGACATCGTTCCTGGTCCCGGGCCTGGCGATCACGGTCGATGACCGGCGCGTCGCAGGAGACGAGCACACCGAGACGCATCTGCACGAGGGCGGGATCTCGGAGTTCGCCGATTATCTCAGCGAGGGCAACCCCGTCACCGACGTCCTGCGCCTGCAGGGCAGCGACCGGTTCACCGAGACCGTGCCGATGCTGGACGCCGCGGGCGCCATGACGCCGACGGATGTGGAGCGTGAGCTCGACGTCGACATCGCGCTGCGCTGGTCCGACGGCTACGACGCCAAGGTGGTGTCGTTCGTCAACATCATCGCCACCCCCAAGGGCGGTACGCACGTGCAAGGTTTCGAGCGTGGGATGGTGCGCGCGTTCGCGAAGGCGCTGGAGGGGAGCCGCCTGCTGAAGTCCGGCGAGGAGGTCCTCAAAGACGACATCCTCGAAGGGCTGACCGCCGTCGTCACCGTCCGACTGGCCGAGCCCCAGTTCGAGGGACAGACCAAGGAGGTGCTGGGCACCCCGCCCGTCGCACGCCTGGCGATGCGGATCGTCGAGGCGGAGCTGACGGAGTTCCTCACCAGCCAGAAGGCGACGCAGCGGCCGCAGGCGCGTGCCGTCCTGGAGAAGGCGGTGGCGGCGTCACGCACGCGCGTCGCGGCCCGCACGCACAAGGAGAACCAGCGCCGCAAGACGGCGCTGGAGTCCAGCACGTTGCCGGCCAAGCTTGCTGACTGCCGCAGCTCCGACCAGAGCCGCAGCGAACTGTTCATCGTCGAGGGTGACTCCGCGATGGGAACGGCGAAGCTGGCCCGCAACTCGGAGTTTCAGGCGCTGCTTCCGATTCGCGGCAAGATCCTGAACGTGCAGAAGGCCTCGGTGGCCGACATGCTCAAGAACGCGGAGTGCGCGGCCATCATCCAGGTCGTGGGCGCGGGCTCGGGGAAGACCTGCGATCCCGATCAGAGCCGCTACGGCAAGATCATCTTCATGGCTGACGCCGACTCCGACGGCGCGCACATTCGTACCCTGCTGGCGACGCTCTTCTTCACCTACATGCGCCCGATGATCGAGGCGGGCCGGGTCTACACGGCCGTGCCCCCGCTGCATCGGTTCGAACTGAGCAAACCCCGCAAGGGGCAGGAGAAGTACGTCTACACCTACTCCGAGAGCGAGTACCACCGGAAGCTGGCCGAGCTCACGAAGAAGGGCGTAGCGTTCAAGGAGCCACAGCGCTACAAGGGCCTGGGGGAGATGGACGCCGACCAACTCAAGGACACGACCATGGACCCTCGCCATCGGCAGCTTCGCCGGATCACCGTGGAGCAGGGTGAGTCGCTGGAGCAGGCGCGGGTCACGTTCGAGAAGCTGATGGGCAACGATGTCGCCCCGCGCAAGGAGTTCATCATCGAAGGCGCGTTCGCGCTGGACGCCGAGCGCATCGACGCGTAGCGCACGACACGGAAAGGACCGGGCATGACGACGACCGAGACGGTGGGGGAGCACCCCCGTGGCTTCGATGATCTGGTGGCGGCGAACAAGCGCTACTCGATCTCCTTCCCGCACGGGTTCGACGGAATCGCTCACCAGGGCGTCCTCATCCTGACGTGCATGGACTCCCGTCTGGAGCCGCTGGAGATGTTCGGCCTACGCGTCGGCGAGGCGAAAATCCTCCGGACCGCGGGCGGACGCCTGACCCACCCGGCCCTGGCGGCGATGGTCATGGGCGTCCATAAGCTGAAGGTCAACCGGATCCTGATCGTGCCGCACACGCTGTGCGCGGCGGCCTCGGTGACCGAGGAGGAGCTACGCGACACCATCACCGACCTCTCCGGCGTTGACGCACACGATTTCAGCTTCGGCGTCGATCCCGACCAGATGGGCCGTCTGCGCGAGGACGTCGAGACCGTGCGCAGCAACCCGCTCGTCGGCCCGTTCGCGGAGGTGGGCGGTTTCCTCTACAACGTCGAGACGGGGTTGGTGGAGCAGATCCTGTGACCGCGTCCTGATGGCGAGGTCTCCCACCTGGCTCTCGTGTTTCTGCGAGGCCAGGGGTTGCTCTTCGCGTCCCGCTGGGATGGGGGGTCGCTACACGCCGCGTGTGAGGAGCACGCGTGAACCAACCCCTGCGATGGGCTGGGGAAGCGGATCCCCCGAGCCATCTCGGCGGCCGGTGGCCGGCGGCAGCTCCACCGGGCTTCCGGACGCCGCCGCAGCGATGGCAGGAGCGAGCCCGACCCATGCGAGCGTCAGCGCATCTTCGCCCTTCAGGAAGCGGTGGCAGCGCACGCCGCCCGTCGCGCGCCCCTTGCTGGGGTACTCGGCGAAGTCGGCGACCTTCACCAGGCCGGCCTCGGTTCCCGGGAGTGCGTCGGAGGAGCCGGAGACCGTCACGACGACGGCCTCCTGAGCCGGGGTCGCGCCGAAGAACACGACCTTCGCGCCGGTGGCGAGTTTGATCCCGGCCACGCCGCCGCCCGCACGCCCCTGCGGTCGCACAACGGAGGCGGGGAAGTGCAGCAACTGGGCGTCGGAGGTGACGAACACCAGCTCAGCCGCATCGTCGCCCAGTTCGAGGGCACCGATCACCTCGTCACCCGGTTCGAGCCGGACGATCTCCCATGAGTCCTTGCCGATCATCTCCGCCACCACGCGCTTGACGACGCCCTTGGCCGTCCCCAGCGCCCACCCGGCCGTGGCTTCGCTGAGCGTCGTCAGTCCCACGACGCGCTCGCCCTTGTCGAGGTTCAACAATTCGGTGACCCGGGCGCCCCCCTTCAGATTCGGCGCGTTGGCGGTCACCACGACGCTGGGCAGTTCGATGGCGTGTGCGCGTACGACGCGCCCCGCCGACGTGAGTACGCCGTACTCTCCGCGGGCCGTGGTGCGGACTGCCGCCACAATCACGTCGTGCTGGGCCCGGCGACCATCCTCGGGGATCGGGTCGGCGGTGTCGGCGCGGGCCAGCAACCCCGCCGAGCTCAGCATGACGACGCAGGGGTCGTCCGCGATCTCCAGGGGGCCCGCGGCGCTCACGGCTGCGCCCGCGCCCGCGAGCAGCACCGTGCGGCGCGGCGTCCCGTACGTCTTGGCGACCGCGTCCAGCTCGCGGGCGACGACGGCACGCAACTGCGCATCGTCGCCGATGATGGCCGCCAGTTCGTCGATGCGGCGCTGCAGGTCGTCGCGCTCTGATTCCAGCTCCAACCGACTGAACTTGGTCAGGCGGCGCAGTTGCAGATCGAGAATGTAGGTGGCTTGCGCATCCGACAGCTCGAAGACCTCGATCAGCTTCGCTCGCGCCTGGGCGACATCGTCCGACCCGCGGATGATCGCGATCACGTCGTCGATGTCGGCGATCGCGATGAGCAGGCCTTGCACCAGATGCAGCCGCTCCGACGCCTTGCGGTGCTGGAACCGCGTGCGTCGCAGCGTCACGGACAGCCGATGGTTGGTGTAGACCACGAGAGCGTCGCGCAGCGACAGCGTCTGCGGCTGACCCTCCACCAGGGCGACCATGTTGATGCCGAAGCTGTCTTCGAGTTTGGTCAGCTTGTACAACTGCTCCAGCATCGCGTCGGGGTTGATGCCGTTCTTGACCTCGATGACCAGCCGGGTGCCGTTGGCGAGATCGGTGAGGTCCTTGATGTCGGCGATGCCGGACAGCTTCTTGTTCTGCACCAGCGTCTTGATCTGGTCCATGATCTTCTCCGGACCGACCATGTAGGGCAGTTCGGTGACGACGATGCCCTTGCGGCGCGGAGAGGTTTGCTCGATCCGGGCGGTCGCTCGGATCTTGAAGGAGCCCCGACCACCGCGGTAGGCGTCTGCGACGCCGTCCAGCCCGACGATCTTCCCGCCGGTGGGCAGGTCCGGCCCGGGGACGAACCGCATCAGGTCCTCCACCTCGGCGGCGGGGTGCTGCAGCAGGTACTTGACGGCCTGGACGCATTCGATCAGGTTGTGCGGCGGGATGTTGGTGGCCATGCCGACGGCGATGCCGGTCGAGCCGTTGACCAGCAGATTCGGGAAAGCGGCCGGGAGGACGACCGGCTCATTCATCTTGCCGTCATAGTTCGGCCGGAAGTCGACGGTGTCCTCGTCGAGCTCGCTCGTCATCGCCGTCGCCGCGGGGGCCATCCGGCATTCGGTGTAGCGCATGGCTGCCGGGCCGGCGTCCAGCGATCCGAAGTTGCCGTGGCCGTCGACCACGGGCAGCCGCATGGCGAAGTCCTGCCCCAGCCGCACCAGCGCGTCATAGATGGCGGTGTCTCCGTGGGGGTGCAGCTTGCCCATGACATCGCCGACGACCCGAGCGCACTTCACGTGCGCCTTGTCGGGCCGGATGCCCATCTCATCCATCGAGTACAAGATGCGGCGCTGCACGGGCTTGAGCCCGTCGCGCGCGTCCGGAATGGCGCGCGCGTAGATCACCGAATACGCGTACTCGAGGAAGCTGGTCTCCATCTCCTCGGTGACGTCGATGTCGGTGATGAGCTCCTGCACATCGTCGTCCACCGGCGGCTTTGCTACCACAGGTCCCCCATATCGCTGATTGCCACCCGTCATTGTGACCGGTGGCGGCCCACCCTGGGCGATGCCACTCCGGGCCCGCCGTCAGTCGCGGCCCAGGTACCGATCCAGGACGCGACGCAGGCCGCGCCCGTCCGGTGCCCGGAAGACGGGGATGTCGCGTGGATGCTCGGAAGCGACCGCGAGCGGTTCCATCGTGCCATGGGCGAGGAACTGCTCGGCGGGGGAGAGCTGCCGGATGGCGATCGCGGTCACGTGCTCGGGGTGCGCTGCGGCGAACTCCCCGTAGACGGCCGGGTCGTGCTGCCCGTCGTCGCCGACGAAGAGCCAGCTGATGCCGGGGAAATCGATCGTGAGCTGCTGCAGGGCGCTGCGCTTGTGTTCAGGGCCGGACCGGAACCAGCCTGTGTTCGTGGGACCCCAATCGGTGAGCAGCATGGCTCCGCGCGGGTACCGGTGACGGCGCATGAAACGGGTCAGGAAGGCATGGGTGTTCCAGGCGCCGGTGGACAGGTAGAACACGGGCGAGCCGGGACGCCGGGCGAGCACGTCGTCGAGGAAGACGGCCATCCCGGGAACGGCGGTGCGCGCCTCCTCGCGCCGGAAGAACGAGTTCCAGGCTGAGATGAACAACCGCGGCACCATGGTGGTCAAGATGGTGTCGTCGATGTCGGAGATCACGCCGAAGGTCTGGTCCGATCCGACGATCTGCGCCTCGAACCCGACCGGCTCGGACGACGAGGTCTCCACGGTTCCCTGGCGCCAGCCCGGAGGCAGGTCATGATCGCGGATCCGGTGGTCGATGTACCCGCCCCGGTCACTCGTCCCGGTCACGCGGGTGCCGTCGAGGTGGATGACGTAGCGGGCGTGGACGCAAGGGGTGGTCAGGAAGTTGCGCCAGCCGCGGCGCTTGAGGAACTCCTCGGTGGCCTTGCCGAGCTGGCTGTCTTGGAACGGCGGGGAAAGCACCACGCGCCCCAGGACGCGGACGAACGTGGTGTCGCCGTAGGCGGTGTAGGGAATGACCCTTTCCTGCCAGCCGAGCATTCGAAAGAATCGCTCCACCCGCCGGTCCACGAAGAGTTCCCAGCGAGCGGCGATGAACGGCCGTTTGCTCATGGTGTCCTACCGTAACGGTTTTCGCGGCTGAGCCCGACCTGGGTCGCGCCGCCCGTGGGCCATGGGAAGATGGAGCAATGACCAGACTCCCGATCGATCTCAGCGCAGCGATCGTCTCCGCAGGGTACTTTCCTGAGTTCGTGGCGGCGACGGTCTTGCAGGCGGTCGACGACGAGCCGGTGGTGGCGTCCCTGGTTCACCACGAGGCGACGTTCAACGCGCATGAGCTCCATCGGCACATCACGGTGCTGGTGCTGACGCCGACGCGGTTCATCGTGGCCCATACCGACGACGGCGAGCAGCCGGGACAGCCGCAGGCACTGACGACGGTGGAGGCGCTCGGCGTGAGCAAGATCACCTCGGTCGCGCTCACCCAGGTAGCGGCGAACCCGGAGCGGTTCGGTCGGGGTGACCGCACGATCACCGAGGCGTGGCTCGTCGTCAACTGGGGGGCGATCCGGCGCATCGAGATCGAGCCGGCCACCTGCGGGGATCCCACCTGTGACGCCGATCACGGGCTGACCGCCCAGGATGTTGCCGACGACCTGACGGTCCGGATGAGCGTCGCCGCCGACGGCGAGGACGCCGTTCTCGCCCTCATCACGTTCGCGTCCAAGCTTCAGCGCGCGGCCGCGTGAGCGCCTCGGAGGCGCTCGCGCCCGCCCCTGTCGTGCCCCGGTACGGTTCCGACGCTCTGTGCGACGTCGTCCCCTCGCTGGCGGCCTCCCTCGGTGTCGACGGCTGGGAGAACGTCCTGGGGGTGCCCGAGGCCTCCCGCTGGGTCCTGCTGCTGGTGGACGGCCTGGGGGACCTGAACCTGGCCGAGGCGGTCGAGGAAGCCCCCTTCCTGGGCGGTCTGCGGACCACCGGGGGGCAGCTCACCGCGGGCGTCCCGAGCACCACCGCCACCAGCATCACGAGCCTGGGCACCGGTCTCACCCCCGGCCAGCACGGCATGCTCGGGTATTCGTTTCGCAACCCCGTCGGCGGTGGCCTGCTCAACGCCCTGCTGTGGCAGGACGGATTATCGGCCTACGACATCCAGCCCCGGCTGACCGCGTTCGAACGGCTGGCTCGCTCCGGCGTCACCCTCACCTCGGTGAGCCCGGCGCGGTTCGCGGGCACCGGGCTCACCGAGGCAGCTCTGCGGGGGGCCCGGTTCCAGCCCGTGCCCGACGAGACCGACGATGACGCGCGGATCGGCTGGACGATCGATGCAGCCGCCTCCGGTAGCCGTTCCCTGGTCTACCTGTATGAGCGGTCCCTGGATCACACGGGCCACGGCCAGGGCTGGCGGACGGACGCATGGCGCTCCGCGCTGCGCCGCATCGACCGTCTCGCGGCGCGTCTCCGAGACAGCCTGCCCGACGATACTCGGCTGCTGATCACCGGTGATCACGGCATGGTGGACGCCCCGCAGCAGCGCTGGGTGATCGTTGAGGACGTCCCGGGACTGGGCAACGACCTGACGCTGTTCGCCGGCGAGGGTCGGCTGCGGCAGTTGTACGCCGAACAGCGCCATGTGGCTGCGGTGAAGCGACGCTGGGCGGCGGCGATGGGGGAGCGCGCCTGGGTGCTGACCCGCGATGAGGCGATCGACGCCGGCTGGTTCGGCACGATGGATCCGAGGATGGGCCCGAGGATCGGCGATGTCCTCGTCGCGATGCGCGACGACGGCGCCGTCATGACGCGAAGCCAGCCCAGGGAGTTCGGACTGGTGGGGATGCACGGGTCGCTCACCGAACTGGAGACCCGCGTCCCGCTGCTGGTGGCGTGATGGCGGCGCTCATCTACTTCACCGGCCCGATGAACTGCGGCAAGTCGACGCTGGCCCTGCAGGTCGACTACACGGAGGCCTCAGCAGGACGCCGCGGGTTGCTGTTCACCTGTTCCGACCGGGGCGGCGAGGCCGTCATCAGCAGCCGTATCGGGCTGAGCGCCGCGGCGATCGAGGTGACCCCCACGTTCGACTTCTGGGGGCGCGTCACCGACGAACTCACCTCCGGGCATCGCGTGGACTATCTCGTGTGCGACGAAGCGCAGTTCTACACCGAGGCCCAGGTCAACGACCTGGCGCGCATCGTGGACGAACTGGGGATCGACGCGTCCTGTTTCGGCATCCTCACCGACTTCCGCACGGAGTTGTTCCCCGGTTCGCGTCGGCTGGTCGAACTCGCCGACCGGATCGAGATGCTGCAGGCCCGTCCGCGGTGCTGGTGCGGCGCCCCGGCGACCCACAACGCCCGCATCGTGAACGGGGTCATGGTGGTGGAGGGGGATCAGATCGCGATCGGCGACATGGATGCCGCAGCGGTGGTGCGGTACGAAGTGCTGTGCCGCCGCCACCATCGACTGCGGATGCCATCCAGTGTCGGCGGCATGGATCTGACCCCGGATCCGCTGCCGTTCGACGACACGCAGGCCTGACGCCCGGAGGGCCCGCCGACCCTAGTGGTCGTCGGCTCGTGGGGCCCCGAACATGATCTCGTCCCAACTCGGGACCGCCGCGCGACGTCGCCGTGGCTTCTTCGGCTTGGGCGTCTCGTGGTCCTCGTCCTCACCGAGCAGGGACAACTGCTCGGGCTCGTCGTTCTCCTCGACCGGCTCGGAGACGTGGAGGGTGGTCTCGCGCGTCAGCGTCTCCTCCACCTCGACCACGACGGGCTCCTCGGTCGGCTTGCCGTCCTTGGGGTGCACCAAGCCCGCGTAGATCTTGACCGAGTCCTCGTCGAAGCTGGACAGCATGTCGTAGAGGACATCGAGGTCGCCGCGCGGCGGGGCGACGATGTCGTAGACGCCGTCGACCTCCTCCAGGTCGCCCTCGTGGAAGGCGTCTTCGGCCTCCAGGTCGTCCTCGTCGTGATCGTCGTCGACGAACAGCGGCTCCTCAACCGGGTCCGGGTCGCGCAGCACGTGAACGGTGGCCGCCGGTTCCTGCGTCACCCGCACGAGCGCGAGGTCGTCGGCCGCGGGCACGTCCCCGATGAGCCGCTTGGCCTCATCGTCATCGGCAACGCTGAATCGCCCCATCTGGTCATAGGCGAAGTCGGCGGTGCGGCGTCCTTCGTCGCCGGGGTAGGTGACCCGGATCCGCCAGCGACGATCGCTGAGCTTCCAGGCGTCCCAGGACGCCGCATCGGCGTCGATGCCTTCGACCGCCAAGGTGTCGGCGACGGCGTTGCGCAGCGTGCGGTGCGTGGTCGTCTCGCCGCGACGGCGGACGGGGTGGGTGCGAGCCAGACCGGCGACATGCTCCCGCTCCGCCATCACCGGATCGGAGAAGGCGGCGATGCGTTCGACCGGGACGCCAGCGGCGTCCGCGACGTCCGCGGGGGATTCACCCGCGCGGATGCGCGCCTGAATGTCGCGTGGTCTCAAGGCACTGTCCATACATCTGTCTCCGAATCGACGGGCGTTCGGACGCTGAGGGCGCCCGACACGGACCCATGGGTGTCGTACCAGGTAACTTACCTTGCCTGCGCCGCTGCCTGGTGAGCCACGACACGCGCCTGATGCCCGACTCCCCCGAGGAGGACTTGACGGGTGTGATATATGTGCGTCTGCGCCTCGTGAGCGCCGAAGGACCCTCGGATCCCTCGTCGGTCACGGGCGAGATTCCCCTACCGTCCGCTGCTGGAAAGGCATCATGGCGACTGATTACGACGCTCCTCGCAAGAATGACGAGGAGAACGAGGACAGCATCGAGGAACTCAAGAGCCGGCGAAACGACAAGAACTCCGGCAAGGTCGACGAGGACGAGGTCGAGGCTGCCGAGTCCTTCGAGTTGCCCGGTGCGGACCTGTCGCACGAGGAACTCACCGTCCGTGTCCTTCCGCGTCAGGCGGATGAGTTCACGTGCGCGAGCTGCTTCCTGGTGAAGCAGCGTTCCCAGGTGGCCAAGGAGGTCAACGGTCTCGTGTACTGCGTGGACTGCGCCTGACGCGTCCCTCGGAGCGGCGCCGCTTGCCGATGCGGCCGGCGGCGCCTCGGGCCTTCCCCTTGGGGGAGGCCCTCGTCACGTCTAGAGCCGCAGATTGACCGGCCGGGACGACTGTCCCTCGCCGGTGAAGGTGCTCCACCGGCGTGCGGCGAAGCGGTTGATGAGCACCTGGGACAGGCCTGCGCCGACCGCGACCGCGACCACCCAGGCGACCGCCTGCCCGGTCGGGACTGACGGGTCGCTCGGCTCGGGAGGCTCCTCGCCGGTCACGAACTCCCAGGCGCTCTCCACCGCCTTCTTCGTCACGGCTGCGGCGCCGACGGCGACGATCGTCGAGTAGAGGTTCCAGACCACCTTCTGCGAGATGTCCATGCTGTCCTGCCCCCTCGGCGGCCCGGCCGGCCGCGTTCGCCTCAACCCTAGCCCGCCCCCAGGCGACGATTCGATAGATTGGGTGCGTGGAGTACCGCGAGCGCTTGACGACCCCCGGCTGGTATTGGCTGGTGGGTGTCGCCTTCGGCACCACCGGGCTCTTGGCCTTGGGGCTGTGGTTCGGGCCCTGGGTCGGGGTGAGTGCGGCCCTGGTAAGCCTCGTGGCGATCGGGCTCGCGCTGGCCTGGTTTGGGCAGACCGAGATCACCGTCGACGATGCGGGACTGCGCGTGGGTCCGTGCGCGGTCGAGTGGCACTGGGTGGGTGAGGTCACCGAACTCGACCGTGATCGCACGTCCGTGCTGCTCGGTGCGGAAGCACAACCCTCGGCGTTCGTGGTGCAGCGCCCCTGGCTGCACGAAGCGGTCATGGTGGAGATCGAGGACGACGCCGATCCCCATCCCTATTGGCTTCTCTCCACCCGACATCCCCATCGGCTCGCCACTGCGATCGACCGGGCTCGCGCCCAGGCGTCCTCGTGACCTCCGCCTGGTCGCCCCGGGTCGCCGTCCGCCGGCTCGACCCGGGCGTCCCGCTTCCCCGGTACGCGCATCCCGGCGACGCGGGGGCCGACATCGCCACGGCTGAGGACATCACCCTCCTGCCCGGCCAACGGGCCCTGGTGGGCACCGGCCTGGCGATCGCGCTCCCGCCAGGGTGGGCGTGCTTCGTGCACCCGCGCTCAGGTCTGGCCGCGCGCGAGGGGCTCACGATCGTCAACGCCCCCGGGACCATCGACGAGGGCTACCGCGGGGAGGTACGCGTCTGTCTGCTGAACACGGACGCCAGCCGCCAGGTGATACTGCGACGGGGGGACTTGATCGCGCAGCTAATCTTCCAACCCGTCGGGAGAGCCACGTTCCACGAGGCCGACGACCTGGGCGAGACGGCCCGGGGCGAGGGCGGGCACGGCTCGACCGGCGGAATCGCGAACTGGTCCGATACCACGGACCCCACGGGGCCAGACGGAGGGAATACGCAGTGATCTTTGGACGCAAGGCGCGCGCCGAGAAGCGCGAACATGACGAGGCGTTCGAGGACGAGCCCACCGCCGTCGACGAAGACACGGCCGAACCTGACGAGGACCAGGATCCCGCCGAGGTCCAGGACCCCGTCGATCCGCGCCTGGACGGGCCTTTCGACTACGAGGAAGTCGCGCTGGAGGCCGACGAGGTGCAACGCATCACCTTCGGTCCGCTCATCATCACCCCCTTCGAAGGCCTCGGGCTGCAACTGCACGGCAACCCCGACACCGGCATCGTTCAGGCGCTGCTGGCGACCTTCGAGGATTCCGGTCTGGAGCTGGCCTTGTTCGCCGCGCCCCGGAGCGGCGACCTGGCCGACGAGTTGCGCGTCGAGATCATCGAGGAGGCCACCCAGGGTGGCGGTCACGCGCAGGAGACATCTGGCCCGTTCGGTCCCGAGGTACGACGCGTCATGCCCGTCGACGGACCGGAGGGGGAGCAGCTCTTCCACGTGTCCCGGGTCTGGCTGGTCGAAGGACCCCGCTGGCTGCTGCGCGGCACGTTGATGGGCCAGGCGGCGATGGTCGAGGGCGAGGACGCCCCCTCGGACGTGTTCGTCGAGTTCTTCCGCAACGTCGTCGTGCGTCGCGACGAGGCGCCGCGCGTACCAGGCGAGCTCATCCAGCTGGCCTTCCCCGAGGGACAGGCGCCGCAGGGCTAGGAGTCATCATGGGTTTACGTGAGGCGTTGCGCGGACTGGTCCGCTCCACCGATGAGCTGGCCTCCGCCGACCGGCAGAAGATCGCGTCCGACAGCGGCGCCGACTCTGTGGTCAGCTGCACCGATCGCAGCAGGGTGACGTTGCGCGGCACCGTCGACGTCTTGACGGTTCGCCCGCGCGGACGGACGGCCTGGCTGGAGGCGGAGCTCACCGATGGCACCGGGCACGTGCGACTCATCTGGATGGGACGCCACGCGATCCCAGGCATCGAGGCGGGCCGCGAACTCGTGGTGGAGGGCCGGGTGTCGGTCGTCGATGGCGAGCGGCGGATGTACAACCCCCGCTACGAACTGCGCTAAGCCATGGCGAACGGCGGCGCCCCCTGCAGGGGGCGCCGCCGTTGCGTCATCGCGAGCTCGTGCTCGGTGGGCTCAGTCGTCGTCCTCGTCGTCGGTGACCCGCTCGCGGGCGACCCCGGGAGCGAGGTAGTGGGCCAGTTCCAGTTCGTGGGCAGGGTTGGCCACGAAGAGCAGTTCGTCGTCGCCCTCGAGTGCGCCATCGTTCTGCGGCGGGGCGGCGTTTCCATCCCGGATGATGGCCACCAGGACCGCATCCCCGGGGAAGTCGAGATCCTCGATGCGGTGGCCGATGATCGGGCTGTCGTTGGGAAGCGTCATCTCGACGAGGTTCGTCTTGCCGCCCTTGAACGAGAACAGCCGGACCAGGTCTCCGACGGTGACGGCCTCCTCGACGAGCGCGCTCATCAGGCGCGGCGTGGACACCGACACATCCACCCCCCACACGTCGTCGAACATCCACTCATTGCTGGGGTGGTTGACCCGCGCGACGGTGCGGGGAACCGCGAACTCGGTCTTGCACAGCAGGCTGCTGACCAGGTTGGCCTTGTCATCGCCCGTGGCGGCGATGGCCACATCGCAGCGGTCCAACCGGGCCTCCTCCAGGGAGTCGAGCTCGCAGGCGTCAGCGAGGAGCCACTCGGCTCCTGGAACGCTGTCAGGCTTGATGGCCCGCGGGTCGCGGTCGATGAGCAGCACTTTGTGCCCGTTGGCCAGCAGCTCACGGGCGATGGAACGGCCGACGTTGCCGGCCCCGGCGATGGCGACGCGCACGGGTGACTCCTTAGTGGGACGGGCTCAGTGCTTGGCGGGGGGCTCGGAGAGGACCTGCTCGACGCGCGGCACATCGTCATTGGCCAAGGCCACGTACAAAGTGTCACCGTCTTGGAGGAGCGTGTCGTCGGCGGGGACGAGCCCCTGACCGAACCGGGTGAGGAACGGGATGCGCGCGTGCAGCGCCGCCTCGATCCGCCCGATCGGGGCACCGACCCAGTCTTCGTGCGCCCCCACCTGGATCAGCCGGACCTGTCCCGACGGGTCCCGCCACTGTGGTTCGGAACCTTCGGGGAGCAGCCTGCGCAACACCTGATCTGAGGCCCAGCGCACGGTCGCGACCGAGGGGATGCCGAGTCGCTCGTAGACCTCGGCGCGAGCCTGGTCGTAGATCCGGGCGACGACATTGTTGATGCCGTAGGTCTCCCGCACGACGCGCGCCGCGAGGATGTTGGAGTTGTCACCCGAGGAGACCGCGGCGAACCCGTCGGCCTGTTTGATGCCTGCGGACACCAAGACCTTGCGGTCGAAGCCGATGCCCTTGACAGTGGCGCCGTGGAACTCCGGGCCGAGTCGACGGAAGGCGTCTGGGTCCTGGTCGATGACGGCCACCGAATGGCCTCGGCGCTCCAGCGCCCGGGCCAACGAGGAACCCACGCGACCGCACCCCATGATCACGATGTGCACGGGGCTAGAGTGTACCCCCGTGAACGTCGCTGACGCCCTGAAGCGCGTGCTGGTCGGGCGCAAGTTGTCCAGTGCCCAACTGGGGGAGACTCTCCTCCCCAAGAGGATCGCCCTCCCCGTATTCGCCTCCGACGCATTGTCGTCGGTCGCCTACGCCCCCGATGAGATCATCCTGACGCTCAGTCTGGCCGGCGTGGCCGGATTCGTGTTCTCCTGGCAGATCGCCATCGTGGTGGCTGTGGTCATGGCCGTGGTGGTGCTCTCGTACCGCCAAACGGTCCACGCCTACCCCTCGGGCGGCGGCGACTTCGAGGTCGCCACCGTGAACCTCGGCCCCAACGCGGGCCTCACCGTCGCGTCCGCGCTGCTGGTCGACTACATCCTCACCGTGGCCGTCTCCGTGAGCTCCGGGGTCCAGAACGCCAAGGCGCTCTTCCCGTTCATGGTGGGCCACGAAGGCATCATCGCCGCCGTCATCATCTTGATGCTGATGGGGCTCAACCTCCGCGGCGCCCGCGAGTCGGGAACCCTGTTCGCGATCCCCACCTACGGTTTCATGGCCGCCGTCCTGGGCATGATCGTCGTCGGGCTCGTGCGCATCTTCGTGATAGGCGAGCCGTTGGCCGCGCCGACCGCTGGATTCGATGTAGTGGGGGACCCCTACTATTCGCAGCTCACCGGCTTCGCACTCATCGCCGTGCTGGCACGCGCCTTCTCCTCCGGATCGGCGGCCCTCACCGGCGTCGAGGCCATCTCCAACGGCGTCCCCGCGTTCAAGGAACCGAAGAGCCGCAATGCCGCCACCACGCTCGCCTTGCTGGGGGTGGTCGCGATCTCGATGCTCACGGGGATCATCGCGCTCGCCAACCTCACCGGCGCCAAGATGGTGGATGAGCATTCCGGGGTCTTCTTCACCCAGGGTGGGGTCCGGGTGACGGACCACCAGGAGACGATCATGGCGCAGTTGGCCGCGACGGTCTTCAGCGGGTTCCCCGTCGGCTTCGTGTTCGTCATCGCCATGACGATGATCATCTTGTTCCTCGCCGCCAACACGGCATTCAACGGCTTCCCCGTGCTCAGTTCGATCCTGGCGCGGCACGGCTTCCTCCCCAAGGCGCTGTACACCCGCGGCGACCGGCTGGCGTACAGCAACGGCATCATCTTGCTGGCACTGGCCGCCGTCGGGCTGGTGTTGGCCTTCAACGCCAGCGTGACCGCGCTGATCCAGCTCTACGTCGTCGGCGTGTTCGTGTCCTTCACGGTCAGCCAGCTCGGCATGCTGCGTCACTGGACACGGCACCTGGCCACCGAGGTCGATCCCGCCGCCCGCCGCCGGATGCAGCGCTCCCGCGTCATCAACGCCATCGGGCTCACCTTCACCGGGACGGTGCTGATCATCGTCTTGGCGTCCAAGTTCATCTACGGCGCGTACCTGGCCATCCTCGCGATGGCCCTGTTGTTCGTCGTGATGAAGCTCATCAGCCGCCACTACGCCCAGGTGGAGCGGGAGACGGCGCTGTCACCGTCCGATGCCCGGTTGCTGCCCAGCCGGGTGCACGCCGTCGTCCTCGTGACCGACCTCGACAAGCCGGCGATGCGAGCGGTGACGTTCGCTCGCGCCAGCCGCGCCAACAATCTGGAGGCGGTGACGGTGGCGGCCGACGACGACCACACCCGGGAGATCCGCCAGCAGTGGGAGGTGCTCGACCCAGGGGTTCCGCTGAAGATCATCGCCAGCCCCTACCGGGAGATCGTCGGGCCGTTCGTCCGCTACATCAAGGGGATCAGCTCCGGGAACCCGCGCGATGTCGTGATGGTCTATGTCCCCGAACTGGTCGTGGGTCATTGGTGGGAGCGACTGCTGCACAACCAGACGAGCTTGCTGATCAAGGCGCGGCTGGCCTTTGTCCGCGGGGTCATCACCGCGGCGGTGCCGTATCAGCTGGCCTCCTCGCGGCACGCCATCGACCGGGTGGTCCGCCGGGAACGGGCCGCATGGCGCCGTCCCGGCACCGGCACCGTCCATTCGGGGTCCAACCAGGGTGAGTGAGGCGTCCTGGCAGGTGGGGGACATCCTGCGCGGAGTCGCCATCGGACCCGTTGCGCACGGCGGCCACTGGGTGGCTCGTCATGAGGGCAGGGTGATCTTCGTCCGCCATGCGCTCGAGGGGGAGACCGCGGACGTGCGTGTCACCGGGCTCGCCAAGCGGCACGCCTTCGGGGACGCCGTGAGCGTCACCGAGCCCAGTCCGGAGCGCATCTCCCCGCCCTGCGTCGTCTCCGCCGACTGCGGCGGGTGCGACTTCCAGCACGTGAGGGTGCCTCAGCAGCGCGAACTGAAGCGGCAGGTGGTGGCTGAGCAACTGCGACGCCTGGCCGGGGTGGCGTGGGACGGTGAGGTCGAAGCGGTACAGCCCGACGAGTGGGGGTGGCGGACGCGGATGCGGTACCACCGTGCCGACACACCCTCGCCCACGTGGGGCCTGCGTCGCAGCCGCTCACACGACGTTGTCGCGCTGCCGGACGACGGCTGCCTGATCGCCGTCGGGCCCCTGGCGCGTGTTCCGGCCGACGCCCCCGAGGGCGCCGAGGTGGTCGGAGCCGTGGCGACATCCGGGGCGGTGTGGGTCGCTCCGGGTGATCCGCGCGTCGTCGAGGAATCCGCCGCGGGCCGCAGGTGGGACGTGCGCGCTGACGGCTTTTGGCAGGTGCACCCGCAGGCCGCCGACACCCTCGTTGCCGCAGTGCTGGAAGGACTGGCGCCCCGGCCAGGCGAGAGCGCCCTGGACCTGTACTGCGGCGTCGGGCTGTTCGCCGGCGCGCTCGCCGATGCCGGGGTCATCGTGACCGGTGTCGAGGGCGCGAGAACCGCGGTCGAGCAAGCCGCCGGCAATGTGCCGCAGGCCCGGTTTCACGCCGGGGACGTCGCCCGGATCCTGGACCGGTCCCGCGCCCACGGACGCCGGGGTTCGGCCCTCCCATCCCGCGTCGACCTGATCGTGGCCGACCCGCCGCGCACTGGCGCAGGGGCGGCCGTGATCGAGCAGATCGCGGCGAGGCGTCCGCGGGCCGTGGCCTATGTGGCGTGTGACCCCGCGGCCTTGGCCCGCGATCTCGCCACCGCCGCCAGCCACGGCTACCGGCTGACGTCGTTGCGTGCGTTCGACCTGTTCCCGCAGACCCACCATGTGGAATGCGTGGCGTTGCTCGCTGCAGAGTAGGCTCGGGTCGCAGGAGGGATGATGGCTAGCCAGGTTGAGGCCCGTTGCCCGTTGCGTCCGCAGGACAAGTGCTCGTTGTGCTTCCCGGGGGCGGATGGGCCGCAGAATTGCGGGCTCGTGTATCTGATGATGACCGACGAGGACCTGCGCGAGGATTACGCCGAACGCCGACAGGCGGAACGGCGTGCGCGCCACTGATCCCCCCGGGGACCGGAGATACGCTATTATCTCGACGTCGAGATAATTTTCTGAACGCCGACCAGGAGGCAGACCATGAGCGTCAACAGCTTCGGGGCGAAGACCGAGCTCACATCGAGCGGCACGCCCTACCAGATCTTCTCCATCACGAAGGTGGAGGGTGCGGACACCTTGCCCTACAGCCTCAAGGTACTGCTGGAGAACCTCCTGCGCACCGAGGACGGGGCGAACATCACCGCCGAGCAGATCGCCTCGCTGGGCAGCTGGGACGAGACCGCAGAACCCTCAAAGGAAATCCAGTTCACGCCTGCGCGCGTGATCATGCAGGATTTCACCGGCGTTCCCTGCGTCGTCGATCTCGCCACGATGCGCGAGGCCGTCGCCGAACTCGGCGGCGACCCGGCCAAGGTCAACCCGCTCTCGCCGGCCGAGATGGTCATCGACCACTCCGTCATCGCCGACTTCTTCGGTACCGACCAGGCGATGAGCCTCAACATGGACGTCGAGTACGAGCGCAACCGCGAGCGCTACCAGTTCCTGCGCTGGGGCCAGACGGCGTTCGACGACTTCAAGGTCGTGCCCCCGGGCACCGGGATCGTGCACCAGGTCAACATCGAGAACCTCGCCCGCGTGGTCTTCCCGCGTGTGGTCAACGGCGAGCTCCAGGCCTACCCCGACACCTGTGTGGGCACCGACTCCCACACCACCATGGTCAACGGCCTCGGCGTCGTCGGCTGGGGCGTGGGCGGCATCGAAGCGGAGGCGGCCATGCTGGGCCAGCCCGTGTCGATGCTCGTGCCGCGCGTGGTCGGCTTCAAGCTCTCGGGCAAGCTGAACGACGGCGTCACCGCGACCGACCTCGTGCTCACGATCACGGAGATGCTGCGCGCCCACAAGGTCGTCGGCAAGTTCGTCGAGTTCTACGGCCCCTCGGTCGCCGAGGTGCCGCTGGCCAACCGCGCCACGATCGGCAACATGAGCCCCGAGTACGGTTCCACGATCGCCGTCTTCCCCATCGACGACAAGACGCTGGACTATCTGCGCCTCACCGGCCGTTCGACCGAGCAGATCGCCCTCGTGGAGGACTACGCCAAGGCGCAGGGTCTGTGGCACGATCCCGCCGTCGAACCGCGTTACTCGGAGTACCTGGAACTGGACCTGTCCACCGTGGTGCCGAGCATCGCCGGCCCGAAGCGTCCCCAGGACCGGGTCGTGCTGTCGGAGTCCAAGGCGGCGTTCCGCGAGGTGCTGCCCAGCTATGCGGGTGCCCCCGAGGAACTCGTCGGCTACGACGAATCCGTCGCGGAGACCATGCCCGCGTCCGACCCCATCGCGGTGCACCCTGGCCAGATCGACGACTCCCCGGCCCCGGACCACGAGCTGGCCGTCACCGGCACGCTTCCACGACGCGTCTCGAAGCCGACCCAGGTCACGCTCGCCGACGGCACCACGTTCGAACTCGATCATGGCGCCGTCACCGTCGCATCGATCACCTCCTGCACCAACACGTCCAACCCCTCGGTCATGTTGGGGGCGGCGCTGGTGGCGAAGAAGGCGGTCGAGCGGGGGCTGCGTCCCAAGCCCTGGGTGAAAACCACCGTGGCGCCCGGTTCCAAGGTCGTCACCGACTACTACGAGAAGTCCGGACTGCAGCAGTACCTGGACACCCTGGGCTTCAACACCGTCGGGTACGGCTGCGTGACCTGCATCGGGAACACCGGCCCGCTCATTCCCGAGGTCAGCCAGGCGATCAACGACAACGACCTCGCGGTGACCGCAGTCCTGTCGGGCAACCGGAACTTCGAGGGCCGGATCAGCCCTGACGTCAAGATGAACTACCTGGCCTCCCCGCCGCTGGTCATCGTCTACGCGCTGGCTGGGACGATGGACATCGATCTGGCCCAGGAGCCGCTCGGCCAGGATGCCGAGGGGCGCGACGTGTTCATGTCGGACATCTGGCCGACCACCGAGGAGATCGAGGAGGTCATCGGCGGCTCCATCAGCGCCGAGATGTTCGAGCGCCGCTACGCCGACGTGTTCGCCGGCGATGACAAGTGGCGGGCGCTCCCCACACCCGACGGTGAGATCTTCGAGTGGGATGATGCGTCCACCTATGTGCGCAAGCCCCCCTACTTCGACGGCATGCCTGAGCAGCCGGCCCCGGTGACCGACATCTCCGGTGCACGCGTGCTGCTCAAGCTGGGTGATTCGGTGACCACCGACCACATCAGCCCCGCGGGAAACATCAAGGCCGACACTCCGGCCGGGAAGTACCTGACCGAGCACGGGGTCGCACGCAAGGACTTCAACAGCTACGGGTCGCGCCGCGGCAACCACGAGGTCATGATCCGCGGCACCTTCGCCAACATCCGGCTTCGCAACCAGATCGCGCCGGGCACAGAAGGCGGCTTCACCCGCGACTTCACCCTCCCCGAGGGCCCGGTCAGCTTCGTCTACGACGCTTCGGTGAACTACGCGGCCGCAGGCATCCCGCTCGTCGTGCTGGCGGGCAAGGAGTACGGCTCGGGCAGCTCCCGCGACTGGGCCGCGAAGGGCACCTCGCTGCTGGGCGTCAAGGCCGTCATCGCCGAGAGCTACGAGCGGATCCACCGCTCCAACCTCATCGGCATGGGCGTCCTGCCGCTCCAGTTCCCCGAGGGCGCATCTGCCGATGGCCTGGGCCTGGACGGCACGGAGACGTTCGCGTTCACCGGCGTGACGGCTCTCAACGAGGGCACCACGCCCGAGACGGTGCGGGTGACCGCCACCAAGGCCGACGGCTCACAGATCGTCTTTGACGCGGTGGTCCGGATCGACACCCCCGGCGAGGCCGACTACTACCGCAACGGCGGCATCATGCAGTACGTGCTGCGGCACCTGGTTACCCAGGGGCAGGCCGCCTGATCGCGGCTGCGTCGCACGCGCGTCACCCCGGCCGGGCACACTGGCCGGGGTGACGCATTTCTAGGAGGAGACGGCATGGACGAGCAGATACGCATCCGGGTGGCTGAGGCCCCCGCCGGCGGGGCCCGCATCGCCTGGTCCTATCTGGGAACTCTGCTCGCGGCGCTCGTTGCCACCTTGATCTGGGCCGGATGGAGCCCGTTCGGATCGATGGTGTGCTCCAGCGAGGACACCTCGTGCCAGCTCGGTTGGAACATCGTCGGCTGGGTGCTGGGGATGGTGGTGGCACTCGCCCTGCCCGCCTACTGCCTGCGGCTGGGATTCGCCTGGTGGGGGGTCGGGGCGATCATCTTGCTGTCGACGCCGTTGTGGGCCGACGGCGCCGGAACCGCAGTGATCGTGGTGGTGGTGCTGCTGGCGCCCCTACTGGCCGCCGGCGTCACCTGGCGCGGCGAACGGCAGCCCAGGTGGCTGACCTGGGCGCTCGTCGCGATCCTCGGCTTGGCCATCGTCGGATCCGTCCTGATGCTGCTGGTGTAGACGGTCGGCGGGGCATTGCCCGTCGACGAACGCCACCCTACAATCGAACACGCGTTCGAACTATGGGGGTGGTGGCGATGGCTGAGATGGCGTGGACGCCGAGGGGGGCGCATGGCTTCGCTCGGCATGCGGAGGGGTACCGCCCCACCGGGCGCACCCGGTTCCCCGACCACACCTCGGCCTACGTCCCGCCAGGCTGGCCGACCGAGGTACAAGCCCCAGGATCGCCCGAATGGGAGGCCAGCGCAGCCGCCTTCCTGCTGGATTGCTGCCCGGCCGATTATCGCGGCTACCCGGTGCTAAGGCGGCATCCCGTCATCTTGGCGCGCTTCGCCACGGCCTACGTGGAGTCCCAGCTCACCGCTTGCCACGACGGCCTGGGAGAGGTTCGAGCCAGCCTCGGCCCGCTGGTCGAACCTCCTGTGCTGGAGGCGGCCCTCGCCGCCTGGCATGAGCAAGGGGCATTGCTGCGTCGCAGGCGCCGGGAGGTCGGCCTGGTGGAGGACGCCTTGCGGGGGGCGGTCTTCGTCAAGAAGCTCTGATCGCGACCCTGGGCAGACGGCGCGCGGAGCACCGGCGGATGGCGTTGTCGTCTGGGGAGCCTAGAATCGTTCCTATGTCCCTTCTCGATGCGGTGCACGGGCCGCGCGACCTGCGAGCCCTCAGCGCGCAGCAGTTGACGCAGCTGGCCGACGAGATTCGCGCCTTCCTGATCAGGAACGTGAGCCGCACCGGCGGCCACCTCGGGCCGAATCTCGGCGTGGTGGAGTTAACACTCGCTCTGCATCGGGTGTTCGATTCCCCGCACGACCCGATCATCTTCGACACCGGCCACCAAAGCTACGTCCACAAGATCATCACCGGCCGCCAGGCTGGCTTCCCCCGGCTGCGGAAGAAGGCGGGCCTGTCCGGATACCCCGATCGGGCCGAAAGCCCCCACGACTGGGTCGAGAACTCTCACGCCACTGCTTCCCTGAGCTGGGCCGAGGGCATGGCGAAGGGGTTTCGCCTCACCGGGGAGGACCGCACCGTCGTCGCGGTGATCGGCGATGGCGCCCTCACCGGCGGGATGGCCTGGGAGGCGCTCAACAACATCGCCGTCGGTGACGACCTCAAACTCGTGGTGGTGGTCAACGACAATGGCCGCTCGTACACGCCGACCGTGGGCGGCCTGGCCACCCATCTGGCAACGCTGCGGACCGACCGACGCTACGAACCCACACTCAAGCAGATCAAGCAGCGCGTCCGTTCCGCGCCGCTCATCGGCGGGCCGCTCTACGACGTCCTGCATGGGTTCAAGACCGGCGTGAAGGACATCCTTGCGCCGCAAGGAATGTTCAACGATCTCGGCCTGAAGTACATCGGACCCATCGACGGCCACGACGAGGCCATGGTGGAGCGCGCGCTCGAGTCGGCGAAGAACTTCGGCGGTCCGGTGCTGGTGCATTGCATCACCGTCAAGGGCAAGGGGTTCCGTGCGGCAGAGGAGGACGAGGCGGACCGTTTCCACGCCATCGGCCTCATCGACTCGCAGACCGGCGAGCCGCTGGCCTCCTCACCGCGACGCACCTGGACCGACGCCTTCCGGCAGCACGTCACCGAGGTCGCCTCGGCCCACCCCGAGGTGGTGGGCATCACCGCCGCCATGTTGCACCCCACCGGCCTGGATGACTTCGCCGCCGCCTTCCCGGATCGCGTCTTCGATGTCGGGATCGCCGAACAACACGCAGCCACGTCCGCCGCCGGGCTGGCCAGCGCGGGGCTGCACCCCATCGTCGCCCTGTATGCCAGTTTCCTGAACCGCGCCTTCGACCAGGTCCTGATGGACATCGCCCTCCACCGTCAGGGCGTCACCTTCGTCCTCGACCGTGCAGGGATCACGGGCCCCGACGGTCCGAGCCACCACGGCATGTGGGACACCTCGCTGATGGCCCTGGTGCCCGGCCTGCACCTGGCCGCGCCCCGCGACGAGGCGCGGCTTGCGTCCGCCTTGGAGGAGGCGGTCGCCCTGACGGACGCCCCGTCGGTGATCCGCTACTCCAAGGATCCGCTGCCAGATCCGCTCCCTGCGGTGTCGCATGGCGGAGGCGTCGACATCCTGGCTTCGCGGCCCGACGCAACGGTGCTCCTGGTCGGGTACGGCACGTTGGCGCACACGGCGGTCGAAGCGGCGAGACTCGCCGGTGACCAGGGAGTCCCCGTCACCGTCGTGGATCCCGTCTGGGCGCTGCCCGTCCCCGAGGCGCTGGTGGAGCTGTGCCGCGACTTCGACCTGGTCGTCACCCTGG
>RRZU010211997.1_pt1 | contig 37053 bp, 32 predicted proteins | sample 2165561 | NCBI WGS metagenome assembly RRZU01 (sample SAMN10456909, study PRJNA506462) | wastewater metagenome | isolation source: wastewater sludge | place: USA: Moscow, Idaho | reverse complement strand
TTGATCGTCGGGTTAAGTCCAAGGCGGGCGCGCGAGAAGACGACCAGCGGCATCGCGGTTGACCCCGGCCCGGACAGGAAGGCTGAGAGCACCACATCGTCGAGCGAGAGAGCGAAGGGCAGCAGCCAGGCCGAGATCAGGGCCTGCGAAATCATCGGAATGGTGACCAGGAAAAAGACCTGCCAGGGTTTGGCCCCCAAGTCTTGCGCGGCTTCTTCGAGTTGCGGATTCAAGTCGCGCAGGCGGGCCTGGATGACCACCGTGGCATAGGCCATGCCGAGCAGCAGGTGGCCGAGCCAGATGGTGGTCAGGCCGCGCTCGGGGAAGCCGAACAATTGCTGCATCGAGACCAGCATCAGCAGCAGCGACAGGCCGACGATGACTTCGGGCATGACCAGCGGCGCACCAACCATGGCAGAAAAGAGTGTGCGGCCGAAGAAGCGGCGATAGCGGTGCATGGCGGCTGCGGCCAGGCTGCCGAGCACCACCGAGCCGGTGGCAGTAAGCGTGGCGATTTCCAGCGAGCGGGCGAGGGCGACCTTGAGGTCGGTGTCCTCGACCAGCGCCCGATACCAGCGCAGGCTGAATCCAGTCCAGACGTTGGGAATGGTCGCGTCGGTGAAGCTGTAGACGATCAGGGCGGCGATCGGCAAATAGAGAAAAACGAAAACCAGGGCCAGCCACAGGCGGGCAAAGGGGCCGAGATGACCTGACTGTTTCATTTTCCCTCCCGAGCCTGTGACTGCGTACGACCGAATACGACGAGCGGAACGAGCAGCAGCAGGATCATCACGATGGCCACGGCCGAGGCCATCGGCCAGTCATTGTTGGCGAAAAATTCGTCCCACAGGACACGGCCGATCATCAGGGTTTCCGGACCACCAAGAAGTTCCGGGATGACGTATTCGCCAACGCAGGGAATGAAGACCAGCATCGATCCGGCGATGATGCCTGGTTTGGAGAGCGGCACCGTGATCCGCCAGAAAGCCTGCCAGGGAGTGGCGCCGAGGTCGAGCGCGGCTTCGAGCAAGCGGGTGTCCATGCGCGATAGGGTGGCATAGAGCGGCAGGACCATGAACGGGAGGTAGGTGTAGACCATCCCGAGCACCAGGCTGAACGGACTGTAGAGCAGTTGGTCCGGTGAGGGGATGAGTCCGAGCAGGGCGAGCAGTTGATCCAGGCCGCTGGCGTGGATCGGTGCACCTATCCAGCCGTTGTTTTCCAGCAACCCTTTCCAGGCATAAACGCGGATCAGGAAGCTGGTCCAGAAAGGTAGCATGACGCCCATGAGCAGCATCGGCTGCCAGCGTGGTGCGCTACGTGCCAGGAAGTAGGCGAAGGGGTAGCCGATCAGCAGACAGATCAGGGCGGTGATCAGGGCGTACTTGAGCGAGACCAGGTAGGCGCTCAGGTACAGGTCGTCAGTGAGCAGTTGGAGGTAAGGCGTGAGATGGAAGCGGAATGTGAGTTCGCCGTTGGCGAAGGTCATCAGCGGGGTGACTTGAGCACCTTCCATCTGCGCCAGACTGATGCGCAGGACAAGCACGAACGGCAGCAGGAAGAACACGGCGAGCCACACATACGGCAGGCCGATCACCGCGTGGCGGCCGCGGAGTTTGCTGAGGACGCTAAGGCGGGACATCCTGTGGCCTCAGTGGGTCAGTACGACCTGGGCGGTCGGCGGCCAGTAGGCCCAGAGGGTGTCGCCCCAGGTCGGCATGTCGTCGCGGTGGCGGCGCTCGTGCTCTTCGCTCACCTTGAGCAGGGCACCGCTCGGCAGTTCGAGGAAATAGACGGTGAAGCTTCCGTAGTAGGACATTTCCTTGACCGTGCCGCGGACGCGGTTGTGCGGCCCCTCGGGTTCGTCACGCGAGAGGAAGATTTTTTCCGGGCGCAGGGCGACCACTACCGGCATGTCGAGATGGCCGGTGATGCCGTGACCGACGAAGTGGGTGCAGTCGGCACAGGCGACGGTGACCGAACTCGGCTGGTCGTCGGTGACTGTGCCGTCCATCAGATTCACATTGCCGACGAAGTCGGCGACAAAGCGGCAATTGGGCGTTTCGTAAAGCTCGTGGGGCGGGTCGACCTGAAGCAGCACGCCTTCACTCATGACGCCGATGCGGTCAGCCATGGTCATCGCCTCTTCCTGGTCGTGGGTGACCATGACGCAGGTGACGCCAACGTCCTTGATGATGTTGACCAGCTCGATCTGCGTTTGCTCGCGCAGCTTCTTGTCGAGCGCTCCGAGAGGTTCGTCGAGCAGCAGCAGTTGTGGCCGTTTGACCAGGCTGCGCGCCAGGGCCACGCGCTGCTGCTGGCCGCCGGATAGCTGGTGCGGTTTGCGCGTGGCATAGCGTTCAAGCTGGACGAGGCGCAGCATGGCATCGACGCGCTCGGCGATTTCGTCCTTGGGGCGGCGGTCGCGGCGCAGGCCGAAGGCGATGTTATCCCATACCGTGAGGTGCGGAAACAGCGCGTAGGACTGGAACATCATGTTGATCGGCCGCTCGTACGGCGCCAGGCCAGCCAGGTCGCGCCCGTTGAGCACGATCTGGCCGGCGGAGGGCGTCTCGAAGCCGGCCAGCATGCGCAGCAAGGTGGTCTTGCCACAGCCGGAGGAGCCGAGCAGGCCGAATATCTCGCCGCGCACGATGTCCAGGCTGACATGATCGACGGCCCGTGTCTCGCCGAAATCCTTGACGACTTGGCGGATCTGCAGGAAGTGGGTATCGGCTTCTGAAACGGGCGCGTTCATGGCTTGGGACTCGTGACTCAGCGGTTGGCCTTGAAGTTGGTGAAGGTGCGGGTGATGATGCGCCGCGTTGCCTGGTCGGGAACGCCAGGAGGAAGCATTGTCGAAAGCACCTGCTCGGACGGGAAGATGGCTTCGTTCTTGGCGATCTCAGGCTTCACGTGCGTCAGCGAGGCCTTGTTCGGGTTAGCGTAGAACACCGTGTTGCTGAGGCTGGCGTGAACCTCCGGGCGCATGATGTAGTCGATCCACTTGTGTGCGTTGGCCACGTTCTTGGCATCCTTGGGAATGGCCATCACGTCGAAGAACAGCAGGCCGCCGCTCTTCGGCACCAAGGCCTGGATGGCCTGCTTGGTCTTGCTTTCCTTGGCGCGATTGGCGGCGATCATGATGTCGCCGGACCACCCGAGCACGGCGCAGATCTGGCCGCGAGCCATCTGGTCGATGTAATCCGAACCCGACCCGACAAAACGTGTCACCGACGGGCGGATCGACTTGAGCAGCTTGGCAGCGGCGTCATAATCCGCCTGTTGGGTGCTGTAGGGGTCCTTGCCCAGATAGTGCAGGGCGATGGGTAGCACCTCGGACGCCGAGTCGAGGAAAGCGACGCCACACTTCTTGAGTTTGGCGATGTTCTCCGGCTTGAACAACAGATCCCAGGCATTTTCGGGCAAGGTGCCGCCGAGTGCCGCCTTGACTTTATCGACGTTGATTCCGACCGTGGTGTAGCCCCACAACCAGTCCACCAGGTGATCGTTGCCCGGATCCATCTTGGCAAGTTGGGCCTGGATCGCCGGGTCGAGGTTCTTCAGGTTGGGTAGCTTGCTCTTGTCCAGCTTCTGCAGCAGGCCGGCAGCGATTTGTTGCTTGGCAAAGTGCGAGCCGGGGACGACGATGTCGTAACCCGAATTGCCAGCCACCAATTTGGCGTGCAAGGCCTCGTTGCTGTCGAACATGTCGTAGCGGACCTTGATGCCGGTTTCCTTCTCGAAATTCTTGATCGTGTCCGGTGCGATGTAATCCGCCCAGTTGTAAATGTTCAGCACGCCGGCATCTTGCGCCGACGCCAGGCTCGTAACCGCGGCAGTGGCCAGGATGGCGGCCAGACGGCGCCAGGAAGTGGAAGAGCGGTATTGCATGGAGGCCTCCTCTTATACTCAGAACCGTGGCACCGGGTGGCACGGCGATCGGACAATCCGGGCGATGACTGCACGCGCAACGGCGCGCCGCGCAGGTCGCCGGGGTGGGCTGCTGCTTTACAACGGGAACGGATGAGCCAGGGTAAAACTGGTCGCGCTTACGACAATGACTTAGGGCGATTAGTTCGCCCGGGGCGGATAGGCTCGGAGCGGCGCATCGCGAACAGAGCCGGGAGGATGGCGCAAGGGGGTGGCAGGGCGCATTTCATGGTGCATCTCCTTTTGGCGATGACCCGAGCGATCCTCGGTGTGCGCTATCGAGCATAAAACACCGGGCCGGACAGTCCAAGCATGGTGTGGCGATTTGTGGTCGAGGCGTCGGGTTGTGTTGCATGCATGGTCTTTGCGGAGCCGGTATCGCGGGCAACGACGCAGCGGCAGCTTATGCGGGGGTGGCCATGCGACGCGGGCCGGGGCGAATTCGCTTTCATCCTGCACATTAACAACAACAAGTGCAATTGATCGGAATTCCGAACGCTGTTTGCAGTGCTTGTTCGGGATTCCGAACGACAGTCGCTTGGTGTGAATTATTTGTTGTAAAAAATCAATCTATTGGGTGGGTTAGCGAGCTGGAACGGTTTGTGCAATGAAATGCGCAGGGCGCGCATTGCGCACACGGCCGTGAGCCGCAATTCATAACTCAGGAGAAACCATGTCTGCCTACCGAAATGAGCATGACCTGCTCGGCGACAAGAACGTTCCGTCCGCCGCCTACTATGGCGTGCATACCCTGCGGGCGAAGGAGAATTTCGACATCACGGGCATTTCGATTGCCGTCTATCCCGAGTTGATCCGTGCGCTGGCGCAGATCAAGAAGGCCGCCGCGCTGGCCAACCAACAGCTCGGCCTGCTGGATCCGAAACTGGCGGCCGCGATCGCCGCCGCTTGCGATGAAATCATTGCGGGCAAGTTCAACGACGAGTTCATCGTTGACGTCATCCAGGGTGGTGCCGGCACGTCGACCAACATGAACGCCAACGAGGTGATTGCCAACCGCGCCCTCGAACTGCTCGGCCACCAACGCGGTGAGTACCAGTACCTGCACCCGAACGAGCACGTGAACATGAGCCAGTCGACCAACGACGTGTATCCGACGGCGCTCAAGCTGGCGACCTACGTGGGCATCTTCGGTCTGGTCGACTCGATGAGCTACCTGCGCCGCTCTTTCGAGCGCAAGGCAGAAGAATTTGCCGACGTGCTGAAGATGGGCCGCACCCAGCTGCAGGATGCCGTGCCGATGACTCTCGGCCAGGAGTTCCAGACCTACGCGGTGATGCTCGGCGAAGATGAGGAGCGCCTGAAGGAAGCGGCGATGCTCATTCGCGAGATCAACCTCGGCGCCACCGCCATCGGCACCGGCATCTGCGCCGACCCCGACTACACCCCGCTCGTTTGCCGCAAGCTGGCCGAAATCAGCGGAATCCCGGTCATCACCGCGCCCAACCTGATCGAAGCGACGCAGGACTGCGGTGCCTTCGTCCAGCTCTCGGGCGTGCTGAAACGCGTGGCGGTCAAGCTCTCGAAGAGCTGTAACGACCTGCGCCTCTTGTCGTCAGGCCCGCGCGCCGGCCTCGGCGAGATCAACCTGCCGCCACGTCAGGCCGGCTCGTCGATCATGCCGGGCAAGGTCAACCCGGTGATCCCCGAAGTCGTAAACCAGATCGCCTTCGAAGTGATCGGCAACGACATGACGGTGACCTTCGCCGCCGAAGCCGGCCAGCTGCAGCTCAACGCCTTCGAGCCGATCATCGCCCACAGCCTGTTCAAGAGCGTGAATCACCTGCGCCGCGGCTGCGTGACACTGGCTGACCTGTGCATCGATGGCATCACCGCCAACCGCGAACTGCTGATGAATAGCGTGAAGAACTCGATCGGGATCGTCACCGCCCTGAATCCCTACATCGGTTACGCGCATGCCACCGATGTGGCTGCCGAGGCACATGCCACCGGCAAGGGTGTGGCCGAGATCGTCCTGGCCAAGGGCCTGATGAGCAAGGAAAGACTCGACGAGATTTTGCGTCCCGAGGTGCTGACCTGCCCGCAGGAACTGGCGCCGATTCACCCCGTGACGGCATAAAAAAGCGTCTGAGAACGCTGCTGTGGGGGTTTAACCAAAGTGGTCCGGCGAAACCCGTTGGACCACCGATCAAGCGGAGGAAATGCAAATGTTGTGGCTTGAAGTGATTGTTGTACTGGGCGCCATCTTCTTTGGCGCGCGTTTGGGCAGCATCGGCATCGGTTATGCCGGCGGCCTGGGCGTACTTGTCCTGACCCTGGGCATGGGCCTGAAACTGGGTGCCATGCCGATCGAAGTGATCCTGATCATCATGTCGGTGATCGCCGCCATCGCTGCCATGCAGGTGGCCGGTGGCCTCGACTACATGGTGAGCATCGCCGAACGCATCCTGCGCAAGAATCCGAAGCAGATCACGATTCTGGCGCCGGTCGTTACCTACGTGATGACCTTCCTTGCCGGCACGGGCCACACCGCGTTCGCCACCTTGCCGGTCATCGCCGAGGTGGCCAAGGAACAGGGCGTGCGTCCGTCGCGTCCCTTGTCGATTGCCGTGGTGGCCTCGCAGGTGGCGATCACCGCTTCGCCGATTTCGGCCGCGGTGATCTTCCTGAGCGGCGTCCTCGAAAAGCAGGGCGTCGGCTACCTCGAGTTGCTGGCCATCTGCATTCCGTCCTCGTTCCTGGCCTGTATCGCGGCAGCGTTCGTGGCCAATTTCCTGGGCAAGGATCTCAAGGATGATCCTGTCTATCAGGAACGTCTGGCCAAGGGACTGGTTCAGATGCGCGGCGCGACCAAGGTCGAGATCAAGCCGGGCGCCAAACTGTCGGTCGGTATCTTCCTGATCGCCATTCTTGCTGTCGTGGCCTATGCCACGATGATCAGCCCGAAGGTCGGCTGGATTCCGAAACCCATCGTGCCGCGTACCGAAGCGATCATCCTGTTCATGTTCGCCGCCGCGACCATGATCACCTTCTTCACTCGCATCGACGCCGCCAACGTGCTCAACAGCTCGACCTTCAAGTCGGGAATGAGCGCCTGTATCTGTGTGCTTGGCGTAGCCTGGCTCGGTGACACCTTCGTGGCCAATCACATCGAACAGATCAAGAGCTTGGCGGGTGACCTGCTCAATGTCTATCCGTGGCTGCTTGCCGTCGTCCTGTTCTTTGCCAGCACCCTGCTCTATTCGCAGGCCGCAACGACGCGCGCGCTGATTCCTGCCGCACTGCTGCTCGGCGTCTCGCCGCTGACCGTGGTCGCATCGTTCGCCGCCGTGAGCGCGCTGTTCATCCTGCCGACCTACCCGACGCTGATCGCGGCCGTCGAAATGGACGACACCGGTTCGACGCGCATCGGCAAATACGTCTTCAACCACCCGTTCCTGATTCCGGGCGCGGTGGCCATCGCACTGTCCGTGATCTTCGCCTTCGCAATTGGCGGCATGATCATCTAGGACGGTTTCTGTCGGCGTGACATGCAGGCACGCCGACGGGGGCTTCGACAGGCCGGTTGGTTCCGGCCTGTCTTTTTTTTCGATCAAGGGTCGGCGAGATGCCGGCCTATGACAGCGAGCAGCGCTGCTAAACTAACGGTGCATCACTGCCGAGAACCGCATGCCCATCCGTATTTCACTTCGTTATGTCGTTTTGCCGCTGACCCTGGCTTTTCTGGCCCTGGGGGCGTCGTATGCGACCTATCGGATCAGCCAGCATCTGGGCATGGCCGATCTGCAGGCTACCGGACGGCATCGCCTGGAGCTAGACGCCGCGAGCCTGGAGCGCGAGATCGGCAAGTACGCCTATTTCCCGGCCACCCTCGGGCTTGAGCGCGATGTGATCGATTTGTTGCACAACCCGCGGGATGCCCGTCTCGTGGGCAAGGTCAACCAGTACCTCGAACGCCTCAATGCCCGGGCCGGAACCTTGTCCATCTACGTCATGGACAATCGAGGACTCGTGCTCGCGGCCAGCAATTTCCGGCGCAGCGACAGCTTCATCGGCGAGGATCTGGCTTTCCGGCCGTACTTCCGGGATGCCGAATCCACGGGCAACGGGCGCTTTTTCGGTATCGGTACGACCCACGGCGAACCGGGTTACTACTTGTCCTCGGCGTTGCAGGATGGAGAACACCTGCTCGGTGTGGCAGTGGTCAAGGTCAGCTTGGAACAACTGGAAAAATCGTGGGCCACTGTCGAAGCGCCGGTGTTCGTGGCGGACGAAAACGGGGTGTTGATCCTGAGCTCAGTCCCCGAGTGGAAGTTTGCCCTGTTGCGTCCGGTCGACGAATTGACGCGCAGCGCTTTCGATCGCAGCCAGCAGTACAACCGGCGTGCCCTGCAACCCCTGGGGGTGCGTGAAATACAGCGCCTGGGCGATGGCATGCGGGTGGTCCATGTGCCGCGTAGCGAAGCGGCGAGTGCATCGGTGTATCCGATCAGCGGACAGTTTTTGGCTCAGTCGCAACCCTTGCAGGGAACGCCCTGGTCGCTCACCGTGTTTTCCCATATCGAGCAAATAGGCGAGATGAGCCGGGTGCGGGCCGCGATGGCGGGGGTGAGCGCTTTGCTGCTCGGGATTCTGGGCATACTGTTCAACGACCGGCGACGTCATCTGCGTGAGCGCCTGGCGGCGCGCGAGGCGTTGCAGAAGGCCTACGACGAATTGGAGCGCAAGGTCGAGGAACGCACGGCCGACCTCTCCAAGGCCAACCAGCAATTGCAGGATGAGGTACTCGTTCGGGCGCGTGCCGAACGGACATTGCGTGAGGCTCAGGACGAACTGATCCAGGCCGGCAAGCTGGCGGTCATCGGCCAGCTCTCGGCGGGTATCGCGCATGAGCTCAATCAGCCGCTCGCCGCTTTGCGCACCCTATCGGGTAATACCGTCCGTTTCCTGGAGCGCGGCGACGGGGCGACAGCGCGCGCCAATCTCGAACGCATCGGACAGCTCGTCGATCGCATGGGCCAGATTACCGGCCATCTCAAGGTGTTCGCGCACAAATCGAGTGGCGCTCCGCGACCGGTGGACGTGCGCGAGGTGGTCACCCACGCCATCGGCATTCTTGGGCAGCGCTTGCGGGTGAGCGGGACACGCGTTGTCCTCGATTTTCCCGAGGAGGCGCTGTTCGCCCATTGCGATGCCAACCGGCTGGAACAGGTCATGGTCAATCTGATCGGCAATGCGCTCGATGCCATGGCCCATCTTGAGCAGCCGCGCGTCGAATTGCACGGCACCTGTCAGGAGGGGAAGGTTCGCCTCGAAGTGCGCGACTTCGGACGGGGTTTGTCTGCGGAAGCGCAGGCGCGCCTGTTCGAGCCCTTCTTCACTACCAAGGAAGCGGGGGTTGGCCTGGGCCTTGGGCTGGCCATTTCGGCCGGCATCGTCAGCGATTTCGGAGGCACTCTCGGTGGCAGCAATCATCCCGACGGCGGGGCCTTGTTCACCCTGGAATTACCCGAGGCCAGAGCGGCGGGAGAGGATAAATGACAATGAATGGTGCTGACTTGCAGGCGCTGAAGGTCCTGATCATCGAGGATGACCCCGATGTCAGGCTGGGGTGCGAACAGGCTTTGCAGCTCGAAGGGATTCCGACGCTGGGTGCCGAAAGCGCCGAGGCGGCGCGCCCCTTGATCGGGCCAGACTTCCGCGGGGTGGTGGTGAGCGACATCCGCCTGCCTCGCATGGACGGCATGACCTTCCTGCGTGAAATTGCCTCGATCGATCCCGAGTTGCCGGTGGTGCTGATCACCGGGCACGGCGATGTGTCGATGGCCGTGCAGGCGATGAAAGACGGGGCTCATGATTTCATCCAGAAGCCGTTTGCGCCGGATCATCTGGTTGAGGTTGTGCGGCGCGCGCTGGAAAAGCGCCGCCTGATTCTCGAGGTGCGCGACCTGCGGACGCAACTTGCCGGGCGTGACCAGCTCGAAGCGCGGCTGATCGGCAACAACCCGGGCATGGAACGTTTGCGCCAGTTGATCACCGGCTTGGCCAACAGTGCGGCCGACGTGCTGATCCATGGCGAGACCGGGACCGGGAAAGAAATGGTGGCACGCTGCCTGCATGAAGCCAGTCCGCGACGCAAGGGTAATTTCGTGGCGATCAACTGCGGTGGCTTGCCCGAGACCTTGTTCGAGAGCGAAATCTTCGGCCATGAAGCCGGCGCGTATACCGGCGCGGCCAAGCGGCGCATCGGCAAGATCGAGTACGCCAGCGGTGGTACCTTGTTCCTCGACGAAATCGAGTCGATGCCCATGGCCATGCAGATCAAGCTGTTGCGGGTCTTGCAGGAGCGCACCCTGGAGCGGCTTGGTTCGAATACGCCGATTCCGGTCGATTGCCGTATTGTTGCCGCGACCAAGGACGATCTGCGTCTTCTCTCTGACCAGGGGCGTTTTCGTGCCGACCTCTACTACCGGCTCTCGGTGGCCAACCTGAGTCTGCCGCCCTTGCGCGAACGGCGCGAGGACATACCGCTGCTCTTCCAGCACTTCCTGCTGCAGGCGGCGGCCCGCCACGAACGCCCGGTGCCGCCGTGCGATGCGGCGCGGGTACGCCAACTGGTCGGCTACCAGTGGCCCGGCAACGTGCGCGAACTGCGCAACGTCGCCGATCGCTGTGTACTTGGCATCGAAGGCGGGGCCCCGCCCTTTGGCGCCGACGTCGACACCGGTACGCGGCCGCTCTCCGAGATGGTCGATTCCTTCGAGCGGGCGTTGATCGCCGATGCCCTGCGCCGCCATCAGGGGAGTCTGTCGCGCAGCGCGGAAGCGCTGGGCATGGCCAAGACGACACTGCACGACAAGATCCGCAAGTACGGGCTCAGTACCCCGTAGCCACTAGATGGGCAATGCGCGTCCGGGCATTGGTCTGGGCGGGCGTTGCAACCCCCTTGCCGCCGCCCTGCCAGCGTCGTGCGTGGCGACGCTGGCGGTCGCAATCTCTGTCTCAAGATTAAGCCAGCGCCAACCGGGTGTGGTTTGCAGGTAAAAATGCAACATGCGTGCGCCCGAACCGGACAAAAGTCCTGCCGCGTGGCCCGACTCCGTTCTAGAGTTCCACCGCTTCTCAAATTCAAGCGAGAGCTCGTTATGACTTGGTTCGATATCGGCATCGCGTCGGCCGCAACGCCCTTTGGCGAGGCTGACTGCGGGATGTCGCGCAGCGAGACCAGTGGCCCCCTGACTGGACAGATCTGCTTCGGCAGTCTGGTCGGGAGAAGGCCAGCAACGAGCTGACCGATCTCTTCGGCATCATCCAGACAGTGAGGAAAATCACCATGCTTTCATCCCGGCACTTGCTTATCGCAACTCTGTACGGCGCGCTGGCTGTTTGTCCGCCAGTCTATGCGGAGCAGCCTTTTGTGCTGACCATCGCTCACATGAACGACACCCATTCCAAGTTTGATCCGGTCGATGCCACCTTGCGCAATCCGGCACTGGTCGCGGAGGGGGTTCAGAACGGCACGGTTTATACCCGCCTGGGCGGTTATCCGCGTCTGCTGAGCATGACCAAGTCCTTGCAGGCCGATGCGCAGCGCCGCAATCAGGCGATGCTGACGCTGCATGGCGGCGATGCGTGGCAGGGGAGCGGTTACTTCAAGCTCAACGAGGGGATGGCCAACGCCGATCTGCTCAACCAGTTCGGCTTTGATGCGATGGTCCTCGGCAACCACGAATTCGACCTCAACAACCAGAAACTGGCGCGATTCATCCAGGCAGTTAACTTCCCGATGCTGGCCGCCAATATGGACGCTAGCCAGGAGCCTGTCCTGAGCGGGATCGCCAACCTCAAACCTTTCGTCCTATTCGCTTTCGACGGCAACCAGAAGAGCTCTGTCGCAGACCTCGACCGCCTGCCGAAAGGCAAAGCCGTGGTGGCCGTGGTCGGATTGCTCCTCGAGGATATGAGCGACATTTCCCCGACCACCGGCAAGTTGCGTTTTGCCAAGGAAGTTGCCTCGGCTCAGGCCACCGTCGAGCTGCTCAAGAGCAAGGGGGTCTCCAAGGTGGTGCTGCTGACCCACCTCGGCAACCAGCGCGATCTCGAGCTCGCGGCCCAGGTCAACGGCATCGATGTGATCGTCGGCGGCCACTCGCACAGCCTGCTCGGCGACTTCAGCAACGTTGGGATGGGCAAGAGCACGACCCGGTATGCCCAGATGGTCTCCAATCCAGATGGTATTGGGCGTACCTGTGTGGTACAGGCCGGCTCCGATTCCGAGGCCGTGGGCAAGGTGCAAGTTTCATTTGCCGGCGACGGGCGGGTCAGTGCCTGCGCAGGGAAGAACACCCTGCTGGCCAGCAACGAATTTTATGGCGATGCATCGCGCCGTCAGCCGCTTTCCGAGAAAGCGCGCGAGAAGGTGATCCGGTTTGTTGATCGGCAGGGCAACCTGCAGCGGGTGGATGAGGACATCCGTCTGCGCGCTTTTGTCGACATCCGCTACAAGCCGACGCTGGAGAAGGCCTATGGCCAGGTGATCGCCAGCGTTCCGGGCACGCTGATCAATCCGCGCCGCCCAGGCGACAACAAGAGCGGCATCCACGGTTCCGAAGTGGCGCCTCTGGTGTCCGAATCCCAGTTCTGGTGGGCCAATAGCGCCCCGGTCCAAGCGCTGCTCGGCAAGCGGGTCGATTTTGCCCTCACCTCGGTCGGCGGCGTGCGCACCGAGATTGCGGCCGGCGAATGGCGCGAAGGCGAAGCAGGACTCACGCTGCTTCCGTTCAAGAACCCGCTCACCGTGCTGACTCTGCGCGGCAGCGACGTGCGCGCCCTGATCAGCGAAACTGTGACGGCCACGCTGCCGGCCGGTTCTCACGCCGGCAAATTCCCGTATGGTTCGCGTCTGCGCTATGTCTTCCAGGAAACCGTGGCCAACAAACAGGGCGAACTCGTCCAGCTTGACTGGCAGGACCAGAACGGCCAATGGCAACCGATCAGGGATGATGTCCGCTACCGGGTGGTCATGAATGCCTACTGCGCCAACGGCAACGACGGTTGGGATGCCTTGTTCCGTGCGCAACAGCAAGCGGCGAGCGAGCGTGTCGATCTGGCCTGGGTCGATGGTGCACTGGTCTCCTTTCCGGTTGATAAGATCTCGCGGCGAGGCGATCTCGTCGATGTGCACTATCAAGGCTCTACGCTCGATTGTGCGGCCAAGGGCGTCAGTTGCAGCACGGATGCTGCCGCATTCACCGGCTTCGTTCGCGAGGCGCGCAACCCGATGGTGCCGTTGCAGGACAAGGTGGTAACCCTGCAGCGCAGCCGTTGAGCGCGAGCGTCATCCGGAATCCAAGCACTTCAATGAACCACGAAGCTGATGTAGCGCACGACGAGAATCACTGGCTTTGTTGGCCTGGGCAAGTCACACCCAAGGTCAAGTATCGCTTATCCACGTGATTTTCTCTTCGTTGTGAGCGCCGCGTTCTTCGTGGTTCAACGGATTTGACCTGGCTGAAAGGAATACCCAGGCGCGGCGGTGCTGCGCTGCGCCGTATGCCGGGTTTGCTTCTCTTCACACGCTTTTCGAGGAACGCGTCATGTCTTGGTTCGATATCGGCAATACGCTGGTCACGATTCCCCTGGGCGACGGTGGCTATGCCATGTCCTGGGTCGAGGCCGTGGGCACCCTGTTCGGCCTGCTCTGCATCTGGCTGGCCAGCCAGGAAAAGACTATCAATTACCTGTTTGGCCTGGTCAATGTGAGCCTGTTTGCCGTCATCTTTTTCCAGATCCAGCTCTACGGCATGCTGCTCCTGCAGTTGTTCTTCTTCTGTGCCAACGTGTACGGCTGGTATGCGTGGACGCGTCCGGCCAACGACCAGGGCGAACGCCTGGTGATCCGCTGGCTGCCGCGTAACCAGCTGATCGCCACCTCCGCCGTTTCGGCCCTGGCCATCGCGCTGCTGACTTTCTACATCGATCCGGTGTTCGCCGCCCTGGCGAGCGCCGCCGTTTCCGTCCTCAATGTCTTCGGTGCCGGCCTGACCCTGCCCGATCCCAAGCCCGATGCCTTTCCCTTCTGGGATGCTGCGATGACCGTGCTTTCGGTGGTGGCCCAGATCCTGATGACGCGCAAGTATGTCGAAAATTGGTTTCTTTGGGTCGTCATCAACATCATCAGCGTCGGGGTTTATGCCGCCCAAGGGGTCTATGCCATGTCGCTTGAGTACCTGATCCTGCTCTTCATTGCCGCCAATGGCACCCGCTTGTGGGTGATTTCGGCCCGCCGCGGCCAATACGGGGCGGTAGCATGAGCTTGCTTGCCCATCTGCAGTGCCGGCCGGAGCAGATTGCCGAGCGGGTTCTGGTCTGCGGTGATCCGGCGCGGGTCGATCGCGTGGTCACTCAACTCGACGAGGTCGTTCCTCTCGGGCAGAACCGGGAGTTCCGCCTGGCCAATGGCCGCTTCAACGGTCATCCGGTGACGGTCTGCAGCACCGGTATCGGGGCGCCGTCGGCGATCATTGCGCTCGAAGAACTGGTGCTGGGTGGCGTCCGGCAACTCATCCGCGTCGGGTCGGCCGGCAGCCTGCAAGCGCAGGTTCGGATCGGCGATCTGGTGGTCGTCGAGGGGGCGGCACGCGATGACGGCACCTCGCTCGCCTATCTGCCAGCGGGTTATCCGGCCTGTGCCGATATCGGGCTGCAACAGGGGCTGATCGAGGCCATTTGGGCTGCCGGACATCCGCTGCATCACGGTCTGGTGCGCTCGCACGACGCGTTTTATCGTGACGATGAAGATGCGGTCTGTGCGCAGTGGCACCGGCGCGGCATCCTTGCCGCCGACATGGAAAGCGGCGCGCTGCTGGCCGTTGGACGCTATCGCGGCGTGCGGGTGGCCGCGGTCCTCTGCAATGTGGTGGCCTGGGGACAGGGTGTGCAGGAAGGGGTGGCGGACTATGCTGCAGCTGACCCGGCAATGCTCGCCGGGGTCGGGGAACAAGTCGCCATTCGTGCTGCCCTGACCGCATTGACGCGCTGATCACGCTGCTTTGCAGCCGGGCACGGCCCTGCTACGCTTCCTCCCCTCAGGAGGAGGCATGCAGCGCACACCCTATTCAAACCCCCGCTTCAGCGAGCGGCTTGCTCGCCTGCAACCACGCTTCGATGCCGTGCTGGCGGACACCAGCCTGCATGCCCGCCGGTTTTCGCCCGGCGAACTCATGCTCATTCAGGGCGAGCCACTCAGCGAACTGCTGTTGGTGCCACGGGGGCGAATCGCCTTTCATTCCGGCGTGGCATCGGGACGCCTGTTCCAGCTTGGTGAAGTCGAGTGTCACGATCAGTTGCTTGGGGAGATGGAGCTTTTTGGCGGTAACCCGATCCAGTGGAGCGTGGAGGCGCGCAGCGCGATCGAAGCCGAGGTCATTGATGCCGGGCGACTGTGCGCGGCCCTTGAGAGAGAACCGGAACTGCTGCTTTTTTTCAGTTGCGCCCTCGCCAGCGATTACCTCGATACCCTGGAAATCACCACCAGCCGGTTGCTGCACCCGATTGCCTACAACATTGCACTCGAACTGTGGCGTGATGATCAGCGCACCCCGATGCTCGGTTCGCGGCACAACAGCCTGGAAGCGGCGCGCTTTGGCACGATCGAGCGGGTCTATCGGCGCGCCGTCAGCGAGCTGATCGATAAAGGATTGATCGAAAAACGGGGGCACCAGTTGTTCGTGCGTGACCGCGAACAGTTACGCCGTTATCTCAATCTCTGAACACCCCAGTCATGACCAGCCTCTCCTGGCGGGATGCTGTTAGCATCAGACGTAAAGGCGCAAGCACCGGGGATGGCCAGGGCACCCCTCGGCGTCGCCAGCAGGGCTCACCGAAGGGAGGCAGTCTGCGGTCTGGAGCGCGGCCGCGATCGCGGTTATACTTGCATCCGTTTCGGGTTCCTTGCTGTGCAGCGTGCACATCAAGGTTAAACGGGAAGCCGGTGACGCCGCCTTGCGGCCATTCCGGCGCAGCCCCCGCTGCTGTGAAGCCAGACGACTCCGCACCCATGCCACTGTGCCTTGCACGGGAAGGCGCCGGAGAAGGATGAAGGCAAGCCAGAAGACCGGCCCGCGACACGTGTTGTGCCTGTCCACGGGGTGTCCGGAAAGGTTCGAAGATCATGCTGCCACCACCAGTGGCATCCGCTCTCCCGAACGTAGCATCGCCATCCCCACGACCGGCATCGCTTATTAAGTCTCGTCGAGGGAGAGAACGATGCACATCATGGAGGGCTTCCTGCCCGTTGAACACGCTGTCGGCTGGTCGCTGGCCGCAGTACCTTTCGTCGCCTACGGGCTGCATTCAATCAATCGCCGGGTGCGCGACAATCCAGAGCAGCGCATGCTACTCGGCGTGGCCACCGCGTTTTCCTTTGTCCTGTCAGCGCTCAAGCTGCCGTCGGTGACCGGGAGTTGCTCACACCCGACCGGCACCGGCCTCGGTGCGTTGATGTTCGGTCCGGCGGCCATGGCCCCGATCGGCGCGGTGGTCCTGCTGTTCCAGGCCTTGCTGTTGGCCCATGGCGGTTTGACGACCCTTGGCGCCAATATTTTCTCAATGGCTATTGTCGGCCCCTTCGTCGCCTACGCCGTTTTCCAACTGTTGCAGCGTTGCCGTGCCGGCTTTTCCGTCTCGGTGTTTGCCGCCGCGGCGCTGGCTGACCTGGCGACCTATCTGACGACCGCAGTGCAGCTTGCTCTCGCCTTTCCCGACCCGGTGGGGGGCATGTCGGCCTCGTTTGCCAAATTCGCCGGTATCTTCGCGCTGACCCAGATCCCTCTGGCGATCAGCGAGGGCTTGCTGACCGTTCTGGTGCTCAATGCCATACGCCGGTTCAACCCGGTGGAGTTGCGCTCCCTGATCGGGGGCGGAAAGGATAAGGTGCCCGCATGAGCGCGCGTCAAAATCTGCTGATCGTGTTGGCCGTGGTATTGCTCGGGGTGATGCCCTTATGGGTGGTCAAAGCGCCCGAGGCTGGCCCGGATGGACAAACAGTGGCGATTTTCCTGGGCGCTGATGACAAGGCCAAGAACGCCATCGGCGAGATTGCGCCCGATTATGCGCCATGGTTTGAGCCGCTTTTCGAGCCGCCGAGCGGTGAGATTGCCTCGCTGCTCTTTGCGCTGCAAGCGGCGCTGGGTGCCGGGTTCATCGGGTATTACGTCGGCGCGGCACGCATGCGCGAAAAAATGCGGCGTGAGTTTGAACACGGTGATCACGCCGGGCTGGCGTCGGTGGGTGCGGCGCATTCCTCCCATTCCACCCGGAAAACAGGCGCGTGCTGATCGAGCAGTCGGCGCAGGCCAATCGATGGCGGCCGGTGTGCCCGCAGGCCAAGGTTTTGTTCGCCCTGGCAGGCGGCGTGGCCGCCTACCTGGCCGCGAGTCCTGCTGCGGCGCTTCTGCTGGCCCTGCTGATGGCCGCGCTGGTGGTCGGCGGGGCACGGGTCCCGCTGTGGCGCTACCTGCGCGTGCTGGCGGCGCCGCTGGCCTTCCTGGCCCTGGGGGCGGTTTCCCTGCTCCTGTCCTTTGATCCGGAAACGGGCGGAGTGCGCTGGGCGCCCGGTGGGTTAACGCCCGTGGCCCTGACGCTCGGGCGCGCCCTCGCCGCGGTGACCGCACTCCTGTTGCTGGCGCTGACCACGCCGCTGAGCGATGTGGTCAGTCTGCTACGCCGCTGGCGCGTGCCGGAAACCTTGATCGATTTGATGGTTGTTGCTTATCGCATGCTCTTTGTGCTGGGCGAAGCGAAACGCGATATCGCGGCGGCCCAGGCCGCACGGCAGGGGTATGCCTCGCTCTCGCGCCGTTGGCGCTCGCTCGGCATCTTGTTTGGCGCGCTGGCCGTCGATGTCTGGTGCCGGGCTGCCGATCTCCACGCGGCCGCGCAGGCCCGCAATGGCGATGGCCCCTTGCGCTTCCTTGAGCGTCCGTGGCCTGCGGCCCGCCGCGAGTTGTGCATTGCGGCGCTGGCGGCCACTACGCTGCTTGCCGGCGTGCTTTTGCATCGCGCGGTGGAGTGACGATGCGCACTGATAGCCTGCTCGAATTTGCCGGAGTGGCTTACGAGTATCCGGATGGCAGTGCCGGCCTTGCCGGGTGCACGCTGGCGGTGCAACGGGGCGCGCGCGAGGTGTTGATCGGTGCCAACGGCGCCGGCAAGACCACCCTGTTCCAGTTGGCGAATGGCCTCTTGCGACCGCAGCGCGGTAGTGTCCGCTATGCCGGGGCGGTGCTCGACTACAGCCGGACCGGACTGCGCGAACTGCGCGGCAAGGTCGGGCTGGTCTTCCAGAATCCCGACCGCCAGCTCTTCTCGGCCAGCGTCTATGAAGATGTGTCTTTCGGGCCGCTCAATCTTGGGCTCGACGAGCCGACCGTGCGCGCACGGGTCGATGCCGCCCTGGATGCCGTCGGGATGACAGCGTGCGCCGAGAAAAGCGTGCACAACCTGAGTTTCGGCCAGAAAAAGCGCGTTTGCATTGCCGGGGTGCTGGCCATGCAGCCCGAGCTTTTGTTGCTCGACGAGCCGCTGGCCGGGCTGGATCCGGCGATGCGCGAAGAATTGCTGGCGGTCCTCGATCGCCTCAACGCCGCCGGGGTCACCCTGCTCCTGGCTACGCACGACGTGGATTTCGCCTACCGTTGGGCGGACCGGGGGCATCTGCTGGCCGATGGCCGTTGCCTGGCTACTCTGGCCTCGGATCAGCTGCCCTCTGCGGCCGGGGCCTTGGCGGCGGTCGGCATGCCGCTACCGCACGTGGCGCGGCTGGCGGCCGTGCTGGCAGAACGTGGGCTGTTGCCGGTCGATGCCCGGCCACGCTCGCCAGCCGAGCTTATATCCATGCTGGCCGAGGCGCCGGCTGTTTCATTCGCAAAGGAGAATTTAATGACATCGTCTTTGCCTGCGGAGGTTGTCGATGCCGGGTAAAGTCTGGTTCGTCGGCGCAGGGCCGGGCGACCCCGAGCTCTTGACGCTCAAGGGGCGGCGCCTGCTCAATGAGGCGGGGGCAGTGCTCTACGCCGGTTCGCTGGTCGACCGTGCCGCGGCAGAATTCGCCCCGCCGGGCAGCGTGATCCGCGACTCGAAAGACATGACCCTCGAGGAAATGACTGCCTGGCTGCTCGACCAGTCGGCGCGCCATGCCACTGTCGTTCGACTGCAGACCGGCGATCCCGGCCTCTACGGCGCGCTGGTCGAGATGACGCGACCGCTCACTGGCGCCGGCATCGAGTGGGGTGTGGTGCCCGGCGTGTCCTCGGCGATGGCCTCGATGGCTGCGGCCGGCGAGACGCTGACCTTGCCGGAAGTGACGCAGACGGTGATCCTGACCCGCGTCGCCGGGCGCACGCCCATGCCGCCGGGTGAGGATCTCGCGGCGCTGGCTGCGCACCGCTGCACGCTGTGCATCTACCTCTCGATCACCCTTCTGCATGTGGTGCAGGAGGAATTGCGCGCGGCCGGCTGGCCCGACGACGCGCCGATCCTGGTGGTGCAGAAGGCGAGCTGGCCGGGGGAGGAGAAGATCGTGCGCGGCACGCTCGCCGACATCAAGAAAAGATGCCAGGCCGAAAAAATCGGCAGCCAGGCGATGATCGTGGCCAGCCCGACACTGGGCGCCGCCGACTGGGTCGAACTGGCGCGTTCCAAACTGTACGACCCGGCGTTTTCCCATCGCTTTCGCCAGGCCACGGAGATATCCCATGAGTGAGACACACGCCACGACGATCCTTCTCGTCGGCCACGGCTCGCGCAAGCGCGCGGGTAACGACGAAATCGAAAAATTCGCCGCGCTCTGGCGCGAGCGTCATCCCAACTGGCGCATTGTCGTCAGTTTCATCGAACATGCCGAGGTGCTCGTCGCCGATGGCCTCGAACAGGCCGCGCAGGACGCACGCCGGGTGGTGGTCGTCCCCTTCATCCTCAACGCCGCCGGGCACGTCAAGATGGAACTGCCTGCGGCCCTTGCCGCAGCACGCGCCGCTCACCCCGGGGTGGAGTTTGTCCTTGCGCGCCATCTGGGCATGGGGCGCGACGTCGGCGCCGTGCTGCAGGCGCGGCTTGACCGCCTGATGCGCGAGTTGGCCGTGCCTGATCCGCAAACGACCGGGGTGGTCCTGCTCGGGCGGGGGTCGTCGGACGCCGGCGCCAATGGCGAACTGGCCAAGATGGCACGCTGGATCTACGAAGGCAACGAGCATGAACTGGTCGATCTGGCCTTCACCGGCGTCACCTGGCCGCGCCTGGAAAGCGTCGTCCAGCGGCAGAGCAAGCTCGGCATGACGCAGCTGTGCATCGTGCCGGTGTATCTGTTCACCGGAGTGCTGATCGAGCGCATCGCTGCGCAGGTCGAGCGTCTGCGCGGACAGTACCCGCACATCGCCGTTGCCCTGGCCGATTACTTCGGCTTCGACGAGGGCATTTTCCGCATCCTCGATACACGCGTCGCCGATGCGCTCTCCGGCACCGAGGCAGGGAGCCTGCTCGAATGCGATGGCTGCAAGTACCGCGAACTGGCCGAGGCGGAACACCTGCACGACCACAGCCACACTGCGACCGGGAGCTGTGCGCACGGCCATGCCCATGGTCACGCGCACAGCAATGAACATGCCCCCGGTCGTTCCCATTGTCACCACGCCCACGCCTGAGTCAGCGCATGCATACCAATACCGTTACCGAACAGCTCACCGCCGCAGGGCGGGCCATCGAGCATGATTCGTTTGCCATCATCGATGCCGAGGCCGGGCCGCATGCCTATACGCCAGAGCAATGGCCGCTGGTGCGCCGGATGATTCACGCCAACGCCGATTTCGAGTTCAATGGCCTCACCGTCTTCCATCCCGAGGCCATGGTTGCCGGCCTTGCCGCGGTACTCAAGGGCGGTGCGCCGATCGTTGCCGACGTCGAAATGATCTGCGTCGGCCTGTCGCGCCCCCGCCTTTCGCACTTTGGCATGAGCACTCACCATTACATCTCCGATCCGGATGTCATCGAGCGTGCACATGCCGAAGGCACGACACGTGCGGTGCAGGCGATGCGCAAGGCCTGGCGCGAGGGCAGACTCGACGGAGCGATTGTGGGCATCGGCAACGCACCGACCGCGCTCATTGAAGTCATCCGCCTGATCCGCGAAGAAGGTGTGCGTCCGGCGCTGGTTGTGGCCATGCCGGTGGGCTTCGTTTCTGCCGCCGAATCGAAAGAGCTGATGATGACGGTCAGCGAGGTGCCGTGGGTTGCCATCCAGGGGCGCAAGGGCGGCTCGACGCTGGTCGTCGCGGCCATCCACGCCCTGCTCGGTTTGGCCGAGGCGGAGCAGCGCTTGGTAAAAGGCGATTAACCACAACGACACAACGAACACGACGAAAACCATGAAATTTAAAAACGATTTTTTGCTTTGCTTTCGTTGTGCCCGTCGTGTTCGTTGTGGTTAAAGATTTTTTCGGACCCACCACATGAGTCAAGCTGAAAGCCCCCCCGACAAGGTCCGCAAAGGCGACGGCCGGCGCGCGCGCGGCAACCGCACGGGGTTCACCACCGGCGCTTGCGCGGCAGCCGCCGCCAAGGCCGCCTCGCTCGGCTTGTTGTGCGGCGAGGTTCCGGCCGAGGTGTTGTGCCGTTTGCCTAACGGGCAGGCCACCGTCTTTCCCACCATGGAGGGCCGCGTCGAAGGGCGCGGCGTGGGGCGTAGCGGCCATGCGGTGATCGTCAAGGATGCCGGCGACGACCCCGATGCGACGCATGGCGCGCACCTGACTGCCGACGTGCGCCTGTTGCCGCATCGCGCCGGCGAGATCGTGCTCAAGGGTGGCCAGGGCGTTGGCACGGTGACCAAGGAAGGGTTGGGGCTGGCGGTCGGCGGGCCGGCGATCAACCCGGTGCCGCGCCGCAACATCACCGACAACGTGCGCGAGGCGGCGGGGGAACTGCTGGCCCACGACGGGCTGGAAGTGACGATCTCGGTGCCCGGCGGGGAAGAAATGGCCAAGAAAACGCTCAATGCGCGGCTCGGCATCCTCGGGGGTATCTCCATCCTCGGCACCACCGGGATTGTTCGCCCGTACTCGACGGCGGCCTTTCGCGCCAGTGTGGTGCAGGCGGTCGATGTGGCCGCCCGGCAGGGCCAGACCCGCGTGGTGTTTACCACCGGTGGCCGTACCGAGAAGTTCGCCATGCGCGAGCTGCCTGAGCTTGGCGAAGGCTGTTTCGTGCAGATGGGCGATTTCGTCAAAGCGGCTGTTGCCAGCGCCATCAAGCGGCGGATGACCCATGTGTACGTGGGGGCGATGGTCGGAAAACTCACCAAAATGGGCCAGGGCCTCTCGGTCACCCATGCCTGGAAGGCCGAAATCGATCGCGATTTACTCGCCGCCGCGGCCGACGCGGTCGGCGCGCCCGGCGATCTCGTCGAGGAGATTCGCGCGGCCGAAACGGCGCGTTTCGCGGCCGAACGGCTGGCGGTGCTCGGGCTCACCGTCGATTTCCATCGCGAACTGGCCAAGCGCGCGATCCGCAGCCTGAAAGGCCTGTACCCGGGCGATTATCACCTGGCCGTTCTGGTCTGCGATTTCGAAGGGCAGTTCATCTGCCGGGTGGATGAAGGGGAGGCGTTGTGAGTACAGCAATCCACATTGTCGGCATTCTTGACGATGGCTGGTCCGGTCTGTCGGACACGGTGCGCGGCGTCCTGGCGCAAGCCGATGTGGTGATCGGCGCACAGCGGACACTTGCGCTGGTGCGCGAGCACGTGCCGCAGGCCGAGTTGCGCGCTCAGGATGGGGTGTTCGCCGAGCTGCCGGCGTGGATCAGCGCGGCGCGCGAGGCCGGCAAGACGGTGGCTGTGCTGGCCACCGGCGATCCGCTTTGCCACGGCATCGCAAAGCGGCTGCTCGACAAGCTGGGGCGCGATGGGGTCGACATTCTGCCGGCGCCGTCGACGCTGCAACTGGCTTTTTCTCGCTGGAAAAAATCCTGGCAGGACGTGGTCATCGCCTCTTGCCACAGCAAGGATGCCGGCGAGTGGTGGGTTGGCGCTACGCCTTCCCACGGGCTGTACCCGCTGCTGCGTGCCGTCGCCCAAAATGCGCGCCTCTTTGCTTTTACCGGGCCGGAGAACGATCCGGCGCGTATCGCGCGGGCGCTCCTCGCCGCGGGGTACGCTGATGACACACGCCTCTCGGTGGCCAGCCGCTTGTGCTTGCCGGACGAAGCCATCTTTAACGACCTCACGCCGGCCGAAGCCGCGACAATGTGTTTCGCCGAGCCAAGTGTGCTGCTCGTCGAGCGGCAGCCCGAGCCGCGAGCACCGCGATTTGGCCTTGAGGATCTGGAATACCAGCAGCGGACGCCGGAGAAAGGCCTGATCACCAAGCAGGAAGCGCGTGCGCTGTCGCTCGCCAAACTGCGTCTCTCGCCCGACGCCGTGGTCTGGGACATCGGTGCCGGCTCGGGCTCGGTCGGCCTGGAATGCGCGCGTCTCGCGCCGCTGGGCCATGTCTGGGCGATCGAGAAAAACACCGAGGATGCGGCCAACGCGCGCGCCAACGCGCAGCGTTTCCGCGTCGGCAACTACACGCTGGTCGAAGGCAAGGCACCGGCGCACCTTGATACCTGGCCAGATCCGGATGCCGTGTTCATCGGCGGCTCGGGCGGCGAGCTGGCGGCGCTGATCACCCTGATCCTCGGCCGCCTCAAACCCGATGGCCGGCTGGTGATGAACTTCGTGACGCTGGAGAACCTGGCCAGCGCGACGGCGGCGCTCAAAGCGGCAGACGCGGCCTGGGACGTGGTGCAGCTGCAGGCGTCCCGCAGCCAGCCCATCCTCGACATGCACCGCATGGCGGCGCAGAACCCGGTGTGGGTGGTGACGGGGTGGAAGGCGGAATGAAAACAGGAACCACAACAGGCACAACGAAATACAAAGCGAAAAGCCTGAACCGCGGAGAGCACGAAGAAAGGCAGAAACTGTTTTTGGATTTCACCGTACTCGTTTTGCCCGTTGTGTTCGTTGTGGTTAATCGTTTTTTTACAAGGCTTTTATGACACCCTCCACGTCTTACGGAAAACTGATTGGCGCTTCGCTCGGCCCCGGCGATCCCGAGCTCATCACCCGCCGCGCCTGGGCCGTGCTCCAGTCGGGAGCGCGCTGGCTCTACCCGGTGAAAAAGGCCGAGGAGGCGTCCTACGCGCTGTCCATTGTCGAACGCGGGGGGCTGTTGGTGCCGCAGGATGCAGTCGAACTCGTTTTTCCCATGACCCGCGACCCGGAAATTCTCGCCAAAGCGTGGTTGCGCGCGGCGCAGCAGACCGTGAACTTGCTCGCCGAAGGGCGCAATCTCGTGTTTCTGGTCGAAGGCGATGCCTCGACCTTCGCTACCTTCCGCCACCTGGCGCGCGTGGTTGGTGAGTTGGCGCCTGAAGTTGTCGTCGACACCATCCCCGGCGTGTCTTCCTTCGCCGCTGCGGCGGCGAGCGCCGACGTTTCGCTCGCCGAAGAGGACGAGACGCTGGCGATCATCCCGGCGGCGTACGGCACGACGGTGATCGACCACCTGCTCGACGAGTTCGATACCCTGGTGCTGCTCAAGGTGAAGCCATTGCTCGACGAGGTGCTCGACCTGCTTGAACGGCGGGAACTGCTCGCGACGAGCTGCTTCATCGAGAAGGTTGGCTCGCCCGAGGAGCGCATTGTGCGCGATGTGGCCAGCCTGCGCGGCGCGAAGGTCAATTACCTCTCGCTGCTGCTGGTGCAGAACCCTAAGCGGACGCGCGGCGAGCTGCGCCGCGGGTGCCGTCAGCGCCAGGAACAGGCTGGAGCGGCCCATGCATGATCGCCTCAAAGCTGTCCGCGAAGCCGCCTTGCCCTTGGCGCAGGCCGGGCGTGCTGCTCCCAAGCCTGTGCCCGGCCTGGTGGCCTCCCTGCGTTCCTGGCGGGCTCAGGTCGCTGGCGAAGACAGTGCGCCGGCCAAGCAACGCCAGGGAATCGCGGTCGTGTCGATCACCCGCCACGGCATTGCGCTGGCCGGGCGGGTCGTCGCCGCGCTGCCCGGGGCGCAACTGTTCTGTCCGGAGAAGTTCCGGGCCGAAGGCGAGGCCGCCGCGCCCGGGGCCACGCATTGTTACGAAGGCAAGGTCGGCGATCAGGTGCCGGCGCTGTTTGCCGCCTTCGACGGGATTGTCGCCATCGTCTCCCTAGGTGCCATGGTGCGGCTGATCGCGCCGCACCTCAAGGGCAAGGAAATCGATCCGGGCGTCGTCGTCCTCGATGAAGCCGGACGCTTCGCAATCCCGATACTGTCCGGCCATCTCGGTGGTGCCAACGCCCTGGCCGGCCATCTGGCCGTGGCGCTCGGCGCGGTGCCGGTCCTCACCACAGCCTCCGATGCCCGGCAGACCATCGCCGTCGACCTGCTCGGGCGCGAACTCGGGTGGACCTTCTCGGCCACGCACGCCGAACTCGTGCACTGCAGCGCGGCGATGGTCAACGACGAGCCGGTGGCGCTGGTTCAGGAAGCTGGTAGCCACGAGTGGTGGGAGGGGCATGCCAACGGGCGCAGTGGCCCGCTGCCGGCCAACGTGACGGTGTTCGATCGGCTCGAGGATGTGCCGCTTGAGCGTTTTACGGCGGTGTTGTGGATCACCGATCGCGATCTGCCGACCGGGCTGGCATCGGCATTGGCCGGGTGGTGCGTGGTGTATCGGCCGGAGGCTGGAGTGCCGCGATGAAGCTCGCGTTCGGCCTCGGCTGCGACCGCGGAACGCCCGCGGCGACGATAGCGCAGGCGATCGACGAAGCGCTGGCGTTGGCTGGCGCGACGCTGGCCGACGTGGGTGCGGTCGCTTCGATCGATCTCAAAGCCGACGAGGTCGGGCTCCTCGAAGTCACCGCCGGCTACGGCTGGACGATCCGCTTCTACGCGGCCGCCGAACTCGCGCAGGTCGCCGTTCCCAACCCTTCGGAGACCGTGCGCAAGCACACCGGCACACCCTCGGTGTCGGAAGCCGCGGCGCTGCTCGTCGCCGGCGCCGATCTCACTCAACTACTACTTGAAAAACACAAACTGCGCGGCCCGGACGGCCGCAACGTCACCGTTTCCATTGCAAGGATAAGCGCATGAACTCACCCGATACTTCGTCCACGGCCGGCAAGATCATGCTCGTTGGCCTCGGCCCGGGCAGCCAGGAACATCTGACCGGCCGCGCCCGGGCAGCGATTGCCGAAGCCGAAACGGTGATCGGTTACGTCACCTACATCCGGCTCGTTGCCGATTTGCTCGACGGCAAGGAAGTCATCAAGAAATCGATGACTGAAGAACTCGACCGCGCCATCGAGGCCTACGAGCGGGCGCGCGCGGGCAAGAAAGTGGCGCTCATCGCGTCGGGCGATGCGGGGGTCTACGGCATGGCCGGGCCGACCTTCGAGGTCCTCTTCCAGGCCGGGTGGACGCCCGATTCGGGCATCGAGGTCGAGATCATTCCCGGCGCCTCGGCGATCAACACCTGCGCCTCGCTGGTCGGCGCGCCGCTGACGCACGATTTCTGCGCCATTTCCCTCTCCGACCTGCTCACTCCCTGGCCGACGATCGCCCGGCGGCTGGATGCAGTGGCCTATGCCGATTTCGTCGTCGCCTTGTACAACCCGAAGAGCGGGCGCCGTACGCGGCAGGTGCTCGAAGCACAGCGCATTTTTCTGCGTCACCGCGATCCGCAGACGCCGGTCGCCGTCGTCAAGTCGGCCTTCCGGCCCAAGCAACACATCGAGTACACCACGCTGGAGAAAATGGCCGAAGCCGAGATCGGTATGTTGTCGACGGTACTGATCGGCAACTCCAACACCTTTGTCCGCGATGGGCTGATGATTACCCCGCGCGGCTACGCCAACAAGTACGCGGTCGAGGACGGCGAGCGCAACACTCACGCTGGCGAGCAGGCCGGGCGCTCGCTGTCGACCGGCCTCTCTGGCTGGCTCGAGGATGTCCGTGCGCGCGTTGCGGCCGGGGTGTCGGTGGCCGACATTGCCCGGCACGACCGTCTGCCGGAGGATTACGTGGCGGCGGCTCTGTCCGTCGAGGGGTTTGAGGACGAGGTGCCTGCCGCCGAGTAAGTCCAGGAGATCGGGAACTAGTACGCGGTCGGGGTTGGGAGGGCGCTGTCCGGCCAGCGGTTCTCGAACAGGACCTGATCCAGCGGCAGGCGCTTGCCCCAGCCGGCGTCCTCGAACATCGGACGCGGGTAGAAGGCCGGGACGCGGCCGATGCACAGGATGCCCAGCGGGCGGGCGCCGTCGGGCAGACCGAGCAGGGCAGCGAGCTTTTCCGGGGCGAAGAAGGACACCCAGCCCAGACCAATGCCTTCGGCACGCGCCGCCAGCCACATGTTCTGGATGGCGCAGCCGACCGAGGCGACATCCATCTCGGGCAGCAGACGGCGGCCAACGAGGTGCTTCTCGCGGCCCGGCATCAGGGTCACGACCAGGAGTTCGGCGCATTCCCGGATGCCTTCGATTTTCACCCCGAGGAACTCCTCCTTGCGAGAAGGCAAGGCGTCGGCGGTAGCCAGACGTTCGGCCTCGACGAGGGTGTGCATCCGGGCGCGCAGATCGGCATCGGTGATGCGCAGGAAGCGCCAGGGCTGCATGTAGCCGACCGAAGGCGCGAGGTGGGCGGCTTCGACCAGGCGTTCGAGCAGGCCTTCCGGCAGCGGCTCGGCCTCGGCGGCGGGGACGAAGTGACGCATGTCGCGGCGTTCGCGCAGGGCGCGCCAGAGGGCGTCAATTTCGGCATCGCTATAGCGGGGGTCGGGTGTGCTCATGCTCATGGGGCTTCCTTCACAGGAACAGGCGGGCGGTCGCCTGCGGGTTGGAGGGGAAGTACAGGTGCATATAGCTGGCGGTGAGGCGTTCGCGGCGATAGACCGCTTCGCCGGCGCGCCCGGCCGGATGCACCGAGGTGCACAGCGGGGCGAGCGTCGTTTCGCTTTTCGAGTAGTGGAAGGTGTGGCCGCGCAGGCGGCCTTCGGGCAAATCGACTTCCTGCAGCCCGAGCCCGGCGAGGCGCTTTTGCATCACCACCCGGCCGGGCAGCAGGCCGGCGAGGGCGTGTGCGTGTCCCTCGCCGTCGATCAGCGTTTCGAACAGGCTCATCAATCCGCCGCATTCGGCGAGCATAGGTTTGCCGGCGTCAACGTGGGCCTTGAGTGAGGCCCACAACGGGCCTTGAGCCGCGAGTTGGGCGGCGTGCAGTTCCGGGTAGCCGCCAGGCAGCCAGATGGCGTCGCAGGCGGGCAGCGCGTCGCCGGCGAGCGGTGAAAAATCGACGAGAGTGGCGCCGAGTGTGCGCAGGCAGTCGATGTTGGCCGGGTACTGGAAGCAGTAGGCCGCGTCGCGGGCGACGGCGATGGTCCTGCCGTGCAACAGCGCTTCGATGGGCGCGGGCGTGGGGGGCGAAAAGTCGACGGGCGGTGGCAGCGCGGCGGCGGCCGTTGGTTCGAGCAGGTCGGCCATGCGTTCGATGCGCTGCATCAGATCGTCGATCTCTGCCGCGGGCAGGAGGCCCAGGTGGCGCTCGGGGAGCGCGGCGTCGGCCGAGCGCGGCAAATGTCCGTACCAGGCGATTCCTTCAGGCAGGCTGGCAGCAAGCATCTCGGCATGGCGTGCGCTGCCGACCCGGTTGGCCAGCACGGCGGCGAGCGGGGTACCGGGGCGGTAGTGTTTGAGGCCGTGGGCGATGGCGCCAAAGGTGCCGGCCATGGCCCCGCCATCGATCACCGCCAGGATCGGCAGACCGAGGCGCACGGCCAGATCGGCAGCGGTCGGTTCGCCGTCGTAAAGGCCCATTACCCCTTCAACGAGGATCAGGTCGGCCTCGGCGGCGGCCTCGGCGAGGCGGCGGCGGGCATCGGCTTCGCCACACATCCACAGGTCAAGGTTGGCGCACGGTGAGCCGCTGGCGATGGCGTGGATCTGCGGGTCGAGGAAATCGGGCCCGCACTTGAACACGCGCACGCGCCGGCCGAGTCGGGTGTGCAGGCGGGCGAGCGCGGCGACGAGCAGGGCGGGGCAGGTGGGCATGATTACCACTCCAGCCCGGGCATCGCCGGTACGCCGGCCTGGAAAGCGTGCTTGAGCATGCCCATCTCGGTGACCGTGTCGGCGGCGTCGATCAGCGCCACCGGGGCGGCGCGGCCGGTGACAATCACATGCTGGTGCCGTGGGCGCGCAGCGAAAGCGGCAAGCACGGCGGACAGATCCAGCCAGCCGTACTTGAAAGCGTAGGTCAGCTCGTCGAGGACCACGAGGTCGATCGCCGGGTCGGCCAGCTGGCCAGCCGCGATGGTCCACGCGGCCTGTGCGGCGGCGGCATCGCGTGCGGCGTCCTGCGTTTCCCAAGTGAAGCCTTCCCCGGAGACATGCCAGGCGAGGCGCCCCGGCTCGCGCTGGGCGAAGGCGCGGAAAAAGGCTTCCTCGCCGGTGTCGGTACGTCCCTTGACGAACTGCACGACGGCTACCCGCTGCCCGTGCCCGAGCGCACGCGCCACCACCCCGACGGCCGCCGAGGCCTTGCCTTTGCCGTCACCGGTATTGACGGCCAGGACGCCGCGAGCGTCCTGGGCCGCGGCGATGCGCGTGTCGATCACGGATTTTTTGCGGAGCATGCGGGCGGTGTGGCGGGCGTTTTGGTCACTCATAGTGGGGTCTCATGTGAAAAGCATTAACCACGACGGGCACGACGGACACAGCGAAAACAAAAAACAGGCAGAAAAAACGAGGTAGAAAAGCGAAAGAGTGAGCTTGATAAGGTTGTCGTCGTGCGCGTTGTGTTCGTTGTGGCTAATCCTTTTGCTCCTACTTTGGCACGAAGCTCACATGTCCCTCGCATTCGAGCGCGTGCAGCGGGTAGTCGTAGAGCAGCGAGAGGCGCTCGGCGGTGAGCAGTTCGCCGACCGGGCCGAACTCGCAGTGGCCTTCGCCATCGAGCAGCAGGGCGAGATCGCAGTAGCGGTGGGCGAGCGCCGGGTCGTGCAGCACCATGATCACCCCGGCACCGCCCTGGGCGGCCGTGGCGAAAAGGTCGAGCACGGCGATCTGATGCTTGAGGTCGAGGTGGGCGAGCGGTTCGTCGAGCAGCATCAGCGGGGCTTCCTGCGCCAGCAGGGTGGCGATGGCCACGCGCTGCCGCTCGCCGCCTGAGAGGCTCTGTACGTCGCGTTGCTCGAACGCGGCAAGATCGACGGCAGCGAGCGCGGCGCGCACGATGCGTGCGTCGGCCTCACTCTCCCAGCCCCATCGTTCGAGGTGCGGATGGCGACCGACGAGGGCTGTTTCCAGCACCGTGGCGCTGAAGGCATCGACCCGCGTTTGCGGCAGCCAGCCGCGCAGGCGGGCGCTCTTGCGGGGGCCGAGCTGCTCGTAAGCCTGGCCGGCAAGCGCCAGGTGGCCGGCCAGGGGAGCGCGCAAGCCGGCAAGCACGGAGAGAAGGGTCGACTTGCCTGCCCCGTTACGGCCAACGATGGCCAGGCGTTGCCCGGTGTGCAGCTCAAAATCGAGTGCACGGCAGAAAGTGCGCGCGCCGATCCCGACGTGCAGCTGGCGCGTGGCGATGAGCGGGGTGGTCGAGGCGCTCATGCGCGTCCTCCCCGGCTGTCGCGAGCGAGCAGGATCAGAAAGACCGGAACGCCGATCAGCGCGGTGAGCACGCCGACCGGCAGCTGCTGCGGTGCGGCGATGCTGCGCGCGAGGGTGTCGGCGACGGTAAGCAGACTGCCGCCGGCGAGCGCGGCGGCGGGCAGGAGCAGGCGCTGGTCGTTGCCGACCGCCAGGCGTACGAGGTGCGGCACGATCAGGCCGATGAAGCCGACCGAACCGCTCTGGGTGACCGCGGCGGCGGTGGCCAGCGAGGCGCCGAGGAAAACGCCGCGGCGCAGGCGGACGACGTCAACGCCAAGGGACAGAGCGAGGTCGGCGCCGCGCGCGAGAATGTTGAGCTCGCGGGCGAAGGGCAGGGCGAGCCCGAGGACGGCCAGCAAGGCGAGCAGCGCAAAGCGCGGGTCGCCGGCCTGGGCGAGGTCGCCCATCAACCAGAACACCATGCCGCGCAGCTTGTTGTCGGGAGCGATGGAGAGCAACAGGGCGACCAACGCACCGCAACCGGCGGCGACGATGACGCCGGTAAGCAGCAGGCGGGTCTGCGTCCAGCTGCCGTCGCCGTGGGCCAGACCGAAGACGACCACCATGGCCGCAAGGGCGCCGGCGAACGCCGCGCCATGCACGCCAAGGCTGGCGAAACCGAAGAGGATGGCGGTGAGGGCGCCGACGCTGGCGCCGCCGCTGATGCCGAGTACGTAGGGGTCGGCGAGCGGATTGCGCAGCAGAACTTGCAGCAGCGCGCCGGCCAGGGCGAGCAGCCCGCCGCAGGCGAAGCCGGCAAGCGCGCGCGGCAGGCGCAGGTTGAGCACGATATCGGTGTGCGTGCCGGCATCCCCGCCGAACAGGGCGGCACCCACCGAGGCAAGGGGAACCGGGACGCTGCCCACCGCGAGGGCCAGCGCCAGGCTCAGGAACGCCAGCCCGGTGAGGGCGGCGAGGATGAGCAAGGCGCGGCGGCGGGTGGGCATGGGGTGGAAGGCTTACTTCGGCTGGTAGCGGATGCCGACGAAGACGGTGCGGCCTGGCGTTTCGTAGTCACGCTTGAGCTCGTACTCCTTGTCGAACAGGTTGCCGACCCGGGCGAAGAGCGAGATATCCTTCTCCAGGCGGTAATCGGCACGCAGATTGACGATGGCGTAGCCACCCAGCACCTGCTTGTTGTCCTTGTCGTTGTAGCGCATGCCCGAGGCCAGAACATCGGCGCCCCAGGTCAGCTTGCCGTAGGCGTGATCAAAGCCCAGCGTGCCGTGTTCACGCGCACGTTGCGGGAGGAGGTTGCCGGTATTCCGGTCTTTGGGATTCTGGATATCGAGACTTGCGCGCAGGGTGAAGTCGCCGATCCGCTGCTTGCCGGTCAGCGTGCCGCCTTCAAGGCGTGCCTTGCCGACGTTGTAAGGCAGCCAGTCGCCCCAGGTGTTGTTGGGGTCGACCGGCGCCCAGGCAATCAGGTTCTCGACGTCGTTGCGGTAGAGGGTCAAGGCGATGTTGGTCGCCGCCGTCTCGTAAGTGACGCCGATTTCACGGTTGCGTGATTCCTCGGGCTTGAGGTTCGGATTGCCTGCGCCAGGGTAGTAGAGGTCATTGAAGGTCGGCGCCTTGAAACCTGTCGATGCGGCCGCCCGCGCACGCCACTGATCGGTGGTCTGGTAGCCGTAGGCCAGTCCGCCGGTGTTCTTGTGACCGTATTGGGAGTCGTCATCGGCACGCAGGTTGGCCTGCAGGCGATGACTGCCGAACGATCCGGTCCAGCCGGCGAGCAGCGAGTTTGTGGTGCGGCTGTCTTTCGTGTATTTGGTTTTGGTATCGACCGATTGGTGCAGCGATTCTGCTGCCAGCAATAGCGAACCCACGGACAGGCGAATGTCGTTTTGCCAGACGAACTGATCCTGATTGGTCCGGAAAGTGTCTTTCTTGTTCGGGGCGCTGTGGTTATCGCTGTCGTCGATACTGCGCCCGATGCGCACGAGGCTGGTCCAGTTCGAGGTGAAGCGGTTCTTGCTGTAGAGCGCGTAGCTTTCGTTGGTCGAGAACGAATGGAAATTGTAGTCGCTTCGGTAGTTGGGCCAGTTGCCGTACTGGCTGTCGTATTCATTCTTGTTGCGGCTGTAGAAGGTCTGGATGCCCATCTCATGACCGGGAGCGAGATCGACCGCGACATTGGCGGTGAGATTCCGGTTCTGGTAGCCGTCTTTATCTGAGTTGTAGTAGGCGTTCTTGCGGTTGTCGATGGCGTTGAAGCCTTCGCTGCTGGTGCCCCCGATGCGCACGCTGTACCGTACGGCGCCGCTCTTGCCGCTCAGGCCGGCATTGGCCTCGGTCGTGCCGTAGGTGCCGTAGCCGATGTCGCCGTACAGGCGTGCCGGGCCGTCGCCCTGCTTGGTGAAGATCTGGATGACACCGCCGATGGCGTCCGAACCGTAAAGCGAGGAAGCGGCACCCTTGAGAATTTCGACGCGCTCGATTTGTGCGAGCGGGATGTTTTCGATCGCCGCCGTGCCCAGTGTCGCCGAGCCGATGCGCTGGCCGTCGATCAGCACCAGGGTGTGGCCGGTGTTGGCCCCGCGGATCATGATGCCGGTGGCTGAGCCGCGGCCGCCGGCGGTGGTGAATTCGACTCCGCCAGCCTGCGTTAGCAATTGGCCCAGATTTTCGAGCGGCCCGGCTTTTTCGATGTCTTCACGGGTGATGATCGAAACGTCATTGAGCAGTTCGTTGGCGCGCACCGGCTGGCGGGTGGCGGTAACGACGACGGCGTCGCCCTGGGTTTCAGCAGCGACGGGGAAGGCGGCGAGCAGCGCGATCGCGCTGGCAGCCAGGGTGTGGCGGGTGTGCATGACAAGACTCTCCCTGTGGTCGGCGCGCGTCCCCGCACGACGACCGATTGATAATCCGGAAGTGCCGGATGGAGAGCGTTGTTGTAAGTCTGGACGAGCCATTCCGTGACCGCCTCCCCGCGGCACTTTCGCGTGTGTGCGCCAAGGCCGGTATCCGGGCTCACGAGTCTTGATCTGCCGCCTTCCCAGGTCGAAGACCCAGTGGCATTTCGGCAAATCCTCACTCGCTTACCGTTGCGGGGGCAGCGCAGGCCTTGCGCCGGAGGGCGCGCACCTGCTTCCCGTTTGACCGCGGCAAAAGGGAGATCCTCTTGCGTTTGCGGCACCTTGGCACGGTGTTCTGCCCAAAACAGGGCAGACCTGACATTGTACATCGCAAGCGGGTCGTGCGTAAAACAGACACTATGCGATCCATGCCAAAATTTAATGACTTAAGGTCTTGTTTGCTGCGGGTTTTTGTCGTATTTTTTCGCCGCTTTTTTACAACTTGGAGAAAGAGCGATTCGCGGGCGCCGGCACAGCCGAAATCAGCGCCTTTTCTTACCCATCGACCATCGGTACCGACATGCTCATCTGGTCCATTGCAATTTATGTTCTCATTTCCATTGGCATCGGCCTGTATGCCGCGACTCGCGTGCATAACGCCAAGGACTTCGCCGTCGCGGGGCGAAGTTTGCCGTTTCCTGTGGTTATGGCCACGGTCTTCGCGACCTGGTTCGGCGCCGAAGCGGTTTTCGGCGTGTCGGCTACCTTCGTCAAGGACGGTTTGGGTGGCGTCGTCGCCGACCCCTTCGGTGCCAGCCTGTGTCTGATCATCGCCGGCATCTTCTACGGCTCGAAGCTCTACAAGCTCAATGTGCTTACCTTGGGCGATTTTTTCCGTGCGCGCTACAACCGCACGGTTGAAGTGCTGATCACGCTCTGTATCGTGATCTCCTACCTCGGCTGGGTCTCGGCCCAGATCAAGGCGCTTGGCCTGATCTTCAACGTCGTGACGGATGGCTATATCTCGCAGTCGGCAGGCATGGTCATCGGTGCGGCGATCGTTCTGACCTATACCGTCTTCGGCGGCATGTTCTCCGTCGCCATTCTCGATTTCGTGCAGATGGGCGTGGTGATGGGCGGTCTGCTCTACATTGCCAACATCGTGGCGGGAATGACCGGCGGGGTCGATGTCGTCGTTAACCACGCCGCCGATGCCGGCAAGCTCGATTTCTTCCCGACCGATGGGTTGACGGCCTGGCTCACTTTCATCGGCGCCTGGGTGACGATGATGCTCGGGTCGATTCCGCAGCAGGACGTCTTCCAGCGCGTGACGTCGGCCAAGTCGGCCAAGGTCGCCATCTGGGCCTCGGTGGCTGGTGGTTCGATCTATTTCGTGTTTTGTTTCGTGCCGATGTTCATCGCTTACTCGGCGACGCTGATCGACCCGGAAACCTTCAGCAACCTGATCGAAACCGATAGCCAGCTGGTGCTGCCGACGCTGGTGTTGCAGCACACCCCGGTGTTTGCCCAGACGATCTTCTTCGGTGCCGTGCTGTCGGCGATCATGAGCTGTTCGTCGGCGACCCTGCTGGCGCCGTCGGTGGCGTTTGCCGAGAACGTGGTGCGCAATTTCTATCCGGACATCAGCGACCGCGCCTTCCTGCGCATGATGCGTCTGTGTATCGTCGGCTTCACCGGCATGGTTCTCGTCTTCGCGCTCAATACCGAGCACTCGATCTTCAAGATGGTCGAAAACGCTTACAAGATCACCCTGGCCGGCGCCTTCGTGCCGCTCTTCTTCGGGGCTTTCTGGAAGCGTGCGACAACGCAGGGGGCCTTGTTGGCGATCTTCGGTGGTTTGACCTCGTGGCTGGCGATCGAACTCCTGGTTGGCGAGGCGAGCCCGGTGCCGCCGCAGCTGATCGGCTTCGGGGTCAGCATTCTGAGCATGATCATCGGCTCGCTCCTGCCGCAGCGCATCGGGCTGCATCAGGCGCCGCAGGCCGCGCACTAATCTGCAACGGTGGCCGTCCCCGAGGGCGGCCACCCGCGGGTGTTTATTCCTCGCTTTTGGTTTGACGGGCTAGAATGGCCTGGTCTTTCTGCCTGCCCGCCCGATGCCTGCCCGATCTCCGTCTGCCAACGCGCGAACCGCTCCGCCCCACAGCCGATTGCCGGCGTATCTGGCGGTGGCATATCTCGCGCTGGTGATCTACGCCAGTCTGCACCCTTTTTCCGGTTGGCGCGATCCTGGGCTGGCGCCCTGGGTTTTCATCGACGCGGCGTGGCCGCGTTACTGGACGGCCTTCGATCTCGGCATCAATGCCCTGGCCTATGTGCCGCTGGGTTTCTTCGTGGCGCTGGCGGCCAGACGTCGTCTGCCGGCCTGGCTGGCGACCCTCGTGGCTGCGCTGTTCGGGGCCGGGCTGAGTTTCGCCCTCGAATGTACCCAGTCCTGGTTGCCTGCGCGCGTGCCGTCGAATCTCGATTTGGCGAGTAATGCTTTAGGTGCGCTGCTCGGAGCAGTGCTTGCCTGGTGGCTGGGGGCTCGCTTGTTACTGCGCACGGTGCATGCCCAGCGTGAATTGCTCTCTCCCCTGCCGCATGTCGAAGTCGGTCTGGTATTGGTTGGCTTGTGGTTGCTGACCCTGCTGTCGCCTGAAATCTTTCTGTTTTCGGGGGGGGATCTGCGGCATCTGCTGCCGATCACCCCCGTCCTGGCCTACCGTGCGCCGTCGTTTGTGGCCATGGAAGCGGTCATCGTCGCCTGCCACGCCGTGGCCATCGGCCTGATCGTGCGAGCCTTGCTCGGCGGACGGCGCTCGCCTTACGTCATCCTGCCCTTGTTCTTTCTGCTGGCGCTGGCGATCCGCATGCTGGCAGCCATCGTACTCGTCAATCCGGGTGCCGCGCTGGCCTGGGTCACGCCAGGCGCCTTGCTCGGCTTGGGGGCGGGCGCCGGGGTTCTGCTCCTGGCGCTGATGCTGCCCGGTCCCTGGCGGATTGCGCTGGCAGCGCTGGCCCTGATGGCCGGGACGGTGCTCGTCAACCTGACGCCGCCCAACCCGTATTCGGTCGCTGCGTTGGCTGCCTGGCGACAGGGCCACTTCCTCAATTTCAATGGGTTGACTCGATTGACGGCCAGCCTGTGGCCGTTTCTTGCCCTGCCTGCGCTGATGTTGCTCGGTCGACGCGGCTGAGTTGGCGCTTCGTCTGTCCGGAAAAGGCAGCCGACAAGGCCGCCCTTGAAGCTTGGGCCTGGCCGGAAAATCCTGGAGGGGGTTCTGACAGGACGTCGTCTTGGCCGGTGCCCCCTGTGGGCAAAGGGCACCGGGAATGGCTCTGGTGTCGCGCTGCGGGCGGCCCCGCCGCTCGTGGCGGGGGTTGGGTGTGGCCGCGGCCGCGGTGATCCTCGCGCTGGGCATCCTGTTCGCGCCGCGGATCCCGTCGCTGAACGGGGTGGGCTCGGCCTGGAGCAGCTTCCTGCCCTGGACCGCCGTGCTGATCGTGCTGCTGGCCGCCCTGGCCGCGATCCGCCGGTCGTGGTGGGCGGCGGCCGCGGTGACCATCACGGCGCTGGTCTGGTCGGTCACCTTCGTCCCGCAGCTGCTGCCGGCCCGGGCGGCCGCG
>RRZU010254219.1_pt1 | contig 37060 bp, 31 predicted proteins | sample 2165561 | NCBI WGS metagenome assembly RRZU01 (sample SAMN10456909, study PRJNA506462) | wastewater metagenome | isolation source: wastewater sludge | place: USA: Moscow, Idaho | reverse complement strand
TCGTTATTTTTATAATTATAGTTTAATTTATATGACTGATAATTATTAAGTGAGATAATAATAGACAAGCAAGTTAAGTACCAGGATTACTGGTATTCCATACCTGAATTTTGGTTTTTGTGTTTTATGTCTGTTCATGAACATTGACAGCCAGACTCCAGCTGCTCCGCCTGATATTGCAGCTATAAAAAGCGTTTTTTCACTTATTCTTCGCTTTTTGTGAATAGCGAGTCTTTTGTCGATCAATATAATTGCAAAACCGTATATATTTATAGCTATAATATAAAAAATAAGTGCGTCAAGCAAAAATCCGTTTGCAATTTCATTACTTGCAGTAGCAAAGCTAAGGTTTTGAAGCATTTCTTATATCTCCCTGATAAACAAAGAATCTCTTGCGGATTTCCCCGAAAGACATCCAGTAGAAAAAGCTATCTGTAGGTTATAGCCTCCGGTAAATGCATCAACATCAATCATCTCTCCGGCAACAAAGATCCCTGGATGTTTCTTGAGGTTAAGTGTTCTGGGGTTTATTTCTTTAATATCTATCCCGCCCCTGGTAACAATCGCCTCGTTAAGTCCGCCATATCCAGTTAGCTTCAGTTCAAAGTTCTTAAAGGATTCGGCTATATCATTTATCTGGTTTTTTTTCATATTCATAACCTCATGTTCAGGAAACGAATCATGATTTCTGTACTTTTCAAATGATTTTCTGCTAATGACATCATACATGAGGATATTTTTTACCAGTTCCTTTGGAAGGTATCTGGATATCCTAGTAGTAAGTTTCTGCTTGTCAGGCGATTTGATGATTTCAATAAAATTATCAAAACTAATGGCTGGAAGAAAATCAATTGTCACCTTTATCTCTGAAAGTGGCTTGTCTGTGATAAAGCTGCTTGAATTTATAGCTCCTGGACCGCTGATTCCATTATGAGTAAACACGATGCTGTCACTGAGCTCAGCTATTTTTTTATTTTTCAGATAAATAGAAAACTTCACATCATTAAGCGATATTCCCTGAGACTCAGTAATCGCCGGCTGATTAGATGTCAGTCTGACAAGAGTTGGAATCACAGGAACGATTTTGATTCCCATTCTTTCAACTATAGAGAGCATGGATCCGTCTGATCCAGTTGCCTTGTAGCTCGCACCGCCTGTTGCCAGTATAAGATGTTTTGCTGTAAGTCGGGATTTGGAATTGTCTCTGTCTACAGTCAAAGCATATGTTTCAGAATTGTCTTTTTTCAGAATTTCAATATCGGAAACATATGAATTCAGTATTAGATCGATTTCATTTTTCTTTATTTCTTTTAATAGATATTTCAGCAGTTCTCCCGCATCATCTTTCTCTGGATATATCTTATTACCTTCAGTCTTAAGCATTATATTCCCTTTTTCAAAAAAAAACGTCAAGTCTCTGTTATCGAAAGAAGAGAAAGAAGAATAGAGGAATTTCGGATTTCTAACTATATGCTGGTAAAAGTCCGAAATGTCTTTGTTGCTCGTTATATTACAGCGTCCTCCGCCAGTTATAAGCAGTTTTTTGCCTGCAGAAGCATTTCTTTCTATAAGCGCAATCTTGAGTTTTTTATTGTTTGTCTCTTTTGAAGCTTCAATTGAAGCCATCATTCCGGCAGGTCCGGAACCTATAACAATAATATCGTAATCTGTCATTATTCTCCTTATGTTCTTTTTAATGATAATTTGTAAAATATCAATCCTTCCAGATTATCAAATTCGCTGACTGTAATAGTCGGTATATCCATGCATTTCAGAATGCATAAGAGTATATTGAGCCCTGATACTATAATATCTGCTCTTGATGGCTCCAGTCCAATAACTTTTTTTCTTTCATCAAGAGATATCGAGTTTAGGCTTCGCAGTATATATTCTATGTTTTCTACTCTAAGCAGGCTGTTATGAATTTTATCTGTATCATAAATCTTCATATGCTGATTTATAGAGGATGCGGTTGTTATTGTTCCACCAATTCCTACGACTTTCTTTATATTATATGTCTTAGCAGCTTTTTGAAGATGGTTTATCTTGCTATATATGAAGTTTGTCATTTCTTCCAGATTGGAATTTTTTTCAGACGCATTGAACTGTTCGGTAAGCCTTACCGCTCCTATATCTATGCTTTCTTTATATATTACGCCCTCATTTTTAGATCCAACTACGAACTCTGTTGATCCCCCGCCTATATCGATTATCAAAAGCCTCTCGGTCTCGTCGATCCCAAGTGCTACTCCATAAAATCCGAGTTCAGCTTCAGTATTCCCGTTGATTATTTCAATTTCTATTCCTGTATTTAACTTTGCAAGTTCAATAAATTGTTCTTTATTTTTTGAATCTCTGAGAGCAGATGTTCCAATGGCATATATCTGTTCAGCTTTATCATTTTTTGCTGTATTCACAAAGCTTATGAAAGAGTCCAGGTTTCTTTTGATAGCGTCATTGCTAATGATGCCACTTTCATTTATTCCCTGGCCCATTCTTGTAGTATTTACAATCTTTTTTCTATTTGAAATAGTTTTGTTGTAATCTGCTATGAGAAGCCTCATAGAATTTGTTCCAATATCTATACTTGCAATTTTCATATATTACCTCGCAATAACTAATTCACCATAATATATACTATTTCATCTTTTTTTACCATTTTCAATTTTTCCCTGGCCATCTTCTCTATGAATTCATTGCTTTTTGCTTCATCTATTTCGTTTTTAATATCGCTGTTAACAGATATTATATCATTTAATTCAGATTCAAGTCCGGATATTTCTTCCTTATATTGAGCAAGTGTGATTATCTGATTTCCGATATATGCAAGAGGATACATTAAAAAGATAATGATCAGGAAAATAAAAAAATAATATCTGGGATTATTTTTGAACATTCAAATCTCCTTGATTCTATTCAATAACTTCGTACATTTCTCCAGCATCTTCTTTTTTTGTACTGTCTTTTATATTCAGAACTTTTATCTTAAGTTTTTTTTCTCCAAAAGTTATTTCCAGGATGTCCCCTTCTTTTACATTCGTGGAAGGTTTAGCTTCTTTTCCATTTATAACTACAACGCCTGCGTCTGATGCATCTTTGGCTACAGTTCGTCTTTTTATTATCCTTGAGACTTTTAAAAATTTATCTATCCTCATAAAATGCTCCTTTATTAAAATTTTTTTACGCACAATATAATAATAACATATTGAGATGAGATATTAAAGAATATATAAAAAAAATAAAAAATACATAAGAGTTGCAAAACAATTATTCTTTGCATTCTCTTATGTATTTTTTTAATTAAACATGAAGTTCAACATCTGATTTGAGATTCTCATATTTTTCAAGTCTTGGATTGACTTCATTTTCTATGAATTCAACCACCTGACTGGCAGATCTGCCAGTATAAAGCATTGGATCCAGGAGTGCATTTATTTCCTGCTGAGAAAGCTTGAATTCTTCGTCCTGTGCAAGAAGCTCAAGAAGATTGTTATCAAGACCATTAACTTTTACATTCTTGCCGGCTTCCATTGAATAAAGCCTTATTTTTTCGTGAAGTTCCTGCCTGTCGCCGCCTTTCTTCACCGCTTCCATAAGTATATTCTCAGTTGCCATGAAAGGAAGTTCTTCATTGACTCTTCGCTTTATTATATTCTCATATACTACCAACCCATTGGTGACGTTTATCGCTATATCGAGTATCGCATCTGCTGCAAGGAATGCCTCTGGAGTTGCCAGTCTTTTGTTGGCTGAATCATCCAGAGTTCTTTCGAGCCACTGAGTTGAATGTACAAATGCAGGATTCTGTGCAAGGTTAATTATATATTTTGCAAGTGAAGATATTCTCTCAGATCTCATTGGATTTCTTTTATAAGCCATGGCAGATGATCCTATCTGCGTTTTTTCAAACGGCTCTTCTATCTCTTTAAGGCTCTGAAGAAGCCTTATGTCGTTTGTCATTTTGTGAAGTGACTGAGCTATCTGAGAAAGTGATGACAATACCTGATAATCCACTTTACGGGTATATGTCTGTCCTGTTACGGCAAAACTCTTTTCAAATCCCATTTTATTACATATGAGATCATCTATCATTTTTACTTTTTCATCATCATTATCAAAAAGTGCCATAAATGAAGCCTGCGTTCCTGTTGTTCCTTTTGCACCTCTCAATCTGAGATTGTCTTTTCTATATATGACATCATCAAGGTCAAGGATTAAGTCCTGAATCCAGAGCGTGGCTCTTTTTCCTACTGTAACCAGCTGTGCCGCCTGAAAATGCGTAAATCCAAGAGCTGGCATGTCTTTATATTCAAGAGCAAACTCTTTGAGATTGTTTATTAGTATTGCGAGCTTTTTTTCAATTATCTCAAGTGCGCTTCTCATGACAATGATGTCTGTATTGTCTCCTACATAGGCACTGGTGGCTCCAAGATGTATTATCCCCTTTGCCTTATCTGCCTGAAGCCCATATGCTTTGACATGTGCCATTACATCATGCCTTGTTTCCTTTTCAATTCTCTTTGCAGCTTCGAAATCAATATCCGATCTGTATTTTTTAAGCTCTTCTATCTGTTCATCAGATATGTCAAGACCAAGCTCCTTTTCAGCCTCAGCAAGAGCTATCCAGAGACTTCTGAATGTCTCAAATTTGTTCTGATCTGAAAAAATATAGCTCATTTCCCTGCTGGCATATCTTTCGTTCAAAGGACTCTGATATTTTGAATAATAGTTTGACATGGTTGTTCTCCTGTTATGGTTATTTGATTCTGGAGCAAATATAAATTTTGCTCCAGATATTACATTTTAACATAAAATCAGACGGTATTCATTATTTTTTAAAATAGTTTACGCCAGATTTTATTATCGGCTGAGGGATCAGGTCTGGCATATTTTTGTAAAGATTGTCTGCAATTCGTTCACTGTGAGCCATTTTCCCAAGTATTCTGCCGCATGGACTCAATATACCCTCAATATTGTATGCAGATCCATTAGGGTTATCTTCATATAAGAACGCAATCTGTCCGTTTGCATTAAGTTCTGCAAAAGATTCCTCACTGCATATAAATCTCCCTTCACCGTGAGAAACAGGTATCTTGTAAATTGCCGAATCTGAAAGCTCTCTTGTCCACGGAGAAGTTGTGTTTACAGCTCTTGTTTGCACTATTCTTGCAATATGTCTTGCATTGTTGTTATATGTCAGAGTAGGACTTGTGGCTTCAATCTGCCTTACTTCACCATAAGGAAGCAGTCCGGTCTTTATAAGTGCCTGGAAGCCGTTGCATATTCCAAGTATTAGTCCGTCATTTTCATTTAACATCTTCTCTATGGCCGATGTTATTTTGGGATTTCTTATGACGTTTGCTATAAATTTTCCTGAACCATCTGGTTCATCTCCCATGCTGAAGCCTCCTGGGAAAACTAGAATCTGCGATTTTTCAATTGAGCTTCTCAATTTTTCTATAGATTTTTCGATATCATCTATGCTTAGGTTGTTGAATACTATTATTTCTGCGTCCGCACCTTCATCTTCAAATGCTTTTGCCGTGTCCCACTCACAATTTGTTCCCGGGAATACAGGAATTACGACTTTAGGTCTCTCCACAGTTTTGATAGATTTAATATTAATCTCGTTCTTAATTTCTGTCGGTGCAGATTTAGACGCGAAATGTGCCGAACTACTTTCTGATTCATATATCTCCCCGGAAAAAACTTTGTCGAGCTGTCCGAGATATGATTTTTTTATTTTTTCAATGTCAAGCTTTATTCCATTTACAGAAGCTTTGGCAGAAACTGCGCACTCTAATGTAAATCCAAGAGGTTTTATAAATTTGCTGTCTTTTTTATATTCGACTATGAAACTTCCGTATTTAGGCTGAAAAAGCTCCGACAGATTTTCAACAGTAATTTCAAATGAAACATCATTTCCAAAAGACATCTCAAGTATCATAGGAAGCATGCCTTTATGATTTACTGCATAACAGGAACATATATTTCCACTTGATATTTCTTTTCTTAAATTGTCCAGATTACTTACGAAATGTTCTGTGTCCAGAGTGTAATCTGAAAGCATCTCTGTTTCAAATAATCCAAGCATCATTCCTCCCTTGAGCTCAGGAGTTATTATACTTTCAACATCATCTGATGCTACTGCGAATGATATTAGAGTAGGCGGAACATTGAGATCTTTGAAGGTTCCAGACATTGAATCTTTGCCTCCTATAGGAGGAATATTGAGCTGACTGGTAATATTGTATGCTCCAAGCAGAGCAGTAAAGGGTTTTGCCCATTTTTCCGGAACATTTCCCAGCTTTTCAAAATATTCCTGGAAAGAAAGCCTGCTGGATAGTGCATTTCCTCCGGCTGCAGCTATTTTTGCAATGGACTCTATTACTGCATAGTATGCGCCAAGATAAGGACTTTCTTCAGAAAGATAAGGATTGAATCCATACGACATTATGCTGGCAGTTTTTGTAGCTCCATTAAGCGAAGGAATAAGAGCTACCATTGATTGAGCTGGAGTTATCTGATTTTTCCCTCCCAGAGGAAGAAGTACGCTCCCTCTTCCTATTGATGAATCAAATCTTTCAATAAGATTTTTTTTGCTGGCTGAGTTAAGGTCAGAAAGCTTCTCTTCAAGTAACTTGTTTAACCCCGATTCATCTTCACATATTACTGCACTGTTAAAAAAATCTATCTTTTTGCAGTTTTCCACTCTGACATCCTGGTTTCTGTCTGCACCAGATGAATTCAGGAAGTCTCTGTCTATGTCTACGATTATTTCATCATTATATTTCATGATTAGTCTCCCTGTATCAGTTACAGTAGCTACATGAGTCATTTCCAGATTTTCGCTGTAGCAAAGCTCTGCGAATTTTTCGAGGTCATCCTTGTCTATCACTACAGCCATTCTTTCCTGTGATTCGGATATCGCAATCTCTCTTGGTGTAAGGCCTTTATATTTAAGTGGAACTCTGTCCAGATATATCTCTAATGAATCTGCTAATTCACCGATGGCTACACTTACTCCCCCTGCACCGAAGTCGTTACATTTTTTTATGAGCTTTGCGGCACCTTCGTTCCTGAATAATCTTTGCAGCTTTCTTTCCATAGGGGCATTTCCCTTTTGAACTTCAGCTGATGAAATTTCAATTGATTTTTCTGTATGTTCTTTTGAGGAACCAGTAGCTCCTCCTACGCCATCTCTTCCTGTTCGTCCGCCTAGAAGGATTATCAAGTCTCCCTCTACAGGAGATTCTCTTTTTACATTTTCAGCAGGTGCTGCACCTATTACCGCTCCAACTTCCATTCTCTTTGCCTTGTAGCCCTCGTGATATATCTCATCGACATGTCCTGTAGCTATTCCTATTTGATTTCCATAAGAGCTGTATCCTCTTGCTGCATCTATGGTTATTTTCCTCTGAGGAAGCTTGCCTTCGATTGTGTCTTCTATCTTCTCTCTTGGATCGGCGCTGCCCGTAACCCTCATAGCCTGGTATACATATGATCTTCCCGAGAGAGGATCTCTTATTGCGCCGCCTATGCATGTTGAGGCTCCACCAAATGGCTCAATCTCTGTAGGATGGTTGTGAGTCTCGTTCTTAAACATCAGGAGATAATCTTCAAGCCTTTCTTCTCTGGTAATCCTGTCTTCTACTCTTACTTTGATTTTCACTGAACATGCATTTATTTCTTCAGATACCTCAAGGTCTTCAAGCATGCCTTTTTTCCGCATCTGTTTTGAAACAACAGTAGCCATGTCCATTAGAGTCAACGGCTTTGATATCCCAAGCTCAGACCTGTTCTTAATATATTCATCAAAAGATGCTCTGATAGAAGCATCAAGATCTGATAATGGTTCTGCAAATTCTATATTATTTAAGATCGTGTTGAATGTTGTGTGCCTGCAGTGATCTGACCAGTAGGTGTCAAGGATGGATATTTCCGTAGTGCTCGGATCCCGATTTTCTTTCCTGAAATAATCCTGCACGAACTTTATATCATCTATATTCATCGCCAGGCTTTGATTTTTTATGAATGAGTATAATTCTTCGTTGCTAAGTTCTGTAAATCCGCAATGTATTTCATTTTCATGGCTTACTGCAAATTCATCTTTCAAAGTTGTCGGTATTTCAAAGAGACTTCCTTTTTTCTGATCTACAGGGTTTATCATTATAGATTCGATTTTTTTCATTTTATCGCTTTCCAGCTTGGAATCTGAAACAAAATCATATACTCTGGCACATTTCGCCATAACTTCATTTTTTTCAATTGAAACAGCAATAGTTTCAAGCAATCCCTGCTCTCTCTGATCGAACTGTCCATTATGGTATTGTATTACTAGTGGATTCAGAAGATTCTTCTGAAGATAGAGCGCATCTTCGAACATATAAATATCATCTACTGGTTTTTCACTCAGTATGCTATCCGAGATTTTTATTAGCTCATCATCTGTAAGATTCTCTATGTCATATCTTACAAGACACCTTACTTTGTTAAGCTCAATACCGGCACCATCTTTTAATTCCTGAAGAAGGTGTTTTCCTTCTTCATTGAATTTTTCTTTTTTTTCTACATATATTCTTTTTACCAATGGAGAAATATCCCTTCTATAATACTTGTTTTTAAAATCAACAGCCTTAGCGTCACTGTAAACTAGATTGAATGCTTCTTCAAATGTGTCTTTACATGATGTTAGACTTATTACTCTGCCTCCGCTTGTAACAGGTTTACCATCTTTTATTGCAGTTCCTGCATGAAATACTTTTGAAGACACATTTTCCAGTCCAGTTATTTCACAGCCAGTCTCATATTTTTCAGGATAACCACCTGATGAAATCACAAGCGTTATGACTTTTTTATCATTGAATCTGATATCAATTCCATTTAAGTTGGAATCTGATGTGTGAAGCATTATGTCAAGCAAATCTGTTTCAAGTCTCTGCAATACAGTCTGCGTTTCAGGATCTCCAAATCTTGTGTTGAATTCAAGAACTTTAATTCCCTTTGTACCAATCATGAATCCTATGAATATTATACCCCTGAAATCAAGCGCATCTTTTTTTATGCCATCAAGAAATGGAGTCAGTACGGTTGATTCTATTTCAGAAAGGTATATGTCAGCCTGGCTGTTTGGTGAATAGGTTCCCATTCCGCCTGTATTAAGCCCTCTTTCTCCATCATGTATTTTTTTGTGATCTTTGACGGTCGGAAGTGGCTTTATGGTATTGTTATCTACAAAACACAGTAGTGACATCTCAAATCCGTCAAGATATTCTTCGACAACCATGGAACATTCGCCAAATATTTTTTCTATCAATACCTTTTTGCAGAAGTCTTCAGCATCAATAAGGCTCTCAGCGATAAATACCCCTTTACCCTGGCAAAGTGTATCGGCTTTCAGTACTGCTTTACCAGATTCTTTAATTAGTCTTGACGCATATGACATGCAGTCCTCATAGGTTTCAGACTTGTGATACTCTGCAGTAGGGATGTTATTTTTAACCATGAATTCCTTTGCAAAATGTTTGCTGCCTTCAAGCATTGCAGCCGCCTTAGTTGGTCCGAATATCCTGAGTCCATGAGCTTCAAAAGTATCTACAATTCCAAGGCAAAGAGGGTCTTCAGGCCCTACAACTGTAAAATCAATTGAATTCTTGTATGCGAAATCAAGAAGTGAATCTATATCATCTGCTTTAATATTTATATTTGTCCCAATTCTGCAAGTACCTGCATTCCCGGGAGCAAAAAAAATCTCACTGACTTTTTTGTTTTTCAATATTGCTTCCCCTATAGCATGTTCCCTGGCTCCACCGCCAACTACAAGTATTTTCATAAACCCTCCAGTCATGTATTTAATATAAAAGCCTATGAAAATGTAATAATTAAATTTCACAATTCATAGGCTGATATCAGAAATTAATGTTTAAAGTGTCTTGTTCCTGTAAATATCATTGAAATGTTTCTCTTATTACATTCATCAATAGATAGCTGATCCTGTATCGAACCACCAGGCTGTATGATTGAAGTTATGCCAACTTCAGCGGCGCGCTCCACACAGTCTGAAAATGGAAAGAATGCATCTGAAGCAAGCACGCATCCGTTCAGATCTTTGTCTGAATAATTGTTTATAGCTGCATCAAGAGCCCAGATCCTGGACGTCTGTCCTCCTCCTATGGCAACTGTAGATTTGTCTTTCGCAATGACAATAGCATTGGATTTGACATATTTACACACCTTCATAGCAAACAGGAGATCTTCTTTTTCATGTGGGGTCACATTTTTCTCAGTAACACATTCGAATTTCTCATCCGGCGCCTGATCAGAATCCTGAATAAGTAATTTTCCGCTGACATATTTCATGTCAAATTCTGATTTAGAAGCTTTAAAGTCTATAACAAGTATTCTAAGATTTTTCTTTATTCTGAGTATTTCAAGTGCTTCTTCAGTAAATCCGGGTGCAGCCACCACTTCAAGAAATATCTCTTTCATGATACTGGCCGCTTCGGCATCTACTATTCCATTCATTGCCACTATTCCTCCAAAAATAGACAGCCGGTCTGCCTCAAAAGCTTTCCTGAATGCTTCAGCAGGCGTTTTACCGACAGCTACGCCACAAGGAGTCGCATGCTTGAGAGCAACTGCTGCAAACTCATCATCATCAGCACTGAATTCTGCGCACAGCTCGACAGCAGTATTGAGATCATTAAGGTTGTTGAAGGAAAGTTCCTTACCATTTAACTGAATATAATTGCTGAAAAACGAATTTACAAAATTATCATTATACAGCTTTGCTCTCTGATGAGGGTTTTCTCCATATCTGAGCTCGTCAACCTTCTTGAATCCAAAAGTTACGCTGTCTGATTCTTTTCCTGTTTTTGACATGAAATATCTCGATATCATTGAATCGTAATATGCTGTTGCTGTAAATGCCTTCATTGCAAGCTCCTCACGAAATTCAAGAGTTATCTTGTCTTTCTTTAGCAGTTCTGCGACATTATCATAATCAGCAGGCCTTACTACGACAAGTACATCTCTATAGTTTTTTGCAGCAGATCTTATCATGGACGGTCCGCCAATATCTATATTTTCTATCATGGCTTCATGAGATCTGTTCAATTTAAGAGAACCTTCAAAATCATAAAGATTAACTACAACAATGTCTATCGGATGTATACCATGTCTGGATATTGTTTCTATATGTTCAGGGTTATCTCTTTTATAGAGAATACCGCCATGAATCAGAGGATGCAGGGTTTTAACTCTTCCATCCAGTATTTCTGGAAAATCAGTCACGCTATCAACAGGAGTCACACATACTCCGCTGTTTGCTATTTCTTTCAAAGTACCACCAGTTGATATTATTTCATATCCCATTTCTGATAATTCTTTTGCAAATTTAACAACCCCAGTCTTATCAGTCACACTTATGAGTGCTCTTTTCATATTCACACCTCTTGTTTCAATTATAGATTAACATTCCCGTTGTAATTATTCTCCATGATTTTTATAGCTTTTTTCAAAATTCCGTGCTCAACAGTAAGTACTTTTTTTTGTATATCTTCTGCTGATGCGCAATCTGTTATGTCTATTTTTTCCTGAATGATTATGTCTCCGCCATCAACGACATCTGTTACCTTGTGAACAGTGGCTCCACTTTCTGTTTCCCCGGATTTATAAACCGCTCTGTGAACATGCATCCCATACATCCCCTTTCCTCCGTATTTTGGAAGAAGTGAAGGATGGATATTAATAATCATGTTCTGATATTTTTTTATGACCTCGGTGCTGATTATTTTCAGATATCCTGCAAGAACCAGCAGATCTATTTTTCTATCTATCAGAATATCCAGCAGATCATTGTCATTGTTTATTACTCTGGTCTCAATACCCGCTTCCTGTGCTCTTTCAAGAGCGTAGGAAGCGGAATTATCTGAAATTACAATTTCAATTCTAGACGAAAAAAATTTATTGTTCTGAGATTCAATTAGCGCCTGAAGATTGCTGCCACTCCCAGAAACAAGTACAGCTATCCTTAATGAATTATTTCGCATGATCTGTTACCCGCAGTTACACTTCCGATTATGAATGCATTGTCATCCGTATTTTTATTAATATATTCACACACATTTTCAGCACATTCATGTGAGACAACTACAACCATTCCTATTCCCATGTTGAAGCTTCTGTACAATTCTTCCTGCTCTACGAGATTCAGCTCTACGATTTTATTGAATATTTCAGGCATAGTCCATTTTGCAGTTATGACCTCAGCCTTGCAGTTTTCTGGAAGTATGCGAGGCACATTTTCGATCAGACCCCCTCCTGTTATATTTGCAATCCCTTTTAGGCTGAAGTTTTCTATTAGCTCCAGAATAGTCGATACATAAAGCTTTGTTGGAGTAATCAGCAGATTTCCAATGCTGTTACTCATATTATCCAGTTTTTCTTCAGGTTCAAGCTTCAAATGGTCGAAAAATATTTTTCTGGCAAGTGAATATCCATTTGAATGAAGTCCTGACGAACCTATTCCAATGATTACATCTCCTGGACATATTTCTGATCCATCAATTATCTTCTTTCTGTCAACTATCCCTACGGAAAAACCACCAAGATCATACTCATCTTCATCATACAGGCCAGGCATTTCAGCGGTTTCTCCACCTATAAGTGCACAGCCTGATTTTTTGCATCCATCTGCTATTCCACCGACTATCTCAGCTATTTTAACAGCGTCAACTTTCCCGGTAGCTATATAATCAAGAAAAAATAAAGGGCGTGCTCCCTGACATATCAGGTCATTTACACACATGGCAACAAGATCTATTCCGACTGTATCGTGAATTCCCATTTTTTGTGCTACAAGCAGCTTTGTTCCCACACCATCAGTTGACGCAAGCAGTGCGGGTTCTTCCATGTGCATAAACTCCTTAAGAGAAAAGCCGCCGGCAAAAAGCCCTATCTCTCCTATAACACCATTTATATATGTTTCCTTGACCTTATTTTTCATTAAATCTACGGCCCTGTTACCTTCACTTATATTGACTCCAGAATCCTGATAGCTTATTTTCATATTTACCTCCAACGCAATATAATTATCAATCTGCAAGACTTAAACCAGACACGGATCTACCGGATACAATCCATCAAAGCACGCTTTACATAGCTTGTCGCCACCTATTCTTGCAGCCTCAGTCATACCTTCTATGGAAATGAAAGCCAGACTGTCCGCTCCAATAAGCTCTTTTATCTCTTCTATACTCATAGAAGCTGCGATAAGATTTTTACGGCTTGGTGTATCTATTCCATAATAGCATGAGTATTTTACAGGAGGAGCAGTTATTCTCATGTGAATTTCTTTTGCTCCGGCATTACGAAGATTCTGTATCAGATTTCTTGAGGTTGTTCCTCTCACTATTGAATCATCAATAAGAACTATACGCTTATCCTTAACTACATGTGACAAAGGATTCAGTTTCAGCTTCACAGCAATTTCTCTTTCTTCTTGAGTTGGCTTTATGAAGGTCCTTCCCATATATCTGTTTTTTACAAGCCCCTCAGCCAGAGGAATCCCTGATTCCTGCGAATATCCTATGGCAGAAGGATATCCTGAATCCGGCACAGGAACTACCAGGTCAACATCACACGGCGATTCTCTCCACATGATTTTTCCTGAGCGTCTTCTAAACATGTATGAGTTGATATCATCAAGTGTAGCATCATTTCTGGCAAAATATATGTGTTCAAATATGCAGTGACTCTTTTTTGACTGATGCTCAAACATGTATGAATGCTCACCCTCACTGTCTACTACTACAATCTCACCAGGGGCAACATCTCTTGTAAATGTGCCGCCAAGTATCTCAATAGCAGCGTTTTCAGATGCGAATATCGTTCCATTTTCGATATTCCCCATAACGAGCGGTCTTATCCCGTGTGGATCTCTCACTGCGATAAGCTTGTCTTTAAGCATAACTACAATAGAATATGCTCCCTCGATTCTTTTCATAGTATCTTTGATTGCTTCTACAATGTCACCCTTATAGTATCTTGTTATCAGGTACAGTATTACTTCAGAATCTATTGTTGTCTGAAACATCATTCCGTCTTCTTCAAGCCTTGACTTGAGTATCTGATAGTTTATGAGATTTCCATTGTGAGCAAGTGATATCTGTTCACCTTTTGTATATCCAAGAAGTGGCTGAGTATTATAATCATATGACCCTCCGGCTGTTGAATACCTTACGTGCCCTATTCCTATATTTCCGTTTAACTCATCAAGTATATTTGGCTTGAAAACATCTATAACAAGTCCCATTCCATTTCTTCTGATGATTTTTTCTCCATCTGACACAGAGATTCCGCAGCTTTCCTGCCCTCTGTGCTGAAGGCAGTTAAGTCCATAAAACAGCTGCTTGTTTACGTTAGAATTCTTGTATATGCCAACGATACCACACATATTAACCTCTTATCCTTTTAAGAACTTCTTCATATCCTTCAATGAGGTTTCCAAGATCTCTTCTGAATCTGTCCTTATCCATCTTAACATTAGTCTCAGAGTCCCACAGTCTGCATGTATCAGGAGATATTTCATCTGCAAGTATAATTTCTCCGTCATCTGTTTTTCCAAATTCTATTTTAAAATCAACAAGCCTTAATCCGACCTTCTTGAAAAATTTGATAAGCAGCTTGTTTATTTCAAGTGTCACGAGTTTGATTTTCTCAAGCTCATCACGTTCAATAAGGCCAAGCGCAACTGCGTGATCATCATTTATCAGAGGATCACCAAGTTCATCATTTTTGTAACAAATTTCAAAGATTGGGTGCTTGAACTCAATACCTTCTTCAAGCGCAAGCCTCTTACAAATTGATCCTGCGCTTATGTTTCTAATTATTACTTCAAGTGGAAGTATGGTTACTTTTTTTACGATCATGTCTCTTTCGTTTACAGTATTTATATAATGAGTCTTGATTCCCTCTTTTTCAAGCATTTCAAATATAACTGTCGATATTGCGAGGTTCAGCTCACCTTTTCCCATTATTACATCTTTTTTCTCTCCATTGAAAGCAGTTGCATCATCCTTATAATGAATAAGGTATTCGTCAGCATTTTCTGTTAAATATACCTGCTTTGCTTTTCCTTCATATAACATATTTTTCATATTGTTCTCCTTTATAGAATCAATCCAGTTTATATTATGCCATTTCAATTTCCCTTAGAAGTTTTTTTTCTGCCTCAAGAACCTGCTCTGCCATCTCTTTTTTATACAGATACATCTTATTTTCGATAGTCTTGTCAGATACAGCCAGTATCTGGCATGCAAGGATTGCCGCATTTTTTGCTCCATCTATTGCAACTGTAGCAACAGGAACACCAGGCGGCATCTGTACGATTGAAAGCAGGGCATCCATTCCCTCAAGAGCTGAAGACTTGAGAGGAATTCCAATGACAGGCTTTATTGTCTTTGAAGCTATAACTCCAGGTAAGTGAGCCGCCTTGCCGGCAGCAGCTATATATAAGCTTATGCTTTCATCATTTACTCTGATATAATCCTCAAGTTCTTCACCAGTCCTGTGCGCTGAAAGTGCTCTCAGCTCAAATTCAACATCAGTTTTTTTTAAAAAATCACATGCTTCTTTAATTTTAGAATAATCATTTACCGATCCTAGAATTATCGATATCTTCATAACTTCTCCTTTTTATGAACAATAAAATTTTTTATACAAGTGATAGTTCGTATCAAGTCGAAATATTATTTATATATACATCCTTACATTCACACTTTATCATCATTTCGGAAATATTTCAATAGTTTTAATGAATTTATTCCACATCTTCCTCGTATAAGTAATCCAGGGCAGAATCAAGCCCTGTCATAAGAATCATGGCAATTAAGGAAGTGAGTTTAAGATTGCTGAAAATGGAAGCATCAAAATCTGCAAATGGTATCTGTAGGATTATCATCAGATATATATAAGATATTAAGGCAAACATTGTGAACTTGATCCAGAATAATATTTCATGAATGGTGCCATTTTTGTCAGTAATAGTTTTTTTTACAGCTGAAATCATTTCAAATAACTCTGCTGTAATTATAACGAAAATATAATCGGGAATGTAAGCTCTCATGTCAGTGTTGACAATAGATATAATTAATCCAGCTGTAATAAGAAATATAGTCTCAACTAAGGTAAAAATGATGATTTGCCTTACAGAGAGCTTTCTTATGTTGACTTTTACATATTCGAATAAAGATAACATCGTTTATCCCCTCCTAGTCTTTGTTACACTCATTATATGCCAACTTTACTGAATTTTCAATAAATTATATATAATGTTTTGCCTCTGCTTCAGTGTATAATTACAATATATTCATTTTCTTCTTTTCATTTTCAGATAAAGGTTATATAATAGGCATAAGGAACATAGTTGTTTTTAATTAATAGAGATGTGTTAACACGGGAGGTAAGAAATGCCATTAATGAATAGCAGAGAAATATTCAAGAACGCTTATGAAGGTAAATATGCAATAGGAGCATTCAATGTAAACAATATGGAGATAATCCAGGGTATTGTATCAGCTGCGAAAAAAGAAGAGTCAGCAGTCATACTACAGGTTTCTGCAGGTGCAAGAAAATATGCAAACCCTATTTATCTCAGAAAACTGGTAGAGGCAGCTATTGAAGAGACAAATCTTCCTATAGTCCTCCATCTTGATCATGGTGACAGTTTTGAATTATGCAAATCATGCATTGATGACGGCTTTTCCTCAGTTATGATAGATGGATCGGCACTTCCTTTTGAACAGAATATTGAGCTGGCAAAAAGAGTCGTTGATTATGCGCATGAGAGGAATGTCACAGTTGAAGCTGAACTTGGAAAACTGGCTGGAGTTGAGGATGAAGTTAATGTAAGCGCTGAAGACGCAACTTATACAGATCCTGATCAGGCTGTTGAATTTGTTGAACGTACAGGCATAGATTCTCTCGCTATTGCAATAGGAACAAGTCATGGGGCATACAAGTTTACAGGTGAGCCTAAACTTGATTTTGCAAGACTTGAAAAGATATCTAATATGCTCCCTGATTTTCCACTTGTTCTTCACGGTGCATCGTCTGTAATACCTAAATATCTTGAAATGTGTAATATGTATGGTGGCCAGATACCTGGTGCAAAAGGTGTACCTGAAGAAATGCTTAACAGGGCTTCAAAGTTCGGTGTATGCAAGATAAATGTAGATACAGATTTAAGAATGGCTATGACTGCAGCTATAAGAAAAGTAATGATTGAAAATCCAAAGGAATTCGATCCAAGAAAATATCTGGGACCTGGCAGAGATGCTATTGAAGAAATCGTAAGACACAAGATAAACGAAGTATTCGGAAGTACAGGATCAGCACTAAAATTCAAATAATGTAAAAAAGATTGTCTACCTTATTATCAGGTAGACAATCTTTTATTTATTTATTCATTTGTTTATTAAGATGAATTTCAACACATGCTCCGGTGTCATTTCGGTTGTATGCATAAACAGTACCGTTATAATTTTCTACTGTACTTTTTACTATGGAGAGTCCCAGGCCGGTTTTACCTCTGTCTCCCTTGAAAAATCTTTCAAATACATGAGGAAGTTCTTTTTCCTCAAAACCTGTTCCATCATCACAGAGCCTTATTATTAAGCCATTATCTGTTTCTGACTCTATTATAATTTCTGATTTAGCATACCTGATGGAATTTGATATAAGATTGGAAAAAATCCTGAAAAGATGTTCTTCTTCCATATCAATTTTTATGTCTGATCCCACATTATTTCTAATGATTATAGCCCTCTCATTCAGGATAATCTCAAATCTGGATAATATTTCTTCAATAAAATCCTTCAGATTTATTTCATTGATTTTATCCTTTGCGTCAGTGTTGTCATCAAGCCTTGTAAGATACATTATATTATTAACTATTTCAGCAAGCTTGTTAGTCTCCTCGATTATTATATCAAGGCTTGGTACAATATCCTGAGGTGATACCACCCCATCTTTTATCGCTTCTGCATACCCATGTATGGACATAAGCGGTGTCTTGAGCTCATGCGATGAATTTTGAAAGAAGTCTTTCTGCTGCCTGTCATATTTAACCAGGTTCTGGGCCATATTCTTGAATTCAGTGTTCAAATCTGCTATTTCATCCTTCGTGTTAATATCCTCCCATTTATTTTCTCCGCTTATCCTGAATTTTGAAATATTATGCTTGAGCCTGTTTACTGGATTAATAAGGTTTCTCTCGAAAATAAATGCAATCAGTATAGATATCAGAAGGGACATTGCAAAACCTACTATAGCTGCTTTGTTTATGAGTGCATTTATGAGACTGGTATCTTCTTTTTTAGCAAGCGCAAGCAGATATCCTATGACTTCAGAGTCTTTATCAAGAATTTTAGTTTCATGGACAAAATATTGATTTTCATCAAAGTTGCCTACTGAGAAGTCTTGAAGATCTGATTCCTTTTTCCAGGACTGATATATCACTTTTCTGTTGTTATCAAGTACCAGAATATTTGTTGATGCAAATCTCACTGAGTATTTAAAAATAGCATCATTTGGGAAAATATCTTCTAGCGTGATCTTTTCACCAAATAAAGAATAGATACTCTGATAGCTGCTTAGATTGTTTTCTATCTGCTGAGCTATTACATTAGCATCATTCTGAAGATCCTGGAGTATCTGATTGTTAAGATTTTCAGTGAAGTTTATTTTTGTTATGCTAAGACTTGTGCTTATAGTGAATATGACAATAATGATATAACTGAATATTATTTTTTTTCCAATCTTACTCATCGTTCATTACCTTATATCCAAATCCCCATACAGTCTGAATTTCGACGCTCGATCCTGATTCCTTCAGCTTTTTTCTCAGCCTTTTTATGGTATCATCTACGTTTCTGTCATAACCATCATATTCATAGCCCCATATGCTCTGGATTATTTTATCTCTGGACAGTGGATATCCCTTATTTTCAACAAGATATTTGATTACTTCATATTCTTTTGTGGTCAGCGCAATTTCCTTGTCGGAAATCTTTGCTATCCGCTGCTCAGGAAATATGCTTAGTTCCTTGAGTGTAAGCACATTTTCCTCTTTAGCTGGGCACTGGCTTTCTACTCTTTTCAGGATATTTTTTATCCTTACGATAAGTTCTCTTACGCTGAATGGCTTTGAAAGATAGTCATCAGCTCCAAGTTCAAGGCCGAGAATCCGGTCAAGCTCTTCATTTCGTGCAGAGACAAATATTATTGGAACATCGCTTTCCTTACGGATTTTTTTGCAAAGGTCGAGCCCGTTTGTGCCTCTCATCATTATGTCAAGAACAATCAGATCGGCACCATTCAATTTAAAATAATCATAAGCTGAATCCGCATTATCAAAATCATTTACATCATATCCTTCCTTTATCAGGTACATGACTATTATCTCCCGGATTCTCTTCTCATCATCAACCACTAATATTTTTTTCATAATACCCTCTCTGTGAATCTGTATAATATAGTTCATTTATTTATTTCTAATACTATTATTACATGTTTTGAAATAAAAATAATGAGTTTTTTGTAAAAAATTCCATATTACGTTACATTTTAATTTTCTGTAAAAAAAACAGATTCCATTTTATTAGAATCTGTTTTCTCGAATTAACTCATTATGCTTTTGTTATTCCTATCTTTACATTCTCTCCATTTAATACATCTTCTGTCATATCTTCAGATTCCTGATTTATTATTTCCAGAGCGAGAGTCTCTTCCTTGATATATTCAAGGTGAATGTTTACTGCATTCATGAACTTTTCACTTCCTGTAATATTTATAACTATATTGTCCATCATCTGAAGATCCTTGCTTTTTCTCATCTGCTGAACTCTTGAGATGCATTCTCTTGCAAAACCTTCATTTATTAGCTCTTCAGTAAGATTTGTGTCAAGTATGATAAACAAATTATTTTCTGTAGCTACATCAAATCCTTCTTTTGCAGCTATGTTTATAAGAACATCATCCTTACTCACATTATAGATTTCGCCATCAAGATCAAAAGAAATGTGCTGACCAGACTCAAGCTTTTCAACAGCATCTTTAGGATCTAATCCTGCAAGCTGTGATGAGAATAGCTTAAGCTTTGAGCCTAATTGTTTACCCAGAACCGCAAAATTTGGCTTGAGTGAGAAATCTATATACTCGTTAAGATTTGCTGAGTATACTACTTCTTTTACGTTAAGCTCTTCTTCTATAAGAGGGGTTAAATCTCCCATTACAGGCTCGATTTTTGAGTCAACATAAACCTTTGCGATTGGTTGTCTTACTTTTATCTTTACTGCCTCTCTTGATGCTCTTCCTAGAGTTACCAGGTTTTTCACAAGATCCATCTTTTCTTCAAGAGCATTATCTATAAGCGATTCATTGCATGAAGGATAATAGCTTAGATGCACTGAATCTTCTCCAGTTAAATTTCTGTAAATCTCCTCAGAAAGGTAAGGGGCAAATGGAGCAACCATCTGTGATATACCTACAAGTATCTCATATGTTGTGTTGTATACTGATTTTTTATCTTCGGTAAGTTCTGTTGACCAGAATCTTCTTCTCGATCTTCTTATATACCAGTTTGAAAGATCTTCATTTACAAAATCCTGTACTGCTCTTACCACTTTCGTAACCTCATAAGCTTCTAGTTCTTTTGCAACCAGATTTTTAAGGTTATTGAATTTAGAAAGTATCCATCTGTCAAGTTCAGGTCTTTCAGAATACTCTACGAAGAATTCCTTCGGATCTATGTTGTCAGTATTTGCATAAAGTACAAAGAAATTGTATACGTTTTTGACTGTTCCAAAGAATTTGCTTTGGACTTCCTTAAGTCCATCTACGTCAAATTTGGTTGGTACCCAAGGAGGAGATACATAAAGCAGGTACCATCTGAGGACATCGGCTCCAAATTTGTCAAACATCTCAAAAGGATCTACAGTGTTCCCTCTTGATTTTGACATTTTCTTCCCATCCTTATCAAGAATAAGATCGTTTACAAGAACATTCTTATATGGAGCTTTTCCTGTTACAAATGTTGATACGGCAAGAAGTGAATAGAACCAGCCTCTGGTCTGATCAATTCCTTCGCATATATAGTTTGCCGGAAATAGCTGATCAAAGTTTTCTTTGTTCTCAAATGGATAATGATGCTGAGCAAATGGCATAGAACCGGAATCAAACCAGCAGTCAATAACATCTTTTACCCTTTCCATAGTTTCGCCGCATTTTTCGCATTTTATGTGGATATCATCAACATATGGCCTGTGCAGCTCAACTGTTTCAGGATCAACACTCTCAATTGCCCGATCAGCAAGTTCCTGTCTGGATCCAACAGAAGTCTTATGTCCGCAGCTGCATGTCCATATATTCAGAGGAGTTCCCCAGTATCTTGATCTTGAAATTGCCCAGTCGTTAAGATTTTCAAGCCAGTTCCCAAAACGTTTTTCTCCCACATATGCAGGGAACCAGTTGACTGTATTATTGTTTTCTATAAGTTTGTCTTTATATTTCGTAACTTCGATATAATAGCTTGGCTTTGCATAATATAAAAGAGGAGTCTGACATCTCCAGCAGTGTGGATAGTTGTGGTCCATCTTTTCTTTTTTGTATATCTGATTTTTAGAAGCAAGGTGCTTGATTATATCTACATCAAGGCCTTCTTCCATTACAAATCTACCTGCCCATGGAGTAGCTGTGTATTTTCCGTCTTCTCCTACCGGCTGAAGCACGGGAAGATCATATTTTCTTCCAACGTTATAGTCATCCTCACCAAAAGCTGGAGCTGTATGAACTATACCTGTTCCGTCTTCAGTGGTTACATAGTCACCCAGGACTACAAAGAAAGCTTTTTTGTCAGGCTTTACGAAGTCCATTAGCTGCTCATACTCGATGTACTCGAGATTCTTTCCTTCTATTTCTTCTAGTACTTCAAAGTCTTCTCCAAGAACCTTCGCAGACAGTGTTTTTGAAACATAATATATTTCATCGTTCTGCTTTACTTTAAGATATATTTCTGTTGGTGAAACCGCAAGTGCTACGTTTGACGCAAGTGTCCAAGGCGTAGTCGTCCAGGCAAGGAAGTATTCATTTTCTTTGCCAGCAAGCTTGAATTTCACAATAAGAGTATTGCTCTTTATCTCTTTATATCCCTGAGCCACCTCGTGTGATGCAAGTCCCGTTCCACATCTTGAGCAATAAGGCAATATCTTGTGTCCTTCATAGATAAGTCCTTCTTTAAAATATTTATCGAGTATCCACCATTCGGTCTCTATAAAATTGTTGTCAAGTGTTATATATGGGTTGTCAAGATCAATCATGTAAGCCATTCTCTCAGTCATGTCTCTCCACTGGCTTTCATACTCAAATACAGATTCTCTGCATTTTTCATTGAACTCCTTTATTCCATATTCTTCAATATCCTGCTTTGAGCTGAGGTTGAGTCTTTTCTCAACTTCTATTTCTACTGGAAGTCCGTGAGTATCCCATCCCGCCTTTCTTTTTACCTGATATCCCTGCATTGTTCTGTATCGGCACACATAATCCTTAAGCGTCCTTGCAATTACGTGGTGTATTCCAGGCTTTCCATTTGCGGTAGGCGGGCCCTCGTAAAAAACAAATGACTCTCCTTCTTCTCTTTCATCAACACAGCGATGCAGAAGGTCGATTCTGTCCCAATAATCTCTTATGGCTTTTTCACCTTCTGAAGCCGGTCCATTGTACAAATTGTTAAACTTCATATACTTCTCCTTTTCTAAAGTAATATATTTTTGAATTATTGTTTGTAATAAAAAATCCCCACACAAATATGTGCAGGGACGAATTATCGTGTTACCACCCTAGTTCAGACTGCACATACGTACAGACTCTCTGTGGTTTTTTAACGGTTACCAGCCGTAGCTCACTAATTAAACTATTTATCCTTACAGAATATGTTTGTTCATGAGTAATGCCAAAAGATGATATTCATGACAGTCATATTACAGGATTCGCACCACCCACCTGCTCTCTTAAATAAAATACAGTCACTACTGTTCTTTTCATTGCATTGATATTCACTGTTTATAAAGAGTATTCTATACGAATACTGCAAAATAATCAAGCTATTTTTTATTTTCTTCAGCATTTTCCTTCAGCATATCATCAGTAATCACGCTTATTCGTTGAGTTTCTTCGAATTTTCTGTCAAGTACGCCAGATTTTAAAGATACATCCCCCATCAATGTCGTCATCTTGTTCTTAAATAACACGAATTCCCTGCGGATATCTTCATATTCATTTTGTATTCTGATGACTTCATTGTTTGCTATATTTATTATGTTTTTTGCATTTATTCTTGCTTCTTCAAGTATAAGTTCTTTTTCCTTTACAGCATTTATCTGTATATCCTCAGCTGTTTTTTTTGAAACAATTAAAGTATCTTTGATTGAATTCTCTAAATTTCTGTAGCTGTCTATCTGCTCTTTTAAATATTCAAGCTTTGTTCTGAGGTCAGCGTTCTCTTTATAGATTTTCTCATAATCGCTTTTGACTTCTTCAATGAATCTGTCAACTTCCTGATCATTATAACCTCTCATTGCCTTTCGAAATTCTTTGCTTTCTATGTCCAGTGGAGTCAGCATATTCTCACTTCCTATACTTTTTAATCATTATTCTGATTTTATTTTTTTTAGTTACACAGATTTCTCCTGCAAAAATTATTCTTCCATATCCTTTTACAGAAATAACGCTTCCTTCTTTAGGAATCTTTGATGATACGCTTATTACTTCGTGATTTACCCTTACATTTTCGTTTTTTATCAAGTTCTGAGCTTTTTCTCTCGATATATCGAAACCTGATGATAAAATCGAATCAATTCTTATGGATGATACGCTGTATGAGTGCTCCGAATATTCCGGTTCTTCATAAAGAAAAGCATCTATGTCATATTCAGACTTTTGAATTCTTACATTTGCTATTTTTTCGAGATTAAATAGTATATAGTCCTTAAAATTCTCAAGTATTACTACATAAACCCCATCAGTATTTATGCATATATCGCCAATATTCTCTCGGTTTATTCCAAGCGAAAGTATACTGCCAAGATAGTCACGATGTCCAACATCTCTATATTTAAAATTACCGGTTATCCGTATCATGCTTATTGCAGACGGAATGTCCTCGGGCTTAAAATAATCGGGGTAGATGTACACAATCTTTCTTTCTGATTCTTCATATCCTCCAGATTCATGAAAAGATAACCCGTCAATTCCTTTTAGTATGGAAACTAGGCTTGAGCATTCAAACGGATCCATGAATTTCGTGTGTTTTATTTCATAATTTCTTAATACGGAGTCCACCATATCAAGCGACCGGGTGAGCTTTATTTTAAGAGAATCACTGTTTATGTGATTTGTGAGATGGTTTTTATCAAGAAATACTGACATGCCATTTACCACAGAACATAAAACAGTATCTTTCTTATTACAGAAAGCAGTATCAATGCAATTACAGGAGATATATCTATACCTCCAAGATTGACATATCTGTAAAGCTGTTTTTGAATAGGGTTCAGGATTGGACTCACTATATTATCCAGTGCTTTTTTTAATGAATAAAGCCCATCAATATGAAACCAGGAAAGCACAGCGCTAAGTACAATTGCCATCTCTAAAAACTGTATAACAAGACTGGCTAATCTATATATCATTATTCTCTCCATTCCAGGTGAAATCTTCAATTATTGCCATCTGAAAAAACCTTTTGATTCGAGCTCTTTTTTAATATTTCCATCAATATCAGTATTTTCAGGTGCCAGAAGAAAAATGCCTTTTGATATTTTCTTTATTCTGCCATCCATAGCATAAATCGCACCATTTAAAAAATCAAATATAGTCTTTGCAATTTCAGGATCATTAACTGACTCCAAATTTACAATGCAGACTTTTTTTGCCTTGAGGCTGTCTACAATGGCAGGAGCATCCTCATCATAACTGGCTGGTTCATAAATCATAACCTTGACCTGACCATTTACGCCCGATGCCATGCTTTGGCCGAGATTCACAACTTTGCTGTTTGCCTGATATTTTGGTAAAGGTGTCATTTCATCGTAACCATCATCAAGTTCTTCATCATCATAATCATATTCATCCTCATAATCATCATTTTTCTTTAAAAATGAGAATAATCCTTTAGATTCTTTCTCCGCCATCAGTCACCCTCCTGTTTAATAATGTTCCTGTTTAATACTTTTAATAATAATATCACAAATAAGCGATGTTATCAATATTTTCAAAAAAATTAGTAACAGCGGAAAGAGTTATATATACACTCTTTCTCCAAATATAGCTGTTCCCACTCTAACCATTGTAGATCCTTCTTCAATAGCAATTTCATAATCGCCTGACATTCCCATTGAAAGATGTTGCATGTTTACTCCTGGAATCTTAAGATTTTCTAATTCATCAAAAATAGATCTGAGTTTTTTGAAATACGGCCTTGCATGCTCTTTATCTTCACAATATGGCGCCATTCCCATTAATCCACAGATAATTATATTGGGATAATTGTCTGAAATGTCTCTTACAAGGGGTATCACGTTTTCTATATCTACACCATGCTTTGTATCTTCTTCTGAAATCTTCACCTGAATAAGGCATTTTATTATTCTATTGTGCTTTACAGCCTGTCTGTTTATTTCTTTTGCAAGCTCAATACGGTCAAGAGAATGTATCATATCTACTTTATCAGCAATGTATTTGACTTTATTAGTCTGAAGGGTACCTATAAGATGCCATCTTACATCGCCAGATATATCAGGATATTTTCTCTGTATTTCCTGAACTTTGTTCTCGCCTATGTTTTTTACTCCAAGGCTTACAGCCTGATTAATTATGTCTGATTCAACGGTCTTGGTTACTGCAATAAGCTCAACCGACTGATTGAACCTGCTTTTATTCATAGCACTTTCAATCTTGCTTAGAACCAATGACATATTGTCTTCAAGATTCATTATTTCACCTTTCTTCCTTCAACAACATTTTCCGGGTTTATAATGACTTCATCATACAGATTGACTTTTGCAAGGTCTTTTTTATAGGTAGCTTCATAGGGTATAGTAAAAAACTCATTATTTTTTGCGCCTATCTCATCTACTTCTTTGAAAACCGCTGTGCCCGTTCTGTCTATGACATAAACCCCATTTTTATCACCTTTCTTTATGAGTGCAGAAACGGGAATCTTAAGCCCTTTCTGAAATTCATATTCTATATCGGCAGTATATTTTCTCTTTTCATAAAACTTGAAATTTTCGTCTTCAACTCTGAAATAACCCGTAAACCTGCCATCCGACCCTTTATAAAAATCCTCAAGCTTTGCTTCGATTTTTATGTCTTCAATATATATATTTACGGGTTTTTCGGTGTATATATAGTCTATATCATCCTTTGTAATCTCACATACGAGATACCATCTGAAATTTTCAACTATGCGGCCAAGAGGATCTCCTTTTACTTTAGGTTTGCTGTAATCTACTGGCTCAATGTCTTTGACGCTCTGTATATCAGATACCGTAATTTCTCGAATTTTATTGATATTGAACTTGTCTTCATAACCATCATAGTATGAGGTAACTATACCAATATAGTTTGAGTATACTAAAGAATTTTTGCTCTCAAGCTGTTTTTTTAATTCCGCTTTTTCGGCTTCAAGTTCTTCAATCGTTTTTATATGACCATCCTCTGCCGGGAGAAGATACTGTTTTTTATTATTTAAAGTGATGACTTCCTTCTTCAATATGTCAATATACTCAATCTCTCCAGTATTTATCCTGTTCTGGATTTCTTTATAAAGATAGTCGAGCCTGTTATTGGTTTTTACAAGCTCATCCTCAGTATCTTTGTCTTCAGTGTTATTCTTCAGTGCTCTTATTCTGGAATCGATAAGTTCAATAAGATAACTGTAGTTAACATCATTGCTCTGATTTTTTGTTTTAGCAATAGCCTGACCCTTTTTTACTTTTTCTCCTTCAGGATATATAAGATCAAAATATCCATCTGAAGGAGCATAGAAAACCTTTTCATTCTTTACTACGAGCATGTCTCTTTTAACTGTTCGGCTGACATCTCCAATGTCTACTATTGCTGTCTTTATAGAAGATATATGGATCATGTTGTATAGATTGTATAAAACAAAAACGGATATGCAGAATATAACAGTGAGCATGATTATCATGTTTATGTTAAGTCTTTTCTTTTTTCTTATAATTTTCTTTCTGCTTTCAGAATGACTTTTTGGCGCTTCATTTTTTGCTGCCTTGTAGCTTCTTTCATTTGTCATCTCAGTACCCGCACTATACTATCCTGATATTTATGAGCTCTTCATTTTCATGCTTTTTGTCTCTGCTCATGAGATTTGCAATTGCGTTTTTAATCTCTCCATTTTCAAATATCACTTTATACATCTCATTCACTATGGGCATGTCGATGTTAAGTTTTCTGGATAACTCATATGCAATCTTTGTTGCATTTATTCCTTCTACAACCATATTAATTTCGTTCTTTACCTCTTCGAGCGAATATCCCCTGCCTATGAGAATTCCGGCCCTTCTGTTCCTGGAATGAGGCGATGTGCAAGTTACAATAAGATCTCCCATACCTGCCAGACCAAAGAACGTAGATATATCTGCGCCCATCTCAACAGACAGCCTTACTATCTCAACCAGGCCTCGGGTCATCATGGCCGCCTTTGTATTATCGCCAAATCCAAGTCCGTCTATTATTCCAATTCCCAATGCGATAATATTCTTAAAGGCTCCCGCAAGCTCAACGCCTGTCACGTCTGAGTTGGTGTATACTCTTACAGAAGTTCCAACGAAAAGTTCCTGTACTCTTATCATTGCTTCTCCGGATCTGGAAGCAGAAACAATCGTAGTTGGCATATTTACAGCCACTTCTTCGGCATGTGAAGGTCCTGACAGTGCAACGAATTTATTGTAAGGAAGAATTTCTTCAGATATTTCTGAAGCTCTTTTGTTAGTATTAATTTCGAGCCCTTTTGAGACATTAACTATTATGGTTGAATCCTTTACAAGATTCTTGATTCTATTCAATGTCTCTCTGTTTGACTGGGATGTTACCGCAAGAATAACTATGTCTGCATCCTGAAGTGCTTCTTCGATGTTTTCAGTAGCATTAAGAGAAGCGGGAAGCTTTATGCTTTTAAGGTATCTTGAATTTTCTCTGTTAATATTTATATCTTCTATTACGTTCTTATTTCTTCCCCATATGAAAACAGTATATCCTTTTTCAGCTAAGATTTTTCCAAGAGCTGTTCCCCAGCTTCCTGAACCTAATATGGCAATCTTATCCATAAAATCCTCCTATTTTTTTGGGTCTCCAAATTTATTTTCCGTACCATTGATAAGCCTTTTTATATTTTCTCTGTGTGAATATGTCACAAGCAGTCCAAGCATTACGCTCATAATGACTATGTTCATATTATCAGTAGTAAATATTTGGAGAATCGGAAAAGTAAGTGTTCCAATTATTGATCCAAGAGAAATATATCTTGTTTTTATTACGATTATAGCAAAAATAAGCAGGCCTATGAGTGCATGAACCGGAGCAATCACAAGACCAACTCCGAGCGATGTCGCTACTCCTTTTCCACCCTTGAATTTGAGAACTGCCGGGAAAATATGGCCCATTACTGTTGCCAGTCCACATATAAATGCAAGCTCTACTGCTCCAAAATACATACCTATGGCAGACGGGATAACTCCCTTAATCAGGTCGAGCATAAAAACTGCTGCTCCAACCTTCTTTCCCATTATTCTCATTGCATTTGTTGTTCCAGCATTTCCAGATCCATGCTGCCTTATATCAATGTTCTTCATCCTCTTTCCGATAATAACAGAAGGTGAGATATTTCCAATAAAATATGACATTATTATCAGAGGTATTATTATATTAAGATTATACATTTTCGTCTCCCAAGCCTATCTCTTTTCGCCTTTTTCTCTTCTTTTAAATACCAAAGGCGTACCCTCGAATCCAAAATTTTCTCTGATTTTATTTTCAAGATATCTCTGATATGAAAAGTGGAATAGTTCATTGCTGTTAACAAATATGGTGAATGTAGGCGGTTTAACACCTACCTGAGTCGCATAGTATACCTTCAGCCTTCTTCCCTTGTCTGATGGAGGCTGATTAAGCATTACTGCTTCACCTATTACATCATTGAGAAGTCCTGTAGGAATACGTCTTGACGCCTGTTCTATTACATAATCTATTGATTCCTTTATCTGTCCAAACCGCTGCCCTGTAAGAGCTGATATGAATATTATCGGAGCATACATCATGAAAGGAAGTTCTTCTCTGATCTGCTTTGTATATTTTTTAATCGAATCATTGTCCTTTTCAGGGAGATCCCATTTGTTTACCACGATAACTATGCATTTTCCAGCATCATGCGCCATTCCCGCTATCTTGCTGTCCTGCTCTGAGATTCCCTCGCTGGCATCTATTACCATCAGGACTACATCAGCTCTCTCTATTGCCGTGTACGATCTTATTACTGAGTACTTCTCTATGTTCTCTTCAATTTTGTTCTTTTTACGAACACCTGCTGTATCAATAAACAGGTATTTTTTTCCTGCAATCTCCTTGTACGTATCTATCGCATCACGAGTGGTCCCAGCTATAGGGCTTACTATAACACGCTCTTCACCAAGAAGTCTGTTCAGGATTGAAGATTTTCCGGCATTTGGCTTTCCTACGATTGCTACTTTGGTGACATCTTCTGCATACTCTGTATCAAGGTTCGCTGGGAAATGCGAAACTATCTCATCCAGAAGATCGCCTATTCCCAGTCCGTTTACTCCTGAAATCGGATGTGCTTCTCCAAGCCCAAGCTCATAGAAATCATAAAAATTATCAGGAAGGTTTCTGTTGTCCACTTTATTTACTACAAGTAGTATAGGTTTCTTGGTTTTCCTTAGCATTACAGCTATCTCCTGGTCCTGAGGAGTAAGTCCGTTTTTGACGTCTACGATAAAAAGTATGACATGGGCAGTATCCATTGCAAGCTCAGCCTGCTGCCTCATCTTGCTCAGGATTATTTCATCAGATTTTGGTTCGATTCCACCAGTATCTATTAATGTGAAGTACTTGTTAAGCCATTCCACTTCGGCATATATACGGTCTCTCGTTACTCCAGGGGTATCTTCGACGATTGACACTCTCTTCCCCACAAGCTTATTGAATAATGTAGATTTCCCTACATTTGGTCTTCCTACTATTGCAACTATTGGTCTCATTTTATCTCCTGTTTTAATTTATAATCTTAATTATCTCATTAATAAATGAGCTTCCATCTACTTCGCATACTATTATCGGTATTTTTAGTTTCAACGAAAGCCCTTCAACGGTTTCATTGTCAAGGAATACAGTGTCCCCATCTCTAAGCATGACTGAAGGAATAAAAAGAAAGTCCCCAAGCTCATGATCTTTAAGCTGCTCATACAGGTCTGAAGCGGTAATAAGTCCCGCAACAGTAATCTTATCACCAAAAAAATTATTTATTATCTTTATGACATTAATATTAAGGCCTGGAAAAGCTCTCATGGCCTTTTCAGATATCTCACACATGAATCTGTATGCAGAAGTGCCCGTAGCTATTGTAATGTTTCTAATTACTTCCTCATAACGATTTTCCAGTGATTTTATCGCATCATCGAACTGCTGTTCAAACATCTTTATAAGTCCAACCCCATTTTCAATCTGCGAAAATCCCTCATATTCTTCATATTCAGGCAGAGGGAGCTCGGCCAAAACATAAAATTCATCAGACGCAAATACAAATCTTCGACCGAACTCAGACAAAAAATGTTCCTGCATTCTCTTTATCTGTCCTATGAGTTCTCTTGAAGAGTCTTTATCAAAAATATCGAGATTTTCAAGATTCTCTCTGAATTTCGTTATCCCTACTGGTACTACAGCTATACTCCCCAGATTTTCCGAATACTTTGCAAGGTCATTTACCGTTCGTTCCAGTTCGGATTTGTCATTATAGCCTGGAACGCATACTATCTGCGCATTCATTTCTATTCCGGCATCATTAAGCCTTTTAATTTTTGATTCAATGTCACCGGCAAACCTGTTATTAAGCATTTTAACCCTTAAGTCAGGATTGGTGCTGTGAACAGATATGTTTACAGGGCTTATCCTGTATTTTATCATCTTGTCAATATCTTTGTCTTTCATGTTGGTCATCGTGATGAAATTTCCCTGCAAAAATGATAACCTTGAATCATCATCCTTGATATAAAGGGTTTCTCTCATGCCTTCTGGAAGCTGATCGACAAAACAGAACACACATTTGTTGTTACAGTTTCTGACAGAATCTATTATCGGATTTGAAAATTCGAGTCCGAGGTCCTCATCATATTCCTTTTCTATGTCATATATTACGTTTTCTCCATCCGCATGCTGTATCTCGAGTTCTATATACTCATCAGACTGTATAAACTTATATTCAATTACATCTTCTATTTTTTGTGAGTTGATTGAAACAAGAATATCTCCTTTTTTTATTCCACACTCATCAGCAATAGAACCTTCTTTTACTCCGCAGATGATGTTGCGAAAATCAGATTGCTTTAATTCCATTTCTTCTCCAATTCATAAATTTATATTAAACCATAATAAATAAACGGCTTTTCAGTCTCATTTTATCATATTTTGCACTTATTTCATACTTTTAATTTTATTTATATAGTCTGTCGCGTTTTTTTCAAATTTGTTATTTCCCGGACAGTAATAGACCTCATTTTTTATCGAATCTGGCAGATACTGTTGCTCCACATAAGAGTTTTCATAACTGTGAGGATATTTATAGGTCTCTGCATTCTCAGAGTCGCTCATATATGAATAAGTTGAATCTCGAAGATAACGCGGAATATCATTTATATTCCTGTCAATTATATCCTTCATTGCTGAGTCAAGTGCAGCATATGATGAATTTGACTTCGGACTGATAGCCAGCAAAACTGTAGCCTGTGCAAGAGGTATCCTTGCTTCAGGAAATCCAATCATATAAGCTGCATCAACACATGATTTTACAATGCTAATAGCCTGCGGATATGCGAGCCCGATGTCTTCGGATGCAATTACGAGGAGTCTCCTGCAAATCGAATCCAGATCCTGAGCATGAACAAGCCGCGCAAGATAATGCACTGCAGCATTCGGGTCGCTTCCTCTTATGGATTTCTGAAATGCGCTCAAAAGGTCGTAATGTGAGTCTGAATTTCGATCATATTCAATCACCTTTGACATGCATACCTGCTTTATGTTTTCTTTATTTATTATAAGAGCTCCCGCTGAAGAGTAAAATTCAAATAAAAGTCCAAGAATATTAAGCGATTTTCTGAAATCGCCATTTGACGCTCCGACGATCAGGTCCAGATCTGAATCTGTATAGGTTACTTTGAGATCTGTCTGTTTTTCGATACATTTTGACAATCCTTCTCTTATTTCAATGTCATCGATATTCCTGAATTCAACCAATGTACACCTGCTTAGGAGTGATTTATAAATATGATGATAAGGATTTTCCGTAGTATTTGCGACAAGTATAACATTTCCATACTCGATATGTTCGAGCAGAAGTTGTTGCTGCTTTTTATTGAAATTCTGTATCTCATCTACAAATATGATCACTGTCGTCTCTTTGTTAAATCCCTCAAGCTGACTGGTTATGTCTCTTATATCCTGAGTTTTTGAATATGTTGCATTCAGTTTATAGCTCTTGAGCCCTGAATTATCCATAAGGATGTTTGCGAGCGTTGTCTTTCCACTTCCGGGAGGTCCGTACATAATCATATTTGTAATCTTTTTCTGCCTGTAAAGCTTTTCAATTATCATGCCTTCAGACAGTATATGCTTCTGACCGACCATGTCTTCAAGCTTGTCAGGCCTGATTTTCTGATAAAAAGGTATTTCCATTTTATTCACCTCAAAAAACTCAAGCCTGAGTTTCCTCAGGCTTAAATGCTGTAAATGATTTTTTATTTATAAGTTGATTTTTCAAGTTCCTCAAGCAGCTTGTCATTCAGAATTCTAATGTGTGTACCTTTCATTCCAAGCGATCTGGAATCAATTACTCCTGCACTTTCAAATTTTCTAAGAGCATTAACAATTACAGATCTTGTGATTCCTGCTCTGTCGGCAATCTTACTCGCGACAAGCAGACCTTCCTGTCCATCAAGCTCCTTGAATATATGTTCAACTGCTTCACGCTCTGAATATGACAATGTTCCAATTGCCATCTGCACAACCGCTATCTTCCTGAGCTCTTCTTCCATTTCTTCGCTTTTTGCTCTCAGTATCTCAAGGCCGACAACTGTTGAACTGTATTCAGCCAGAACAAGGTCTCCGTCATCAAATTCTTTCTCATATCTTGACAGAAGAAGAGTTCCAAGTCTTTTTGCGTTTCCAATTATAGGCACTATGGTCACGAGCTTGTTGTAACTGGAAATCTCGCCTTTAAGGACTGCCAGAAGACTTTCCCTTGTAAGATTTGGCATGGTTTCATTGATTTTGTTTATAGCTTCCACGTGATCAACTGGAAATTTGCCATCTCCTGTTGCTTCATCTAAAATTATCGAACTGTCGTTTTCGTGCGTAAAAGAAGCTCCAAGCACTTTTCCTTTTGAACTGATTATATATACGTTTGAGCTTAATACTTCGTTGAGTATCTCACTCAGTTCTGGAAACGATACAGGATTTACACCTGAATTCTGTAATATCTTATTGATTTTCCTGGTTTTTTCTAACAATTCACTTGCCATATATTCCACCTATCCTTTAAATATATTAATAAAATTTGGTCAATTGTAAAAATCGCAATTTATCCTATTTTTGTTATATCACAATTTATTGCATAATTCAACGGAATTTTTGCATTTTTATTAAAAAAGATAACTTTTCTCACGATTCTTAATTATTTGTCTTTTTTAACTTTGCTATCCGGGCAGTCTTTGTTTGAGCAGAGCTCGTGTTTTGAATTTTTCGTTATCTTTTCAATCTTATAGCTGCCACACAGCTCACACATTTCACCCGTTGGACGATTCCATGATACAAATCTGCATTCTGGGAATCTGGAGCATCCATAAAAATCTCTGCCTTTTTTAGTTTTTCTTACTATTACGTCTCCGTCCTTGCAAACAGGGCATTTGATCCCTATCCTTTCAAGAATTGGTTTAGTATTCTTGCATTCAGGATAATTTTTACATGCCATGAACTTCCCAAATCGCCCATGTCTTATTACCATGTTTGATCCGCACAACTCGCAGATTTCATCCGTTTCTTCGACCTGCATCTGGATTTTTTCGAGAGTTTCCTCTGCAACTCTTACTGATTCAGCAAAATCAGGGTAAAATCTGGCTATAATATCTTTCCATCTTTCTTTTCCCTCTTCTACCATGTCGAGTTCAGTTTCCATCTCAGCTGTAAAATCGATGTCTACTATATTTGCAAAGTTTTCCTCCATTATTGTGGTAACAATGTCTCCAAGCTCTGTAAGAAATAAAGCATTGTCTTTTTTCTGGATATATCCCCTTGCCAGGATCGTTGCTATTGTAGGAGCATAGGTGCTCGGTCTTCCGATTCCCTTTTCTTCAAGTATTTTTACAAGGGTAGACTCGGTATATCTTGCCGGAGGCTGCGTAAAATGCTGGGTTCCAGATGTTTTCTTTACAGCATATTCCTTGAGGAGCTCAAATTCAGGGAGCTCATTCTCTTCGGTCTTTGCGTAAGTGTAGACCTTAAGAAATCCATCGAATTTCATGATGCTTCCAGTCGCTTTAAATACGCTTTCAGATATGCTTCCCTGTATATTCTGAGAATCGAATTTTGCATCACTCATCTGACATGCGACAAAACGCTCCCATACAAGCTTATATAGCTTATACTGATCTTTGCTTAAAGAATCTTTTATGGAATCAGGAGTCATGTTAATATAAGTAGGCCTTATACATTCATGGGCATCCTGTATTTTCTTGCCTTTTGATGCCTGATTTACATATTTCTTAAAGTAAGCACTGCCGTAGCTTTCAAGTATGAACTCTTTGGCATGTTCCTGAGCCTCTTCGGAAATCCTCTGTGAGTCAGTTCTTATATATGTTATCAACCCCAGTGTACCAGATCCTTTTACATCTACACCTTCATAAAGCTGCTGAGCTATGCTCATGGTTTTTTTAGTAGGAAAAGAAATCTTACTCCCTGCTTCCTGCTGAAGCAGACTCGTAGTGAATGGTTTTGGAGCGGATCGCTTTCTTTCTTTTATTTCGATTGAATCAATTACTATATTCTTATTTTCAATCTCAGTGAGAATCTTATCTGTCTGCTCTTTGTTTTTTAATTCATTTTTCTTTATCTTATTACTTGAGGTTTTCTGACCGTAATATTTGAACTTTGCGGTCTTCTTATCCTCTCCCCTTACATCGAGTTCAATATTCCAGTACTCCTCAGGTATAAAAGCATTTATTTCGTTTTCTCTGTCTCTTATTATCTTGGTTGCCACGGACTGGACTCTTCCTGCGCTAAGTCCTTTTCTGACTTTACTCCAGAGTATCGGACTTATTTTGTATCCTACCAGTCTGTCGATTACTCGTCTTGCCTGCTGTGCATCTACTATGTCCATGTTGATTTTTCTCGGACTCTTTATTGCTTTTGTAACGGCTTCTTTGGTTATCTCATTAAATTCTATTCTGTAGGCCTTATCTTCTTCTATTTTCAAAAGATTTGCCAGATGCCATGAAATTGCTTCACCTTCTCTGTCGGGGTCTGTTGCAAGAAATATCTTATCTGCTTTTTTTGCTTCTTTCTTGAGCTCGGATACTATATCTCCTTTTCCCCTAATTGTAATATATTGTGGTTCAAAATCATTTTCCACATCTATTCCAAGTTTGCTTTTTGGTAAGTCTCTTATATGTCCAACCGAAGCTTTGACTGTGTAGTTCTTTTTACCAAGAAATTTTTCTATAGTTTTAGCTTTGGCAGGAGATTCCACTACCACTAGATTTTTTGCCATAATTCACCTCAAATATTTTATAGAGAATACATTCCGTTCCCTAAGTCTTTTACTATTCCTTTTATTTCAAGAATGTTCAGGACCCCTATTATATCCTTTATTTTAAAATTTGTAAAGAATGCAATTTTTTCAATATTTTGCACACCTTTGTCATTTAGAGTATTAATGATCATTTTTTCAGTTTCCGAAAGAGAAGAATCTTTTTTCTGATTATTTTGCACAAAGCATGCATCAGGAAATTCTTCAATAATATCCTGTATATCCGTTGCCGGCTTTGCTCCATACTTTATAAGATTATTTGTCCCAAAGCTGTTCTTTGAATTGATGTTTCCTGGAACTGCGAACACAGTCTTTCCCTGTTCGAGCGCAAAATCAACAGTTGTAAGTGTTCCGCTTTTCTCTCCAGCCTCAATCACAAGTGTCCCATATGAAATACCGCTTATAATCCTGTTTCTTTTTACAAAATGATACGGACGCGATTCAATTCCTACAGGATACTCAGAAAGTATAAGGCTTCCGGAATTTATAAGCTCTGATAGAAATTTTATGTTTGATCTTGGGTAAATGTTGTCAAATGAGGTCCCAAGAACAGCTATGGTTTTTCCACCTGCTTGATGCGTTGATTTATGGCACTCAGTGTCTATTCCTTTAGCAAATCCGCTTACAGTAACAACGCTTCTCAGAGCAAGTTCTCTTGAAAATTTTGAAGCTGCAAATATTCCATAGACTGTTGGACTGCGACTCCCTATTATCGATATTGAAAAGCTGTCGATTATGTCTATGCACCCCATGTAATACAGAAGATATGGAGGGTCAGGAATCTGCCTGAGATTTTCAGGAAATTCGCTGTCATGCCATGTGATGAAACCAATTCCTCTTTCATTCATTGAAGTCAATGTTTCTTCAACCGTTTCAAATTCTTTTTCTATTATA
>RRZU013136295.1_pt1 | contig 37093 bp, 35 predicted proteins | sample 2165561 | NCBI WGS metagenome assembly RRZU01 (sample SAMN10456909, study PRJNA506462) | wastewater metagenome | isolation source: wastewater sludge | place: USA: Moscow, Idaho | reverse complement strand
GCGATCACCGATGCGCTGATTCGGGCACAGGCACTCGACATGGAAGGCATTAACTACGCCGAGGGCTGGATTACCATGACCGCAACCACAGTCAAGATGTTTATCGACATCTTCATTGGAGTGTGGGCCTTTCTGCTCGCCTACATCTGGTGCGCCAAAATCGATGTTCGGCCGGGGCAAAAAGTGGATGCAGCTGAAATCTGGCATCGATTCCCCAAATTCGTCATCGGTTATGTCCTGACCTTCATTATCATGGTGGTTATCTGCTGGCCGTCGGCCAAGGCCATGGGACCGGCAGAAAAGGAGCTGGCAGAATTGAAGGCAACTATTACAAGCGTGCAGAAAAAGATGGCGGCAACAACCGATGTCGCTGCCAAGACAGCGCTCCAGGCCGATCTGGACGCAGCTCAAGCACAAGAAAAAAGTGTGAATAACAGCATCAAGGAACCAAAAAAATTACTGGGTTTTGCCCAGTCAGCCAGTGCTCAGGGGGACATCTTCCGCGGCATTTTTTTCCTCCTTTGCTTCTTCACCATTGGTTTGGTGTCAAACTTTAAGAAACTGATGGAAGAGGGTATAGGCAAACTGGCGGCGGTCTACTGTGTGTGTCTGTTTGGTTTTATTATCTGGGTTGGTTTGTTTATCTCCTGGCTCTTTTTCCACGGAGTTAAACCGCCTATTATATCGTGAACAGGGAGGAAGTTATGGATCAGAAACCAACTATGTCGGATGAGATGAAAAAAATGGAGTGGGAGCCTTTGGCACCGGTGGAATTGAGCTTGATCAGATGGAGTATCGGTATCGGAGTTGGTTCTCTCTTTTTTCTCTATTATTTAAGCAGATGGCTTTTTCCGGCAGGGCATTGATTTACTTTATTTATCGTGCCGAGGAACTAGGGGTGCGCTCCAGACATTATAAAAAAGGGTCCGGGGAATATAGATAATCAATTTTCTCGTATATTAATTTCACAAAGGTCCTTTCAGGAAGAGCTGTTTTTTCCTGGAAGGGCCTTTTCATCCGAGCCAGCAGAAATCCGCATGACCGCCAAAGCAGCGCGGTATTCCTTAAGTCGTTGTTCCCACTGGGGCAGCGCCAGCACGTCATCTTCCCACTGTGCCAAGCTCTTGGCGTTTATCTGTATCTGCCCTTTGGCGGCTGCCAGGGCAGCAGGCCCGTAGCCCATGCCATATTGTTGTTCTCTTTTTAGGAGACTGGCCCGGATCTTTTTTATGACGTGAACGCAATGCTGTACTTCACGGTTGAGCGATATTTCGTATTCATCCGTGTGCATTTTTTTTTCTCCAGAGTTTTTTTCCTTGGTTCAGGTCCGCTCAATGTTTTGCTTATCCATTTGACATAAAGGGCAGCGTAGCCACCTGTTCGGTGCATTTGGCGTACCCATAGGTTCATCCAGGCTAAAAAGGCCAAATCACCGCGCGGCACCATGTAGGCAAAATCATCTTTGGTCAGGGGCTTCTGCGGAGAAATGGCATAGAGCAAAGGGTTATGACCGGCAACCAGCATGGCCTCAATATTGTCTGTTATCATCACATCAATCTTGCCGTTGGTAATATTGCCTGGAATATCGAGGTTATTTTCAATAACCTTAATGCCTGCCTTTTTTATGTTGGCACGCACAAATTCTTCATTAGTTCCGCCCGGGTTAACGCCAATTTTAACTCCTGGCTGATCTATGTCAGCAAAGATTTTGAATTGGTCCATGTCGGTTTTGCGGATCAAAGGGCATTTGCCAACATCTATGTAGGGGTCGGTCAGATAGACCTCTTTTTGACGTTTCAGGTTACGGGTAATGCCACCCATGGCAATCTCGTACTGGCCATCTAAAATACCCTGAGTCAACGTCTTCCAGGTTGTCTTCACAAAGCGTACGGCAACGCCCAGGTCTTCACCCAATTTTGTTGCCGCATCGATATCCAGTCCCTCAAACTCTTTCCTTTTCTCATTGAAGTAGCTGAAGGGTTTATAGTCTCCGGTGGTGCCCACCAAGATAGAGCCACGCTTAAGGATGGTATCCAGACAAGGTGGTTTAGTGCTGACACCTCCAACCAGTCCGCCAATTTTAGAATTAGGCTGGTGAGACTCAGCGGTGTTCCATGGTTTCTGGGTCTCTCCCACAGTTAACACTCCTCTCTTTTGTCCGACGGCATGGGGCAAATTTTGTGCTTTTTCACAGTATCAATCTAAAAAGGGTTTGTATAATACATCTCATGGCCTTGCCACAAGCTTGGCTGTGGTACCCTGTCCTTTCTGGGACTGGCATGGAGAATGAGAACTTTCATGTTGGGCGCGTTGCGATTAGTTGGTGTCTGTTTTTGGGGTAGAAAGCCATCTGGCAAGCATAGGGCTTATGAGAATGACCAGAAAAAAACGGATGACCTGCATGGCCACCACAAAGCTGACGTCCGCCGGGATAGAGGCTGCGATTATGGAAACCGAGTCGGCTCCACCCGGGCTTGTAGCCAGGAAGGCCGTTAAAAAACTGACTCCGGCCCATTTGACCAGGACCAGCGCAAATGCTGCGTTGACGGTAATCAATAAAAAGATGGACAGCAAAATGTAGGGGAGCAGTTTGGCGGCATACCTGAGGATGGGTCGGTTAAAACGAAGTCCGATATTCCAGCCGATAAGGCCGTAGGCTGTTGCTATCAGCAGGCCGGGCAGAACGATTTGGGTGCAACCAAGCATTTTGGCGGCCATGCCTATAATCATGGGCAAAATAAAGGCCAGGCCGGGTTTTTTCCAGACGCACACCAGAATATAGCTGCCAAAGATGATAGCCAGGGTCCAGGCAAAGTCACGGGGAGAGCTGATATGGAACAGGTCAAGGTGGCGGTTTGACAGGTGCGCCGCTGGTCCCCCCAGGTATTTTCCGGCAAACGTGGCAGACAAGGTGCAACCCAGTACTCGCAAATACTGCATCAGGGCCACCAGACGTATGTCTTCTCCAAATGATTCAGACAAAACAGTCATAGCTGCTGCTGCCCCGGGAGATGTGCCCCAGATAGCTGTGTTGCCAGGAAAAAGCCCGGATTTCGATAGGGCCCATCCGAGGGTGGCGGCGGCAACAATGGTGAACATAGCCCCGCAAAAAAAGATGGTCCAGTTCGATGATACCTGTTCAAACACTGTTGCCGGCAGTTGTCCGGCAATGGAAATACCCACAAATGCCTGGCCCAGCTGGAAGTAGGCATTGTGCATCCGAACTGTTTTTTCACGAATGGAAAGGATAATAGCAGCCAGCATCGGGCCAAGTAAGAGGGCCGCTGGCAACCTGAGTTGGTGCAGCCCCTCGTACAGCAAGAGCGATAAGGCAAAAAGGATTAACCAGTTAAAAAGAAAAGGTTTTTTCTTTTGGCTCATGATAATGACAAGGGCTTATCGACCGGGCCTGAAGACAGCTAAAAAAAAGCGTCAGTAGCCGTCCCCAGGTTTCTTTAAACGCAGGTTGGTAACAATTGAGGTAAAGCTTGTGAAGATGCCGGAAATTGCCCTGCCAATAACATTGAAGAGCACCATGAATATAATAGTGAGCAGAAGCCATCTAAAAACATTTTCACTTTTTATGAGGACTGGATCGTGATTAATTGATATTTCAAGTATCTGTTTCCCGTCCTGTAAGGTGGCAAACTTGTTCACCAAGGCAACTCCCTCGGGCTTGGTGAGCACAAGCTGTACAATATCTATCACCCAGTTCACTACTTGAATCCCGAAAACAAGCAGTGTTACGGCGAAGATTATTTTGACGCCCAAAAGGACAACATCAATTTTTGTTTCAAAGGGAACGCTTTCTTCGTCTCTTTCCATGCTGGGAGTCATGTGCATCTCTTCTGCTTTATTGTTACGAAAATATACCTGTTCTTAGTCAGACAGGTAGTAGGTGACGGTGGAAACAACACGGACTTTTTTAATGTGCGGGTTATTTTTATCCCGGTTTTCTATGGTAAACTGGCCTTGCGAAGCATCTTTGATTTTCCCGAGACTACTCTTTGAGTCAGAGGCAAATTTCTCGGCCACTTCGCGGGCATTCCTTGTGGCCTCCTCAATCATGGCCGGTTTTATATCATTTAGTTTGGTGAAGATATACTCTGTTTCTGATTGATAGGCATCGCCTGTTAAAACAATACCCTGTTTTCCCAATTCGGAGAGTTTTCCCATCGTTTGACGCGCGGCAGCAATATTGCTTGAATACACTGTTACCGTTTGGTTGCCAATATAACGGAACTCGCTTTTTGTCTCATCACCATATTGCTGGGCAGATCTGTCTACAATAAAAGGGGTAGAGCTTGATATTTCTTTTTCTTCAATACCGTTTTGCAGCAAAAATTCTTTAATTTTTTTACTGTTTGTCTCAACGGCATTGTAAAGTTCATCCAGATTGTTACTGGTTGTGGTGAACTGAATGGGCCAGATGACAATGTCTGCGTTATAATCCCGCTCGGACAGGCCCTTTACAGTAACGGTTCGTTCAAATTGCCTGAATTTTACTGGGGCATTGCCCAGCAAAAAACCAAGGACGGCTGATCCAGCCAGTAAGCAGATCCCCAAAATAAGTGCACTTGTCTTATTCATTTCGGCTCACCCTCAATTTTGTTTAAATGGCCCTTTTTTACGCTTATTGCACCTGCCTGCGCAACAGTAACACCAGTTGTCTATACCGCAAAGAAATAACCGGGGAAAGGGGAAAATTATCAAGCGGGCAGGGTATTTTTTTAACCACTCTGGTCAATGTGCTGCTCGGTTGCTTTTTATTTTATCAAGAAAAATTATATTCAATATAATTTGTTTTTCTGTATAATTTTGAGAAGTTATGTTGCATGTCTGCGAGAGGTAGAGTTGTTATTGTTGGTCAATCACAGAACGCTCCTTCTAATACACTGATAATATTAAAAAAATGCTATTGGCTGTTCGTCAAGCTTGGGCAGGTAAGGGCTATTGAGAAGCTGTAGAGCAAAAAAGAAAAAAGCATCACCCATTTTTTATAGAACGATCAAATGCAGGCCTTTGCTCATCTGAAAATAAACATGCAAACGGGAGAGGTTGGACACCATGAAGCTTAGACAAATTGCACGTAAGCACCGCCGGGAAGCTGCCAAAAAAACCACCCTGACCCTGGCCAGTGGTCTCTTGTTCAGCCTTGCTGCCGGCAATACCTGGGCAGATTGTACTGGAGGTGGTGGTGTCTATACCTGCTCCGGGCCAACAACTGCACTGCAAACGGTTATGGGTTTTTTTTCTCCTCTGCAAACAGATATTACCAATACCTTCACCGGTAGCCTGACCGGAGGAAATGCTGTTACTGTCTATAACTTTGAGGCCATCGGCGCAACCGCCATTACAACAGCAGGAGATTTTTCGACTGATCTGGGCACTGGCCTATATGCTCAGAATTTTGCTGGAGGGGATCTGTCTGTGCGCCAGACAGGAGGGAGTATCAGCGGGCCGGTAGGTGCTATTAGCGCTACTATTCTTGGCGCCTCGGGAACTGGTGCAATTACAATCACCCAGGATGGAGGAACACTGAGCAGTTCACTTGGATATGCGATTTATGCCTTAAATGTTGCAGATGGCGGTATTAACATTACTCAAAATGCCGGAACAAGCAGCGGTGGCACCTATGGTTTTCAAGTGACAAATCAGGGCAGCGGCAATGTTGCAATTGCCCAGGCAAGTGCTGGGCTTATCAGTGGGGGTGAGTATGGTATTTATGCTGTAAACGAAGGAGGCAGCGTAGACTCCGGTTCTGTCAATATCACAACGGCTGGCACGGTGGCCGGGGATGGCATGGCAGGTATTTATGTCACTGATCAGGGTATTATGACGAACGGCCAAGACATAACCATTACCCAGAATGGTGGAACTATTACAAGCCAAAGCGGATATGGAATTCAGGCCACTAATTACGGGACAGGTGTTCTTTCCATCACCACAAATGGCACGGTAACAGGTGGTGGGGCCGACGGCATCTATGCCCAGAATGCCACCGGCACCACTGGAGATATGACGATCAACCAGACCGGCGGCACAATTACAGGCACGGCGCAAGGAATCTATGCGGAAAACTACGGCACAGGCGCAGTCAATATTACCACGGCTGGTGATGTGGAAGGCGTCATGCAGCGGGGTCTTCTCGTCAATAATTATGCCAATGGAGGGGATGTAAACATTGCGCAGACAGCCGGTACTATAAGAGCTACAAACAGCCAGGGGGTTTACGTAAATAATGCCAGCGCTGGCGATGTGAACATAACCCAAACTGCCGGTACCATCAGCGGCTCTCAAAATGGTATCAGTGTTGAAAACCCGGGTAATGGCGCCGACTCCGGTTCTGTTGCCATTTCCACGGCGGGTAATGTGACGGGCAACGCTAATGCAATTTATGTAAGTGATATGGGGTGGCCGACTAATGGCAAAGACATAACCATAACCCAGGAAGGTGGTACTATTAGTGCCACCTTTGGGACCGCCATTGAGTCCAATAACTATGGAGAAGGTGATCTTGCCATTACCACAAAAGGGACGGTAATCGGGACAACGGGCATCTCCGCCCGGAATGGATCAAATTCGACTGGGGATATTATCATCAACCAAACGGCAACCGGCTTGATATCGGCTACCGGCGGGAATGCCCTACATTTCGAAAATGGAGGAAGTGGCGGCTCGCAGGTTACGGTGGCAGGAACCATCAGCGGGCAAAATGTCGGAATTTACGCAAGTCACATGAATACCACTCTCGGTGATTTGGTGATCAACCAAACAGGAGGTTCTATAAGTGGTAATGTCCATGGGATTGCCACTACCCTTCATGGTTACGGCAGCCAAATCATTACGGCTGCCGGGACCATTACAGGCCAAACCCAACACGGCATTAGCGTTATAAACACCACCTGGGGTGATGCCATAGAAATTAACCAAACCGGTGGCGCTGTCTCTGGCGGCATGAGCGGTATTTACGTGTACCAAATGGGCACAGGGGATATCAATGTTTCTACGGCCGGAACGGTCACCGGAACGAGTGCTGATGGCATATATTTGGATTACATGAACAACTGGTTTGCCCCTGCGGCTGCCGACATCAATGTGAATCAAAGCGGCGGTGTGATCACTGGCGGCAGTAACGGTATATACATGCACAATCAAAGTGGCCAGTCTCTAGGAACCCCAGGCAGCGTAACAGCAAATTTCAACGGCACGGTGACAGGAGGCAGTGGCGCAGGAATCTACTCAGAAAGCTTGTCTGATCAGGCGGTGACCATTAACTTAAATAGCGGCGCGAATGTCTCTGCGACCTCTGGCAAGGCCATTGTGGATACGGAAGGTAAAGCAGCGGTGACCCTGTACAGCGGCTCGACGATAGGCGGCAGTGTAGAACTTGGTAACGGCAGCGATACGCTGACTGTCTACGGCGGGGCTAACATAGGAAGCAATATACTCGATGGCGGCGACGACAGCACAACTGGCGACGGTTACATCGACACCCTGACTTTTAAAAATTATTCCGGCTCAGTTTCCGGAGGCAATCTTATCAACTGGGAGGTAATGGACTTAAACTCCTCCAACTTGGCCATAACAGGTGGCTCGCTTGAGGTAGGTGATGGCACGGCCGGCACCGGGGTATTTCTCACCAATAGTTCTACCCTAGATGGGGCAGGTGCCCTCGATCTGACGGCTAACCTGGCAATAGATTCCAGCTCCACCTTTGAGGCCACGGGTGGCGGCAGCGGTGTCTACACCATCGGCTATAACGTGGAGAACAGCGGCACCATCAACATGGTGGACGGCGGCATTGGCGATCACATCAGCGTATCTGGCGACTATGTGAGTAGTGGGGGTGTGATGAATGTGGATCTTGATTTTAACAGCCTTTCCGCTGACTACATAACAGTAAATGGTAATGTTTCGGGCACGGGCACCATCCAGATTAACGATCTGACCACGAACTATACCGGCACGGTTGGCGAGGTGCTGTTGATAGAAGAGTCTCAGGACAGCAACAAGGGGGACGAAGATTTTGTGGTTGCCAGCGCCCAGCGTTATAACGGTGACAGCCACCTGGCCAGATTTACCAGCACGCCTTTTATCTGGAAACTGAAAACAGAAGGCAACAACTGGGTACTGGGCTATGCCTTTGATGCTCCCGTTGACCCTGAGACCCCGACTACCCCAACCACCCCAACCACACCAACTACGCCTACAACACCTGCAACAACGGGCAGCACAGCCGTCACGGGGTCTGACGGTAAACACGCGGTTGTCTCCGAGATCCCGGCCTACATCAGCCTGCCGACCTTCTCTTACGAGATGGTCAATAACGAGCTCGACACCATGCACATGAGGCTGGGTGAGCTACGGCACAAAAGGGCCGGCAGTGGTTCAGCTGATCTGCTCGGGCTGCAGAGCAATGGCTCTGCCATAGGCTTTGATTCGGAAAAATTAAACGGCTGGGTTAGGGTCACCTACGCTAATTTCAGTTTCAAGCCGGAAGAAAATTTTGAGATGGATGGTGATTACGGGGCAACTGACCTGGGCTTTGACCGCAAATTTGCCACGGACGCGGGTGCCTTTTACCTGGGCGGCTTTGGCGGATTTTCCAGCGGCAACTTTGGTAACGATGGCCGCGGTTCCACCTATGGATCTTTGTATGCGGCAGACACGGATATAGATGGGAAGTCGCTGGGATTGTACGGCACCTGGTTTTCCTACAAAGGCTATTATATAGATGTGGTGGCCGAGTATATGGACATGGATGCGGACATTGAGGCGGTTGATCACTACTCAACCGGTGGCGGCATGCTGGGATTTTCGGTGGAGGTCGGACAGAGCTTCCAGGTGCAGGATAACCTTATTGTCGAGCCGCAGGCCCAGATAAAGTTGGCTGATGTAAACTGGGATGGTTTTAACGACGGTTGGAACGATGTGTCTTTTGAAGACCACACCTATATTACCGGGCGACTTGGCGTGCGCAGCGAGTACACCTTTTTACGCCGCAAGACGCAGGAGATCAAGCCCTGGCTCTATGTGGGTCTGCAGCAGGAGTTCACGAATTCACCGGATGTGCACTATGTTATTGATTTTGAGTCACACCAGTATGATACCACGGGCAACATCCAGGCCGGGATAACGGCAAATCTGGCGGAGAAGGTGCAGCTCTATGGTGATGCGGGACTTACCAGCGACCTGGACGATTACAACTCCTTTCGCATGGACTTCGGCCTTCGCGTTAAATGGTAAAAAATAGGGATTTACAGCAATAGAAATTCTTTGAAAGAACCGCGCATGCAGTGATTGGACGCCATGGATGACGAGTAGGCACCGGCATTAATAAAGGCCAGGTTATGGTGCCTGCTCAAGTCTGGCAGGGGGGCGTTTTCATACCAGATGTCCAGGGCCTCGTTGATGTTGCCAACCACTGTAACAGGCGAACATGGCTCCTCATGAAAGTGCAGAGGCACTGGCTGGAACGGCAAGCCGTAGTGGGCTGGCTCTGGCGCAAGGTTAAAGCCGGCATCCACACCTACAAAGGTGGTTGTCTTTTTTTGTTCGACAAAGGTTTTTTCCACCAGGAGCAGCCCGGCATCCTTAACCAGGTAGTCGCCGGGTTCAACCTCCAGGCGCAGGCCGTGCCCCGCAAACAAACGGGCAAGAAGGGCAGCCCATTTTTCCAGATCAAGCGGCGCATCTCCCGGCAGATGGGGCACGCCCAGCCCGCCGCCGATGTTGACGCTTTCGATAGTTCCTGCTGCATCCACAAATTGAAAACAGTGGCTGATAATCTCTTCTAATTGCCCGAGCTGAGCCGTGAGATAGCCGCACCCTGTGTGAAAATGGATGTTTGTAACCCGAAGCCCATGCTCTTTGGCCACTTCTAGAGCCTGAGCAAACTGCTGCCAGTAGATGCCAAATTTTGTGGTGACGGCACCAGCATAGTGGAGTTTTTCATTATCCGCCCGGCCAATACCCATGGCCGGGTTCACCCGTATACCAATGGCCGTTCCTGGTTTACGCTTTCCCCATTCTTGAATGGCATGGATGGAGTCACAATTTAAAAAAAGCCCATCGTAGCGAGCCAGCTGGCCCATGTCCCGCGCAGACAGACTGGAGGCTGTGAAGGAGATATCTTCTGGCTTAAAACCGCAGCTGAGTGCCTGTTCAACTTCTTGCGGCGAACAGGCATCTATGGTGCAGAGACCAGTTTGTTTAAGAAAGGTCAGAAGCGGAGCAAAGCGGTTGGCCTTCATGGCATAGTGCACGCGGAAACGGTCACGCATGCCTGCATCAACAAGGGCCTTATGCAATCTTTGCAAATTGCTTTGAACACGGGCTGCTGAGTAGATAAAAGAGGGGGTACCAAACTGCGTGGTCAAGTGCTGTACTGACCGGCCAGCAAAAAAAAGCTGAGACTGGCGATAGCAGAGGTCTTCCCTCTGCCACCACCTGAAGTATTCGTGTGTGTTCAAACTAGACTATCCTGATTCAGCTCGGATTGTTCGGAGTTTACCAGCGCAGCTGGATGAACTTCCTTGTTGCCGGTGATCCAACCTCGGCAGTCGGGGGCTCCACAGGAACAGGGAAACTGCTTGAATAAAATTTCCTCCGTCTCTGCGTAATCCATATACAGAAAGCTGTTCGCAGGGATATCCCGCACAGCGGTCACTGTTAATAGCGTCATATCCAAAGAGATATTGGGAGCACAGGAGTGCAGGAAAAATCCGCTGAAATACGGATCATACAGATGCGTTTCCGGCGTTAATTGCAAGGTATGCTGCCGGATGTCACGAACAACTTCACCGGCCATTCTGGCAATGATTTCACCTTTTTTAAAGGACCTGTAGGCAATGACCCCTTGTCCCACCAGTTCATCCTTATAGACTACGGCAAAATCAGTATTTTTCGGAAAGAGGGGATCTTTCCCGAATTTATCAGGGTACAACATGGCGTTTATTCTCCATGAGTGACGATGATTAAGAAACAAAATTTGCAGCGATTGACGAAACAAAACGCCTCACGCAGCAAATCAATGATCATCCTGGTTAACCTACAGCGGTTCCCAGGTAGAAAAACAACGATTTTCAAAAAAATAAGGAAACAGTGCAGCTTTTTGTTTTACACTTGCCCCAAGCAAGTTCCTATCCCTTCGAGATCATGGTTATTCATCGTTGACTCAGCCAGTTTTTCGGCCGCGGAAATTGCTTTTATGCAATCACACCCCTTGAGCTTTGTTTCTCGATGCACTTCCACTCTGTCTGGTTGTAACCTCCTTGCCACCATCTGCATGGGGCATTTTGCATGCTCCGGGCGCTAGCCCTTTCTTTGTTCATGTGCCAGGCTCAGCCATTTGCCAAGCGGCGCATATTTTTGCGAGTTTATATATTATCTGACAGGGTTTGCAATCGTAAAAATGCCCTGGTTGCAAATAGCTTGCATTTTCTTTTTATAACGCTTCCCTTTTTTGCAGCTCTAAATGGAATTTTCACCGTAAATACAGTAAATTGTGAGAGGGTGTTTTTTGCCATTTACATATTTGTTCACAGTCTCTCTTTCCATTTTTTTTGCCGTTCTTTGTTCGTGTAGATGTGGTGAACGCCAAAAAAAACTAGACTGGCAAAATCCAAAAGAGAAATGCTGCCAAGACCATGCAAACGGGAATTGTTAAGATCCAGGCCATAACAATATTACCGACAATGCCCCATTTCAAGGCATGAACTCCCTTAGTACTCCCGACACCCATAATTGAGGTGGAGATAATATGGGTTGTACTAACCGGAATGCCAAAATGAGAGGCAGTGAGGATGACGGCTGCGGCTGCTGTTTCAGCGGCAAAGCCATGGGCGGGCTTGAGTTTAATCATCTTGCTGCCCATGGTGCGGATAATACGCCAGCCACCTGCCATGGTGCCGAGTCCCATGGTGACTGCGCAGCCAAGGATAACCCAGTAGGGCACTTCAAAGGTGGGCAAGGCATGGTAGCTGACCAGGGCCAAGGTAATAATACCCATTGTCTTCTGGGCATCATTACTCCCATGACTTAGTGCCATGACTCCTGAAGAAACCAGCTGCAGTTTTCTGAAGTATTTGTTGACGCTATCGGGTTTGGCCCCGGCGCATGCCCATAAAATTGCTGCCATGCAGAGAAAACCGAAGGCAAAGCCGATAAGCGGCGAGGTAACCATTGGGAGCAGAACCTTAGCAGTGACTCCTTCAAAGTTGACCGTGTGATATCCTGCCTTGGTAATGGCCGCCCCCATCAAACCGCCTATTAGGGCATGGGAAGAGCTAGAAGGGATACCGTAATACCAGGTAAAGAGGTTCCAGATAACGGCGGCAAGCAGGGCACAGAGGATGACTCCCTGGGTGACACTGCCACTGGCAACAATGCCTTTACCAATGGTAGAGGCCACATGGGTGCCTAAAAAGGCGCCGACAATATTGAGTATTCCTGCATAGATAACCGCAGTGCGGGCGGTTAATACCTTGGTGGAAACGACGGTGGCAATGGCGTTGGCCGAGTCGTGGAATCCGTTAATATATTCAAAAACAAGCGAGGTGAGGATAACGCAGAGTAGTAGGGTTAACACCATGAAAACATGTCCTTTTATCCTTAACAAGAAGAGGCACCCAGGCAGGGACTGTGGCAATGCCTCAGTAACTGGTTAACTATGTTTTAAGGCTATGTTGAGGACAATATCTGAAATTACCGAACAGATATCGAGCGCGTTTTCAATCCCCTTGTAAATATCGCGCAATTTGAGGACGGCGAGGGCATCGTACCTACCGGAAAAAATTTCCTCTGTGGCTGCAAATAAAATTTCATCACCGTGGTTTTCTATATCCTTGATACGGTAACTGCATGCGGTTACTTCCTTTAAAGGCGCATTGCGTTTGAGCAGACCAATAATTTTACGCAGTTCTTCAGCTGATTTAATCAGGGTCTCCGCCTGCTGTTTGACAATATCGTTATAGGAATCGATCTTGTAAATGCGCAGGTTCACACAGGCCTTGAGGATGACTTTCGTGCTCTTATAAAGATTCGTGGAAATAAGCTGAATGTCTTCTCTATCAATGGGGGTTATAAAAGTGGCATTCAATAGGCCTAAACTGCCTTCCAGAGCCTCTGCCGCCCGTCTTTTGTAGGTTTTTGCATGGATGAGGTAATCTTCCCGTTGTTGCAAGTTGGAATTAACGATCTGATAAAACAGCTGCGAGGAAAGTTCACTGACTTCAGCCCCATCTTAAAAAAAAGAAAAAAACTTATTTTCCGGTGGTGGCAGTAATTTGGCGAGCAGGCCTTGACGCATGTTCTTTCCCTCACCTACTGATAGGTTATGTTATTAGGGGAATAGCCGTATTGACAGGATTGACACTTCGGCCACATCGTTTTCGGCCCGTGCTGGCGCAGTAAAGATGCCTTCTTCATTACAGAAATTGTCTGCAGCAGCCAGAACCGAAGCGACTTTACCTGTCTTGCTAAATTATGACACTAAAAAAATAGATCTAATGTGTAGGTCTGAAAAAAAATAGAGTTAAATTGAATGGTTATCTTGGTTGCGAGGTGTGCGGCTATTGATTTTCCAGCAAAGTGCATGCGGCTGTGTAATAGCCAGGCCGCATGCACTTTGCTGGATGTATTGCAGCAACAGTTAAGCTTGCTGCACAAAGCACGGCTTGTCGTTTGTTAGGTTACTGCCAGGGGAAGATAACCTTCCAGTCCTTTTTCATGTCGACAACTGTCCAACCCTTGGCCTTTGCCTCATCGAGTCCTTTGTCTAGTTTGCCGACGGCAGATTTACGGTCATAGCTCCATTCCCGTTCACCATCGGTATGGTGGACGTACAGGGCAAATCGCGGCCCCTCTCCCGCTGTAGTCCACTTTAGCATCTGCAGGTCGCCGTCGGAGTTACCAAAGGCGGCGATGGGTCTACGGCCGATTTGCAGGTGAATGGCAACGGGTTTTCCTTCCTTGTCATCGTTAAAGTTAAGCTTTGGCAGACGAACAAGAACAGGTTTTCCGTCCCGCATTTCATATTTTACCAGTATGCTACTGCCTATAACCTGCTCTGGCGGAATACCATATACATTTTCAGCCCAAGGCCGCATAAACTCAACTCCTCCACCCGAAACTATGAAGGTTTTAAAGCCGTTCGCCCTTAGGTAGCTCAGTAATTCAAGCATGGGTTTATAGACCATTTCAGTAAAGTGGTGCTCTGTTTTGGGGTGCTTTGCCGTAGCAATCCAGTCTTTGACTAACTTCTCGAATTCCTCGGTGGTGTTGCCGGCATGGGAGGCCATGACTATATCTAATAGGGCTTCTTCACCACCAGCAAGGGCCTTATCAACATCGCCCTTGAGCAGTGAGGCGAAAGGTTCCTGCTCCTTCCACTCTGGGTGCTGGGGTGCAAGGGCTTTGATACGGTCGAGGGCGAAAAAAAATTGCGTATACATGGGCTGCTCACACCACAGAGTGCCATCGTTATCAAAGACGGCAATGCGTTCTGCTGGTTTCACATAGGTGTCCGAGCCCGGCTTTGTTACCCCTTTGACAAAGGTTAATATGGACTGTTTGGCAGCGCCATTGTTCCACGAGGGTAGGGGGTCTTTTTCCTGTGCGATGGCAATTCCAGTAGTGAGAAACACGAAACTGGCAATCAAAAAGACAACTGAAAATTGTTTTGTTAACATAGATTCCTCCTTTAACAAGTGGTGGGTTGAATGTTTTTAGATAGCTCTTTTTGTGTCAGCAAGGGTGAACCATCTCCATTCTTTTCCAAGTATTTGCTCATAATCCCATTAATTTTTGTCTAAAAATAAAAAATACAGCCCCCAGGATGCAGAGGCCGGCCCAGAGAAAATCGAGTCTCATCTCCTCTTTCATGAAAAAAACAGAAAAGGGGATAAAGATGGAGAGAGTGATGACCTCCTGGATAATTTTTAATTGCCCCAGATTCATAGCCTGGTAGCCAATTCTGTTGGCAGGCACCTGCAGTAAATACTCAAAAAAAGCTATACCCCAACTGACCAGAGCCGCAATGAACCATGGCTTTGCGGAAAGATTTTTCAAATGACCATACCAGGCAAAGGTCATAAAGATATTGCTTATGCAGAGTAAGCCAATAGATAGAAGAGTTGATCTCATGGAAATTGGCAACCTGCAGTCGTTTACTTGAGATAGCTGCAGCAGTAATCTGTTGGCTTGTAGATTTTCAGGGCAAACTTTGACTGTTTCGGCACTTCAAAACTTTCGCCGCCTTTAACGCAGCGCCAATTCTCGCCCGGTAAACGAATTTCCATCTCACCGGAAAGAATTTCCATAAGTTCCGCCTCATCTGTGCCAAATTCGTATTCCCCGGGGAGCATGACGCCCAGGGTCTTTTTACTGCCATCGGCAAATAAAATCGTGCGGCTTGTCACTTTCCCATCAAAATAGATGTTTGCTTCTCTAACGACGCTCACCTTGTCAAATTGAGACATGTTCTGCTCCATAGAAATTTTTTGAAGTATGCCAGGTAGGGCCACTGAATGTGTTGCCTATTATGCTACAAAAAATAAAGGGAGCCACCTTTTTTTATGCTTGTAAAAAAGGGAAGGGCGAAAATAGGAGTAGTGAACTCATGCTAAGTGAAAAAAAGACAACTTTGTAGACTAGGCTAGAGGCACAGGCAAGGAAATGTTTGCTGGAGCTCAAAGATAATAGAGCGCGTCAACCGATCACTCATCAGGTAAATTCGTTTATAATGCTAAATTTTGTTTTGATGGTAGAGATAGCCTTGTCATACTTCCTCATTTTTAGAGTGGATTTGATAATTAAATATGAGCCAAGCGCAGTTAAAATTGTATTTAACACCTCAAGTGAGATAAGAAAGTGTAAGAAATGAAAAATATCGTAATATCTTGATGTGGTTATGGGCAAGCTTATTACAGACATGGGCAATGCAAGGACAGCAATGCCTGTACTTATAACAGCTAATGATGTACGTTTCTCAGCCAAAAGAAGCTGTGCTTCATTGATAATGATGCTAATATAGGGACTATTTTCCGGCTTCTCATCCATCTTTTTTGTGCCTTTTATTGCACTGATATTGCAAAGGCCTTCTTGTGATATCGAGACGCTAATTAGACTGACCAGATATACCTAATGCCTTAATTTCTTTATATCTGAAACAGGGTCGTACATGGTCATTGACCATACCAGTTGCCTGCATGAAGGCGTAACAAATGGTAGAGCCAACAAATTTAAAGCCACGTTTTTTGAGGTCTTTACTCATGGCATCTGAACGTTCTGTGTGTGCTGGCACCTGGGCCATGGATTCCCAGGCATTTTGTATGGGGGCTCCGTCAACATAGCGCCAGATAAAGGCATCAAGTGAACCGAATTCTGCCATGGCCTTTAGGCAAGCCTGGGCGTTTGTCACAGTTGCTTGCACCTTAAGACGGTTACGGACAATACCAGGATCTTGCAGGAGTCGTTCAATATCACCTTCGGTGAATGAGGCAACCTTTTGTATATCAAAATGAGCAAAGGCCTTGCGGTAGTTCTCCCGTTTTTTCAGGATAGTCTGCCAACTTAAACCAGCCTGGGCACCTTCAAGGGTGAGAAACTCGAATAAGAGCCGGTCCTCATGGATAGGTACACCCCATTCCTTGTCATGGTAGGCTTGATCAAGCGGATTATCGCTGCACCATTCGCATCTTTTTATCATTATTTTCTTTTCGTTCGCGGGCATTTTTTTCTGATTTGTCTCTCTTTGAGGATATCGTGCCTGGAGCACCCTGAATTTAGATATGTCAAATACCATGAGGGAAATATTGGCGAGTGAATAAAGGGCATGAGCACCAGGGTACCTTGAATAATTGTTTTTTTGTGGGTCTCAGACTTGTCTCAAAATATTATCCTCGGGATATCACTTGTATGCCTGGGGTAAAGTTTATTGCATGCCTTGTTCTTGATTGAAAAGCATTATTGTTCAAGACAGCCATCAGTCTATTATACATCGTGCTTTTTGCCCTGAGAACCACCTGGCAAACAATGGCAGGCATTTTATCGTGTATGCAAGTTTTTACTGTCGTATTAAAAAAGCCTGCCACCCGGCCAGGTACAAGACCAGGCAAAGCGGCAGGCAGATGAAAAATAAGCCTTTTTTAGGTGTTGTTTGAAATGGGCGAAAATCCCTTGGGTTCAAAGAGTGCCGTGGGCTTAGTTAAAAAGGCATCATCAGCGGGTGACAAAGCCACCATTTGCAAAAATCGTCTGACCAGTGATCCACCAACCGTCGGTGGCAAGAAACTTAATTAAAGGAACTATATCCTCAATTTTTGTTAAGCCGCCCAAAACTGAGCCATTTTTAAAATATTCAACGGAATTCGCATCTTCCTGCCCGTAGAAAAAGGGCGTGTCCATTGGCCCGGGCCCAACCGCGTTGACTGAGATGCCACGGCTGCCAAATTCTTTGGAGGCTGCCCTAGTAAAATGTTCCACCGGGGCCTTCATGCCGCCGTAGGTGGAGTAATAACCTGTATAGGCAGCAAGGAGCGAAGTAACAATGGTGCAGATCTTGCCGCCATCGTTAAGTTGCCGGCCAGCCTCCTGGATAAAGAAATAGGCTGCCTTGGAGTTGATGGCCGCCATGCTGTCATAATCTTCTTCCGTCGTTTCCAGAAAAGGTTTTTTCAGCACCTTGCCCACTGTGTTGATGGCGATGTCAATGCCGCCAAAGGTCTGCATGCCAACGGCAAATGCTGCGGCAATTTCAGCAGGTTTAGTGAAATCGCCTTGCACCTTGATGGCAGAGCCACCGGCAGATTCGATGTCAGCTACTGTTTTATTCGCCGCATCTTTTGTTGCCTCGCTATTGTAATGGACGATAATCTTTGCGCCATCCGCGGCGAAGGTGCGGCTTATCAGTCCGCCAAGGTTTTTGGCCCCGCCCCCGATGAGCGCGACCTTGTCTTTTAGTGTATGTTTGCTCATATTTTTTACTCTTGCTGCTAGAAATACTACTTTAACTGGTTTGAATGAACTAATTGTCCGCCACTTCTGGGCTTGAAGCGAAATTTTGAGTTTTGTTGATAATGACGCTTCTCCTTGGTGGCGGATAGATTGGTTGCAACTAGCAAGTGCAAAGCTACTTACTCTCCCAGTCGTGCCGCCTCTTGCAAAAGTACGGGTGCTGCCAATTTCCCTAAATTATTTGAGGCCAAGGGGCTATCACCTGTTAACAGCATTCTGTCCTGATGCACCTGTCCGGTAATGCCGCTGTTTAATATTTTTACCCCCAACTCCTTCAGGCTTTTGCCGACTAGCCACGGAAGTTTGCCCGGCATGTAGCCAATTTCAATGTTTGGTCCTTCATCTAAGGTGTCGGGAAAAACACAGACTTCATATCCCTTGTAAATATAATCTTCTGGTCGTTCTCCCTCCCCGGCTGAAAGAAGAAAGGCCGGGCCATGGCAAAGGGTGATAACCGGGCGCTCTCTCTTCTTAAAATTCAGCAAGACTTCTTTTACCTCCTCGCTGTGGGGAATACAGGCAAGTACGCCGTGTCCGCCCGGCACAAAGAGGCCCAGGTATGGCGAATCTTTGCTCAAAATACTCTCGCGCAGGGTAGACAGTTTTTTTGGTGCTTTGAGTTTGGGCAGATATTTTTCGTAGATTTTTTTGATGGCGGCATCTTCACCGGGCATAGCCCACATCTCTAGTTTTACCGGGTTGCCGGAGAGAGTCGCCACTTCAATGTCAAACCCAGCGGCATCAAAGTGATACATGGGCAAAAGCATCTCCACCGGATGGTTGCCCGTGGAAAACATTTTGCCGTTTTGCATCAGGATGTAGCGTTCATCCGTGGCAATCATGAGCACCTTCCACTTGTTACCCTTGTAGCGGTTTGGATAATCGGCTCCGTCAAAATCGGTTTTTGACGAGGTGTATTGTCCTAACGAATAGGGAGAGGGGAAGTAGGCATTCTGTTCCGCGGTGTCTGGAGTCGGATTCTTACTGGTATTACTCATCGTTTGCCTCCTTGTGGGCTGTGGTAAATCTGGAAAAGCAGCATTATTGTATTTTGAGATCAGTATTGCCTTCTCTAAGGTATTTTTCCTGCAAGTAGCCGCGCCATTTTGGTTAGTTATCTTATAGGAAAAGCACCTTGGTATATTCTTTACTATGCATTGTTCTTTCTTCCGTCAAGAAACGAGAGGTGCGCCGCTTGCCACCTGCATGCCCAGCTGGCGGGCATTATCACAATCAGTGCTAAAATGGGCGTCACGATATGCTTTCTTTGCTTCGGGGCTGGCGTTGGCTTCGTACAGGCTGTAGTCGTTATATTGCGTGGTATTGTTTGCTAAAACCATTTTGCAAGAGCCCAGCTCGCGCTCTAATGTGGTCCGAGTACGTCCAAAAGTTATATCGTACCCAACCGTTTCAAAGAGTTCCAGTGGTGCATTCATGGTGTAGATAAGGCCCACGGGGATTTTTCGAGGGAAATGGCTTTTACTGTAATTAACATAGTTGAGATACGGAAAACATAAGCGCTCGATAAGGGCGCGAGTTGCCGCGGTTTCACAGCCGTAATAGACAGGTGTGGCGATGAGTATTCCATCAATATCCCGCACCTTTTCAAGAATTCCCTGCAGGTCATCTTTCACCACGCAAACCATAGGGCGTTCCCTGTTTAAACGTTTACAGGTAAAGCAACTGATGCAACCTGAGAAACGTATTTTATAAAGGTTGACCAGTTCTACCTCAGCGCCATTCTCACGTGCACCACTGATGGCGTTTTCCAGCATGGTCGCTGTGTTGCCCTTTAGTCGTGGGCTGCCGTTAAAAGCTAAAATTTTCATGAGTTATTCCTTATCTTGTGATGATTTGGAAATGCTGAACCTGGCTAAAAATAGTCACAGGAACGCAAAAAAACTTTCTTAGAGGTTACTGCGATTGTAAAAAGATGGGGATTATTTTTTTGCTGTGCCGGGAATAACGAGAGCTGTTAATTCAGCTGGCAAATGAGCGGTTAATTTGCTTTATCTACTGGCAGGAGCCTGCTTTTTTCTCCCTTTCGTACCGTTATGCTTGGTAATCAAAGACCACGATATCATCTAATATAGGGTGGAAAAGCAACTGCAAGGCAACATGCTCCGGATGGGGCAGATATCTTTCACGGGCAGCATTGTCGGCAAAGGCCATCAGCACTGAGTGGGTGTAGCCGTTATTCTTTCCCTCGGGACTATTGTTTATGCCCCATTCCACAGAAATAATTCCCTCAATTTTGTTGGAAATAGACTCAAAGGCTTTTTGTAGCTCCCCAATCTGCGCGGGAGTAGCCGAGTTATTGAATTTTATTAAAAGAATATGTCGAATCATTTCTCACTATTTCTTTTGCAAAATTGATAGATTGGCATCCTGGTGTGCACTGGCTTCGGTCAATTATTTTTATTGAGAGTCAAGAGAGTCATATTTCCCGGGCTGCCTGCTTGTCAATTTAAAATTTGAGCTGAGAAAGATAGATATCGTCCCAAAAAAAAGAGGCCCTGTCTGGGCCTCCTGTGCCTGCATATTTTTTTTCTGAACAACTGAATTTGTGTGCTAAAAGACGCAGTAAAAACTAATGGATTATAGCTGTACCTTTATGCCTGCATGTTGGCCATGGCAAAGTCCCAATTAATAAGTTTTTCAAGAACTGCTTTCACATAGTCTGCCCGCAGGTTCTGGTAATCCAGGTAGTAGGCATGTTCCCACACATCAATAGTTACAAGGGGCTTCAGGCCAGAGGTAATTGGAGTCTCGGCATTGCTTGTTTTTACAACTTCAAGTTTGCCATTGTTCAATGCCAGCCAAGCCCAACCGCTGCCAAACTGTGAAGTGGCTGCCTTTGAAAAAGCGTCAAGACAGCCTGTAACATCTCCAAAAGAGTCTTCCATTTTTTTCTTTAATTCAGCTGGAGGTGCTCCGCCACCTTTTGGTTGGAGGCTTTTCCAGTAAAAATTATGATTCCATACCTGGGCAGCATTGTTAAAAACAGCGGCTACATTTGGTTTGTCGGCCGTTGTGGATGTAATGATTTTTTCCAGGGGCAAACCAGCCAATTCGCTGTTGGCAAGCAATTTGTTTAAGTTGTTGACATATCCCTGGTGATGTTTGCCATAATGAAAGGAGATGGTGCGGGCCGAAATAACTGGTTCCAGGGCATTCTCGGCAAAAGGTAAAGCTGGCAAGGTCATAGTTTCAGCACGGGCAGATGTTGGTATTCCTCCCAAGGCGATGGAGGCAGCCAAAGCTGATGAAGCAGCTAAAAAGGTGCGACGATCAATGCTGTTGAAGGTTGGGGTTGTTCTCTCATTGTCCTGTTGCATGGGGTTCCTCCTCAAATTGTAGGTGACCATCCGAAGTAGTGCAGGCAAACAACACCTAGAGGTCACTTTATATCCAGTGCAGGGTTTGGTCAAGCATGGCAGGAAGACCACCTTTTTCAGCTGGCACAAAACCAAAGACATCCTTCCAGATAGTATCGTTTTCCATGCAGAAATAGAGACAGGTTTGGGGGGCGGCAAAACGTCTTAGCTCATCCACGAGCACACGGTACATTTTCACTCGTTCTTCCCGGAAATAGCGGCGTTTACCATCCAGGCCGCCAACAAATTCTTCGTAAAAGAAGCGAGATTTGGGGAAGCGGGAAGCCGCAATCTGCTTCAGCGAGGGGAGATAACGCAGGGCGCCAAGGCTTATCCAGACTATAGCATCGGCGGGGACAGTCCGAAAAAGGGTGCGGATGGTGGTTTTATAGCCGTCTTCCCAACCAGGATGCAGGATTATGGGGTCAAAATGAAAGGCCAGATGATAGCCCCAATCGGCACATTGCCTGGCCGCCTGCAGCCTTTCTGCAAAGCTGGCAGTTCGGATTTCCTCCTTTTGCATAATGGTCTCTGTATTTAATGACCATGCAACTATTGTGCGTTCGTTATGCTTAAGACCCCGCAAATTGGACACATTGGCACTCTTGGTCTTGAGTTCAAGAATTGCCCTAGGCTGCTTTGCCATATAGGAGACAAGCCTTGGGCTTAGATGGGTTAGGGAATCCATGGCCAGGCTATCGGTAAATTCTCCTGTGCCAATGCGGAAGATCTTATCGGCCTGCCTGTACAGGCCGTCATCAAGTTCATGAAATAAATCGTCAATATTAACAAAAAAACTAAGCCAGGGATTGTTTAAATATGCCTGCAAGATGCAATATACGCAATCCATGGGGCAATTCATGCCAATGTTCAGAACCTGGTAGTCGCAACAACGGTACTCCTTGGTCCCGGGGCAGGGTTTGAAAAAGGTACCGCGGTTGCGGTAGAGCAAAAGGTGGCGTTTGCCGGTGTGCATATTTGCCGGATATGAACCTGCAATATCTGGTGTGCCCCGGTCGGTCACCACTTGAACGGGCAGGCAGCTCCGTGCAATTATTTCTTTGGTGTAGGGAAGGTCAAGGCAGTCTTCGGCCACATGGAGTTTTTCAACAAAACGAGCCGGGTCTTGATATAATGTCATATATATTCCTGCAGTGAAGCTAAATAACGGCTGGCAAGTTGAAAATATTCAATCCCTTCGTGCGGGCGGCCGTGTTTAATACATCCTTTGGCGTAAATGCTGCATTTGTACTCGAGTTCATGGATAACTGCCCGTTTTTGTGGGAAAGAAAGCGTTTCGGAAGCAAGCAAGGCCGAGAGTGAGCGGATGCGATAAATATCCATGCCTTGGCGGTGTATGCGGGAGAGCTGGTCATCCCGACCTCCTTCTTTCCCGGTAAGTGGATGCGGAATAAGCAGAAATGGCTCTTGCCTGCCAGCGCGTAACCAAAGGTCATAGTCTTCGCAACAAAGTAGGGTCTCGTCAAAGTTGCCGTATTTTGCAAAGAATTTTCTGCGGATAATGACCGTCGACATGCCCACCACGCACATGCGCAGACTAGGGAAGAATATATTGCCATGGGGCGGGTGATGTTTTTTTTTCTGATTGACCCGCAGACCTTTTCTGTGCCAAAGCTCCTGGGTGTGTGAAATTAGGTAATCGGGATGTCTCTCCATGGCTGCAACCTGCAGACCTAGTTTGCCAGCAAGCCACCAATCGTCTGAGTCGAGAAAAGCAAGCAAATTGCCTTTGGCATGCTGAATTCCCAGGTTGCGTGCCGCAGCCGCACCTCTGTTTCTTTGGTACGAGTAGAAAAGGGGAACCGGGGCTTTCCTTTGCAGATGCTGCACCACATCTTTTGTATCATCCTGGGAGCCGTCATCAATTACCAGTATTTCGTCACAGGGAGATTCCTGGGCAAAGACGGATTCCACAGCACGGGCAAGCAATTTGGCCCGGTTAAAAGTTGGAATAATAACTGAGATCGTGTCCACCTAGCCTGTCCTGTTACAAAATAATGACTATTTTATGCTGGCTTTTCATGGAAAAATTGCAGTATAGTGCCATGTTCAACTAGTTCAAAAACCTTATTTCAGCAGGCCTGAAGCTCGCACAGGAAAGCCTGCCAGCCATCTCTGATCCAAAGCCCTGTATGTACACAGACATCCTCATCAACGCAACCACTTACGAGAACCGTATTGCCCTGATGGAAAACGGCTGTCTGCGTGAATTTTATATCGACCGGCCAACTGAAAAGCGGCTGATTGGCAATATCTATCTGGGAAAAGTGGTGCGTGTTCTGCCAGGAATTGACGCTGCTTTTATTGAGATTGGACTTGAGCGCACGGGTTTTCTCTATGTGGATGAGGCGGTCTATGCCTTGGCAGATTGTTATTACCATTTGCGTAGGGCTTTTCATTCATTTCCCAACATGCCTGTTGATTTTCCGCACGGACTCACCATCGATAAAATTCTGCAAGAAGGCCAGGAAATACTGGTGCAAATTGCCAAAGAACCCATTGGCTCTAAAGGGGCGCGTCTCACCTGCAACATCACCTTGCCTTGTCGCAACCTCGTCTATATGCCCTTAACCGATCATATCGGCATATCGAGAAAAATTGAAGATGAGGCCACGCGCCAACTCTTGCGGGATAAGATAGAAGAGCTGCGTCCTCCCGGTGCCGGTTTTATCATGCGTACGGTTGCTGAAAATACCTGCAATGAAGAGCTGGAAGCAGATATGGAGTTTTTGCTCTCTCTGTGGGATGAGGTGCTTGCCAAATCGAAGAAAGCCAGGGCCCCGGAACATATCTACAAAGACCTTGATATTATCTTGCGTACGGTACGAGATTTTTTTACCGATGACATTAATGAGCTCGTGATCGATAACCGCGAGGTCTATGAACAGCTCCTCTCCTATGCCAAGAGCTTTACACCGCATCTGCAGAGCAAGGTTACCTTTTATGAGGGGGAGGTGCCCCTTTTTGAAAGCTATGGTATTGAGACCGATATTAGTAGTGCCCTGGATAAGAAGGTTTGGCTGCGCTCTGGCGGGTACATTGTTATTGAGCCCACAGAAGCCCTCACCGTGATTGATGTGAATACAGGGCGCTATGTGAATGCCAGTGACCTGTCGGCCACCATCTTCCGTACCAACATGGAGGCTGTGCACGAGATAGCCCGGCAACTCAGGTTGCGCAATATTGGCGGCATTATTATCATTGACTTCATTGACATGGAAGATGAGGCACAGCGTGAAGAACTGGGCCGGGCCTTTGAAGAGGCCATGAAAGAGGATAAAAGTAAAATAAATATCTTAAAGCTCTCTGAATTTGGCTTGGTGCAGATGACCCGCAAGCGGCTGTCGGAAAGCATAACCCAGATGATGTGCGAGCCCTGCTGCTATTGCGGCGGCGATGGGTTTATTAAATCCAGACGCACAATCTCCCACGAAATTTTTCGTAAAATCAGTCGCGATGCAAGAAAAATTGGCGGATCACATGTGACGATTAAGGTGAATCCCAGCATTGCCGACATGCTTTTGCACGAAGAAACCAGGAGCATAGAACATCTTGAAACAATGACCGGCAAGCGTTTTACCATTGTGCCGGTACCGGAGCTTCATATCAAGCGATATGATATCATCTGGAATCAGTAGATAAGTAGGCTCCGTTTAGATAGGAATAAAAAGAGATATGGCACGACATAAAGGATTGAATAGGTCTTCAGGCGGCGGAATTATCGGAAAATTTTTTTTGACTCTCAGCACCCTGGCGGTAATAGCTGGGCTTGCTGCGGCTTTTTTTCTCTTTGAAATGGAAAAACCTAGCATCCGGCTCGGGCAAGAAATCCATGTTCTGGGTGGCAAGGCAGAATTTTCTTTTGAAGTGGCAGATGGCAAAAGTGGACTACGGGCAGTGGAAGTAGTTCTGCAACAGGGAGATAAAGCTGTGCCGCTTTTAACAAAAGACTTTCCGCGCAGCAGCTGGATTGACGGTGGTCCCAAAAAAGAGTCTGCGAAAGTCTCTTTCAACACAAAACAAGCTGGTTTAAAGGAAGGGGCAGCCGAGCTCGTCTTAACCGTTCGCGACCAGTCTCTGATGGGGTTTTTCCGGGGTAACCGTACAGTAACAACAATCCCCGTAACAATTGATACTACGGCTCCTGTGGTGGCCATTAAAAATGCAAGAAGGTATATTCGCCCAGGTGGCAGCGCTGTTGTAGTCTATACGGTCTCTGAAGAGCCAAGCCGACATGGAGTTATGCTGGGTACCACCTTTTTTCCCGGTTTTCCCAGCACGAAAAAAGGTGAATATCTGGCCTATTTTGCCCTGCCCTGGAATGCAAAGAGTGCTGATGCTGCAAAGGTTATTGCCTTAGATAAGGCTGGTAATGAGGCGCAGGCTGATTTTACCATTATCTTTAAACCGGTTCAGGAAAGGCATGATACCATTAATTTAAGTGATTCTTTTTTTGAGCAAAAATTACCGGAATTCAGGCAGCATTATCCAGAACTAAAAGGTGATTTGCTTACCCAGTTTCTTTATGTTAACAATGATATCCGCAGGGAAAATGCCAAAAAAATAACAGAACTCTGCACGCACCCTGAGATGGCCCAGTTGTGGCATGATCGTTTCGAACGTATGCCCGGAGCGGGTAGGGCGCAGTATGCCGACCAGCGTACTTATGTTTACCAGGGAAAGGCCGTGGATGAGGAAACTCATCTTGGAGTCGACATTGCTTCCCTTGCCCAGTCGGAAGTCAGGGCGGCCAACAAAGGGAAAGTAATTTTTGCCGAATATCTTGGTATTTATGGCAATACTATCATCCTCGACCACGGACAGGGTTTGTACAGCCTTTACTGCCACCTCAGCAGCATTGGAGTCACACCAGGAAGCATAGCAAAAAAAGGGCAGCCAATGGGTAAAACAGGGTCTACTGGCATGGCAGGCGGTGACCATCTGCATCTTTCCATGTTGGTGCACGGTATTTTTGTGACTCCCGTGGAATGGTGGGATCAGCACTGGATAGATGTCAACATAAAGGCCGCGTTGAATGAATAGATTAGGTGGGCAGAGCTTTTTGCATAGATTCAAAAATCTGCCTTTTTTGCTGTACAGCTATGTTGCAGCCGAATTGTTGGCTCCTTTTTTTGCCAGCTTTGTCATTCTCTACGGTATTTTTTTTCTTGTTCAGCTGGTTCCTCTTTTAGAAGTTGTCCTGGCATTACGCATAGGTCTTGCCGACTTTATTCGCCTCTCGTCGTATCTCTTTCCCCACATGCTCCTCTATATCATTCCCATGGCGAGTATGGCCGGGGTGATTATGGGCTTTTCTCGTTTAGCAAACGATAGAGAGATCCTTGCCTTAAAGGCCTGCGGTGTCAGCTTAAGAAGGATGTTGCCGCCGGTCCTTATTTTTGCAGCTTTAATCGCCACTTTAACGGGCTATTTTTCCATACGCCTTATCCCTTTAGGAGAGCTGGGCATCAAGCAACTCATGTTTCAGTTAGCCAAAGATAAGATTGATAAGGGGCTGAAAGAAAAGGAATTTACCGAGGCCCTAGGCGATTTGGTTGTCTATGTGGATGAGATTGATCAGAATCAAAACTGGCATGGGGTCTATGTCTCCGACATGCGCGGCCGCTATCAGCCTCTCATTACCATGGCTCAATCGGGGCATTTGACGCCAGATGTTGATCACATGCAGGTCGTTGTAGTGCTTGAAAATGGGACCTTGCGCAATGTGGACGGGCAGGACAACCAAGTGCTTCATTTTAAACGGTATCAATTGCAGATACCCCTTCGTCCTCCTGGAGCAAAGGACCTGGGCGATTTAAGTCGCGGGTCCATGACGCAGCACCAGCTCCTCGAGGCTGCAAAAAAGGTAGGTCGAAAGACGAAAGAAGGCTTAAGCTATCGCTCCGAGTATTATCACCGGTTGAGCATGCCCATAGGTTGCTTTATCTTGAGCATTATTGGCTTACCCCTTGCTCTGCAGGCCGGCCCAGGTCGCCGGGCCATTGGTATCCCTTTGGGGCTTACTGTTTTCATCTTCTATTATATATCATTCACCATGGCCCGTTTTCTGGGTGAAGATGGCAAAATCCCACTTGTTTTGGGGATGTGGCTGCCAAATATAATTTTTTTTGGTTTTGCCCTTTACTTCCTATGGCGAGTCGACCAGGAACGGCCCCTCTTACCGGAAAAAATCCATACGGGTGTCCTTGCCATACATTCCAGATGGGTTGCACCAGTCTTTGGCTGGATAGGTAAGAAGATAAAGCAATTGGCCTTTGTTCTTTTTGGGGCAAAGGGCAGGAACGCCAGCTCAAAAGAGACTGCTGGCTTACTTGTGCATGCCAATGCCCACACACGGACCTTTCACTTTCCCGAATGCGTGCAGTACAATGGGCCCCAGTGCCGTATTGAGTTTAAGGATGTCAAGGTAGCCCAGGAAGCAGGGTTTCATCCCTGTGGTTTTTGTGCAACCCTGCTAAACAAGAGAGATGAGTGAAGTACCTTATCAAGCTCACTATTTCCTTGTTGCTCTTGTACCTGATCGGCCGCAATGTTAATTGGCAAGAGATGTTGCAGGCCTTTTTTAGCCTGTCTCCATTTATTCTCTTGGGTGCAATCTTGTTGCAGCTAGTCAGTAATGGACTTGCTGCCCTGCGCTGGCAGTTTATTATGCGCTCTCTGAATATACAGGTAAGTTATCTCTTTTGCCTGGCATGCTACTTAAAGAGCCTGTTTTTTGCCCAAGGTTTACCGTCTAGTATTGGCGGGGATGCCATCCGAGTGCTCGATGCCTCCCGTCTAACCACACAAAAGGAAGACGCCGTCTTTTCAGTGCTCATCGACCGAATCATGGGTCTTCTTGGTTTGGTCCTGCTCAACCTTGTGGCTATTGTATTTCACAGCACCTTACTTGAGCCAAAGATGCGTACTATGCTCATCTCTTTGCTGCTCATGGTGGTTGCGGCGGTCCTTGTGCTCACCTTTCCATTTAGCCTTATTTTTTTTCAGCGAAGAGGTCCCTTGGGCATTTTGCACCGGCTGGCCAGGCGGATCCAACAGACCATGGCAAGCCCCATGCAGTTTATCGTGCAATTGGGCTTGGCTATCTTGGTGCATCTGATTGTCCTGACGTCTTTTTATCTCTTGGCGCTTGGCGTTGGATTGCAATATCCATTTTCCGTGTACTTAACTCTTGTGCCGCCTGCCTTTTTAATGACTATTTTGCCTATCTCCCTGGCCGGTTGGGGGGTGCGCGAAGGGGCTTTAGTTGGACTTTTTCTCTTTATCGGTGCCCCACGAGAAGTTGTGCTCTCATGTTCCATGCTTTTTGGACTCAGCTCCCTGTGCACCTCGTTGGTGGGGCTTTTGGCTTATCTGGTACAACAGAAAAAACTATAAGAGTTGTTTGTTAAATCCTCGGTTTGTTTCGCTCAAACCATATAAGGGAAAAATAGCAAGGCAGCTGCGTTGAAGATGCGCCTTACATCTTCCCTCATGCCTCGTGCGCCCATTGAGTGGCAAAAAGGATAGCTATAACTGCACTGGAGCTACGGTTTTTTAGCTGTTTGGAAAAGCCCGATATTTCTTAACAAAACCTGTTGGTTGATAACTGAGTTTAGCCTTGCGCAGACCCGCAATGCCGAGGTCTTGTTCACGGTTGATGATATTGTAGCTCTCGGGTAGGACAGAGGCAAAAGACTGATTGATAAATTGATATAGCCCCTTGTAGTCGGGGGCGGCCTTTTCAAAATGGATGGCATAGCTCACTCCGCCACCTAACTGCTCCCCTAAGACATAAGCCACGGGCTTATCCTCAACAAAATAGAGACCGCCGCACAGTTCAAGTTCTTCCATGTGCTCAAGAGCCTCTTTTGCTGCTTCATAATCTGCACCTGGCATGTTTTCACCAAGCCAGGCATGCAAGACTATAAGCCCTTTCTCCACATCAGCCTGGGTCAGCATCCTGGCTGTGTAGTTGTGAGTGGAGACAAAGGCTTTGACCAAATTGCGCTTCTTATGAAACTGGCGGCCGGCAAGCTCTGCCAGATCATGACGTAAATATAAATAGTCAAAATTGTCCCGATCTTCCGTAATGGTATAGCCGAGCTGTTCCAGGAGTTCCTTCTGGGATTCAGAAACGCATTTCATCATGCCGCGATCGGCAAAGAGCAGAGCTAAAGCCCCAACATCAGGCAAGCCAAAGGGCAGCATGAAAAAAGAAGTCCCCTTATCTACCCCAAGTATGGCAATAGTGCCATCGACCAACGTCGTTAGACTGTAGGTGTGGGTATGGCGAAAAAGGTAGATATCGGCAAAGGTAAATTCGGAAATTCCACTGCTGATCTCCTGAAAGAGGGGATGTAACATGGGACGGAGAGACAAGCTTACCTCTGTGGAGGCCGGATAGGAAGCAATCATGGCAAGTTGGCTGGGTAAAAATAAATGGTATGGGCTGCGAACGGGGCTAAACCATAAAACCTGAATGGAAAAGATCAACCCCCTCTCTTTATTTCAACGCAGGAGGTGGCGGAACCAAGAAAAATATATGATATGCGATTTTAGGCTCCGAGAACCTTACGGACAATGGTCTCCTTCGTTATATGATCCGGTTCAGGAGTCTTCCAACTGATAAACTGCCTGACAACGCGGTCAAACGCGCCCTGGTCATTTTGACAGAGCTCACAAATGGATTCGGCGTTGTCGCGGTACATGATGATTTTGCTGGCCGGCTCTCCCTGGGCATTCACAGCAGCCATTTTCCTGCAGCCGCAGTCTAGGCGAATAACAGCTACGCCAACGGCTTCGGGGCTTCCCTCTAAAATTGCCTCAACCATGGCCTGTTCACCCTTCTCGGGCAAAGAGCTGTGACTTGAGAATGGTGATTTTTGTGCCATTTTGATCTCCTTAAAAAAGGTTGCCGTGCCAGCATGGGATATGCCTGACATTTAACTAGGATTAGTTTCTTTTGTAGTGATTAATTGTGCTTAAAAAAGTACTTATGCCAGCAGAGTGCTGTAACCCTGCACCGCACTCTCTCAGGCCTAGCACATTGAGCCTTTCTATCGCAGAAACAGGTAGAATCTCAGCCTATCCGCTCTGTGCTCACCAGGCCTATTCCCCTAGTTGGGCTGTGAGAAAAAGTGATTTTTCAAGCGATGTGAAAAAATTCTGATACTGAAGAGGGTCTTCAATTGGTTGCAAATCGAATTGGGCATTTGCCCGCACAATCATGAAATCCTTTCCTTTAGGGCGAACAGTAACCGTTATTTTTATCTGATCACCATCAAGTTTAGTGCCACTTACGCTACCTAAAGTCAGATCAGCTCGGTCAATAATGAAGCCAAGGTCTTGCAGTGTAGAGATAACAGCCCGCATGACCTTTTCTTTGTCGTTTGTCTCAAATGCCCGGGACTGGTAGCTCCGTTTCTGCAGCTGGGATTCTGAGCCACTATCCAAAATGCGCTGATCAGTTGCTGTCATGGCACAGGAATCAAGAGAGAAAACTACAAGTAAGTAAAGAGCTAATGCACTGAAAAATTTCATATTTTTTGCGCTTCTATAAAAACCGACTTAGACAATTTGTCGTGAAATTCTTGATACAAGGCAGGCTCACGTACTGTTTCAGCTAAGATGCTGCCATCGGAGCGACGAACAAGCCGCTGAAAATTGACACGGACGTAAAATTTTTCCTTCAAGTCTTTGCCCTTACTGTCTAATACAGGTCGCACCACCAGAGTTACACGGATATTTTGGTCCACGCTCACCGGCACATCAACTCCACCAAGGACGCCAAAAAGAAGTGATACGGCCAGTTCTCCGCCATCAGTTGCATCTCTTTGCTTGTTTGCCGTAATAACGCCAAGAGCTGTTTCTGAATTTTCAAGATTAAAACCAAGGTCTTGTAACACATTCGTGCTGGCCGAGAGCAAGTCTGCCTCGGAGATTCCTTCGTACATCCTGGTTTCTGTTTGCCGCCGCTGCAGTTGAGTGGCTGTTACCTGGAAGGTATCTGGTGGCGCGGTGACACATCCCCATAGTAGCGGCAATAACAGCAAGAAGGCTAAGGCAAAGACAGATAAGCGGTGGTACATGATTAGAATTGTGAGGTATGATAGGCAAAATCACGGACTTTGCCAACTTTGTCAAATTTAATAATAACTGTTAAGGTGCGCTGACTTGTTGAGACTGCGCCAGAGCTTTGACTGCCGCCAAGGCCACCGCCACCGGCAATATCACCGCCAAAGCCAAAAATAAGGGCATTGATACCGCCACGACTGGTGGAATAAACTTGATCTGTTGCTATTTTGTCGTAAATCCATACTTCTCTGCGTTCCTCGTCAGTGGACACGATATTTGGAGATCCCAGGGCCTGCGCAACCTCTGCTCCGCTCATACCAACACGAATTTCGCGTTGCACTGTCCCCACCGTCATGCGGTCGGTTGAGTTGTCTTGAACCTGTGCCTTGTGGTAGGCAGCTGGCTGGCAAGAGTTGAGAAAAATACTGGCAGCCAGCACCAGACCCATATGGCAGATGGCAGTAAAGAGCTTGTTTTTCATGATAATTTTTATATGTTCCAGTACGGTTTTTTTCGAGCAACCGGGTTTAAATGAGTGTGTTATATGTGCCTTGTTCGCCAGCAAAGCGGCAATAAAATACCCTTTTTCTACGCGACAATGCAAGCTGCCTTTTTTTGGCAGTTACTCCCTGGAAAAGCCAGCACTCATTGTCACCTGGTCCCATCAAGATGCTGGGGCATCCTGTTGCTTGGCAGCATAAGCAGAGGCGGCGCACTCATTTTTTCCCAGATCAAGTTCCTCTTGTTTGTCATCGCTTTCCTGTTGAAGATTGGCGTTGACCATGCGGATAGTGGCATATTCTTCCGGCTGTGGCCGCATATTGGCCTTTATAAAGTCTGCAAACTTGTCCACATCGGGCAAGTTGTAAATATCTTTGTTGCGAGAGAGTACTTCGCCCAGGGGCAAGGCAAAAAAAAGCTTCTCATTTGCTTCTCCCCAGTCGATGAAGTGGGCAGGCAGCACCAGCAGTTCTAGGTTAAGCCCTTTTATTTTCTGTATAGTTTGAAAGAGCATAGCAGACCATTTTTCCGCCTGGCCTCCCAGATCTGGGCGACCGACCGAGTTAATAAAAACAGTGTCGCCGCTAAGAAAATACCTGTTGTCTATAAGAAAGGAGGTGGAACCCGGTGTATGACCTGGTGTGAACATGACCTGCACTGCGGGCCCGCCGCTTGAAAAATGATATGTATCGCCATCCTGCACAGGTATATAATCATTTTTTGAATCTTTGAAATCGCCATCATTGGCATAAAACTGCGCCCCGGTTTGTTTGGCAACATCTCGGCTGCCAGCAATGTAGTCAGCCTGCAGATGAGTTTCAAAGGTCTTAGTGATAATGCAGCCCAGCTTTTTTGCAAAATCAAGATAAAAATTGATATTGCGAGATGGGTCAAAAAGCATCAGCTCTTTGCCATGCTGTAATCCGTAACTGCAGGAGGCCTTGCCAGGGCGGATAAACTGGTAGAGCGTGTAGTCATTGTGTGCTGCGACTTGCTTGGGCACAAGCAGGTTGCCCCAGGTTTTTATGCCGCCGGTCAGGTAGCGCACATCGGCAAAGCCGTGTTTGTCGAGGATTTCACCAACATACTTTGCAGACCCTTCCTTGGCACAGACAATGCGTATTGGGTGATTTTTTGGCACCTTACTTGTCGACACCTCCTCATTTTCCATGAAATCATAGTAAGATATATTGAGCAGCTCAAAGGGTCGCGGGCCTTCCACATGAAATCGGGCAAAATCTTTCTCATTGCGTACATCCAGTACTATCATATCTGACCGCAAAACAATGGCGTCAAAAAGGTCCTTTGCTTCAAAAGGGTATATAGACATATGGAGTCCTCCTGCTGAAGTTTAAGCGCTAAATTCTGTATTTTTGTATCTTAATTACCCGCAATAAGTATATGCAAGAACCGATCCACTGTCTAGCCAAATGGTCGGAGCGGGCGAAGCCTGCTCAGAGGACTTGATTTTTAACCTTATATTCAAGTATACTAAAAAGTTTTTTATATTCAAATTCCTCTTGTTTCAGCAAGACACAGGGCTCAAGGTGCCCATTTTTTTATGGATCAGCAGAAAATTCGTAATGTTGCTATTATTGCCCATGTCGATCACGGGAAAACAACTCTGGTTGACCAACTCTTTCGCCATAGCGGTATGTTCAGGGCCAATCAACAGGTTGCGGAGCGGCTCATGGACTCCATGGAACTTGAGCGGGAGCGGGGCATTACCATTGCCGCAAAAAACGGCTCATACCTGTATAAAGATTACTGTATAAATATTATTGATACCCCTGGCCATGCTGATTTTGGCGGTCAGGTTGAACGCGTCTTGCGAATGGCCGATGGTGCTGTCTTATTGGTCGATGCTCAGGAAGGCCCAATGCCACAGACATTTTTCGTCGTGAAGAAGGCTTTAGCTGCTGGGCTGCCTATTTTGGTTGTGATCAACAAAATTGACAAACCGGCGGCCCGTCCAGATTGGGTGGTTGACCAGGTGTTTGACCTCCTTGATCGCCTGGGAGCTCCCGATGATGTTCTTGATTTTCCGATTGTCTATTCGTCTGCAAAGGCTGGTTATGCCATGAAGGAGTTGGGCGAGCCTAATGCGGAATCAGCGGGCATGGATGCCGTTTCCGAAATGATTGTGCAGCATGTTGCGCCTCCTGCTGGCAGCTCGGATGCCCCTTTGCAATTGCAGATAAATACCATTGATTACTCCCCCTATTTAGGTCGGCTTGGTATTGGCAAAATTACGGCCGGGAACCTGAATTTGCGAACGCCGCTTGCCGTGGCCCGCCGTGATGGGAGTCTTGCCCCTGTACGTATCAATAAGATATTCACCTTTGATGCAGACCAGAAGGTGCCGGTTGATTCGGCATCCTGTGGCGATATCGTGGCAGTGGCGGGTATGGAAGATGTAACCGTTGGTGTTACCTTTACCGACCCGGATAATCCGCAACCTTTGCCGATTATTGAGATAGATCCTCCAACAATTGCCATGCACTTTATCCCCAACGATTCCCCCTTTGCCGGGCAGGATGGCAAATTTGTAACTTCACGGCACCTTGAAGACCGTTTGCATAAGGAGACGCTTGCCGATGTGGCCCTGCATGTGGAACCGCTGACAGAGGGCATGGGGTTTCAGGTGGCTGGAAGGGGCGAGCTGCATCTCTCCATCCTTATTGAGAAAATGCGCCGGGAAGGATATGAATTTCAGGTCACAAGGCCCCAGGTTCTTATGCGGGAAGAGGGTGGAACTCTGCTAGAGCCATACGAAGAATTATCTGTTGATGTGGATGAGAAATACCAAGGGGTTGTTATTGAAAAACTCGGTAAACTTAAAGGGATACTTGTTGACATGCAGGTTGACAAAGAGATGAGCAAGATGAAATTTAAGGTTCCCACCCGGGGCCTGCTTGGCTATCGCTCCACCTTTATGACAGATACCCACGGCATGGGCGTAATGAATTATATCTTTGCAGAGTGGGGCCCGTATGCCGGTGAAATACAAAACCGAGTTAATGGCGTGATGGTGGTGAAAGAGATGGCAACAACAGTTGCCTATGCCCTTTTTAATCTGCAGGAACGTGGCAAACTCTTTATGGGGCCTGGCATTGACACCTATCCTGGACAGATAATTGGGGAGCATTGCCGCCCAGCAGATTTGGTTGTCAACCCTGCCAAAGGAAAAAAACTAACCAATGTCCGTGCTTCTGGCACAGATGATGCGGTTATTCTTACGCCGCCAATTGACATGAGTCTTGAAGAATGTATAGCATATATTAATGACGACGAATTGGTGGAAATAACGCCGAAGGCTATTCGCCTAAGAAAGAAAAAAGACGCAAAAATTAGAGCTTAAAGAAAGATATTTAGAAAAGGATGTGACTCATGATACTAGAAGTTGCTATCCTGGTGGTGGCCCTTATGGCCACAGTTACTGCCTTTGCCATTATCTATAAGCGGACCGGTGGGGACTGCGCGCCCTGACTTCTTATTTACAGCTCTGTAGGTGCAGGGTTTGCAGTGTATTTTGTTCTCAAAGTTATTGGGTAGTTTAAGTTCTGGGATAATGGGAAAGTCTTACGTGAGACTGTAAAGAAGTATTTTCTGTTTACTTGCAACAGAAGGCTATATACTGTAATTGTCCAACAAAGAGAACTACCTGTTAAAATTTGTCGACCTTTTATTCTGGCAGGAAGATCAATACAATCTGGTGCTCTATGGAAACTTCCTCTTTTCCAGCTTCGCCGCATAACGCAGCAGTAGTTATTCGTGAAAGAATCAGGGAAAAACGGCTTTTTGAGGCGCAGTTTCTTTTTGGCCTGCTTGATGAAGAAGATGTGGGTCAGAAAGAATACCTTTCCTTGAAACGTGAGCTGGATGGCCTTTTGTCCGTTGTGCGGGATCTACAGCTGCAGGCAAACAAATATATTGCAGACGGGGAGCCGCATCTGGCGCAAAAAATGCATCTTGAGGTGCAACGAATTGCCATTGACGTTCCTGGCTTGCCCCATATTCCAAGCAAGATTGAAGAAAATACAGAGCAACCGGCTCCTATCATTTCGGAGGAGCAGGAAGAAGAACAGATCCCAATTGTTGAAAAGAAACAAAAACTGAAAATAAAGAACGATATCTTAGTGAATTTTATAAAGAAAATCCACTGGCCAAAAGATTTACCTTTCTCCCGGAAACGAGTATTGGTAGTTGCTTGCTCGGTGGCCTTACTTGCTATAATAAGTATATTTTTTTCTTTTGCTCAATCAGAATATAGTGACACCGTATTGAAGAGGGCGGAAAATGGTGGGGTCACAATTAAACCCCTCTCGGTTCGCGATAAAGATGCCCCAAAAGAGGCAAAGGGAGAAAGTACAGTTGCAAATGCAGGGCAATTATCGCAATCACAGGTATCCATATCCATTGGGGATCTACAGATCCAACCTGAAGAGACCGCTACGCTCAGGTAAAAGGGTGGCCGCCTACTGCCATTTTGCTTGACAATAGAAGGCTTTTTTTCTATTTTGTGCCACCTTCTCACTGGGGGATGGTCTAACGGCAAGACAGCGGACTCTGACTCCGCTTATCGGGGTTCGAATCCCTGTCCCCCAGCCAACTTGATACTTTTTCAAGAACGCAACCCACTAATATTATTAATTTAATATCAGTGGGTTTTTTTGTTTAATTTGCCAAATTTTCCTACTGGCACATTCAACAGGTACACTTTTGGCGAGTTGGACCCATTCGTTCCCCCCCCTATCTGCAAGTTAGTCCATTCGGTATCTATTATTTCCGTTGTGTATTTCCACGGAATATTCAGGTGAAGTTGCATAAACGTGAATTTAGGCGTTCGTTGAGAACATCATGCAGACAAGACGCTATCAGGCTTTCAAATATCCTGAAGTTAAACTTCGAGCACCTCTTCAATCAAATTTTGCAAAAAAAAAATGGACTGGCAAGAAACCACAGCTGTCTCATAAAATTAGATGTAAAATCCAACAAATAAGGCTCGGATAGTTCTTTATGGTATAATGAATTTGGCAAAAAACATAACCATAACAAAGAGATCCGAGCCATGGCATACCATACCACAATTCTTCGGC
>RRZU011096491.1_pt1 | contig 37094 bp, 30 predicted proteins | sample 2165561 | NCBI WGS metagenome assembly RRZU01 (sample SAMN10456909, study PRJNA506462) | wastewater metagenome | isolation source: wastewater sludge | place: USA: Moscow, Idaho | reverse complement strand
GAGGTGATGATGCGGGTGTCAGTAAAAGTAACGAGGTGGCATTGGGTCTAAGCTGGCAGTTGGATATTTGGGGTCAGGTACGGCGTCAAGTCGAGTCCAGTGAAGCCAATGCCCAGGCCAGCGCAGCTGAGTGGGCGGGGGTGCGTTTAAGTCAGCAAGCTGAACTGGTGCAAAACTATCTGCAGTTGCGCGTGATTGATGAGCAAAAGCGTTTGTATGATGCCACTATTAGCGCCTATGAACGCTCGTTGCGCACCACAGAGAACCGCTATCGAGCTGGAATGGTGACCCGTGCTGATGTCAGTCAGGCGCTTACCCAGTTGCGCAATGCTCAAGCGCAACGCATTGATTTGGACTGGCAGCGCGCCCGTTATGAACATGCGATTGCCTTATTGGTGGGCAGCACACCCAATGCCGTGCAGGTGGCTGCCGTTACGAGCTTGCCGGCATTGCCTGAGCTTCCTCTGCTCGTTGCCTCATCCTTATTAGAGCGGCGCCCAGATATTGCCGCGGCAGAGCGTCGGGTGATGGCCGCCAATGCGGAAATTGGTGTGGCGCAGACCGCCTATTTTCCTGATTTAACTTTGAGTGCCAGTGGCGGCTATCGCGGCAGTAATTTGGCCGATTGGATCAGTATGCCTAACCGCTTTTGGTCGATCGGTCCACAGTTTGCCATGACTTTGTTTGATGCGGGTTTGCGTCGCTCGAAAGTGGAGCAAGCGGAAGCGCGTTATGACCAGCAGGTGGCGCGTTACCGGCAAACCACCTTACAGGCCATTGGCGAGGTGGAAGATGCCTTGGTGCAGCTCAATGTGTTAGCGCAAGAGATCGAAGTGCAGCGCGAAGCCTTGGTTGCAGCACAAGACGCATTGCGTTTAACTGAAAACCAATACGCCGCTGGCATGGTGGATTATTTGTCAGTCAGCAGCGCCCAAACAGCAGCCCTCAATAGCGAACGTGCGCTGCTGAGCTTACTTGGTACCCAATTGACCGCCAGTGTGCAGTTGATCAGCGCCCTGGGTGGTGGTTGGCACATAAAGGATACTCTTGCTCAGCAGAGCAGTGACAACGAAAGTGAATAAGCACTTCAGACACTGTTATGGGCATGGTAATGCCGCCGCTCAATCGACAACAGGCCCTGAGGCAACCTCTATAATAAGGATAAAATAATGGAAGAAGGTTTTTGGCAGACCCGCTGGCAGCGCGATCAAATTGGTTTTCATCGAAATATTGTCAACCCAGACTTAGCTACCTATTGGCCGCGTTTAGCGCTTGCAGCCAATAGTAAAGTTTTTGTGCCGCTGTGCGGTAAAAGCGTTGACTTATGCTGGTTAGCCGCACAAGGGCACAGTGTTTTAGGCGTTGAGCTGATTGAAAAGGCGGTGACTGATTTTTTTGTTGAGCAAGAGCTGACCCCAAGCATTCGTCAGCAAGGGCCTTTTACCGCATACAGCGCAGGTGCCATTACTATTTTACACGGTGATTTTTTCAATTTAACTGCGCATGACTTAGCCGGTTTTGCTGGGTTTTATGACCGTGCTGCGTTGATCGCTTTACCAGATGATTTGCGGAAACAGTATGCAGAGCACCTCAGTAAAATTATGCCGCGCGGTTGTAAGGGTTTGTTGTTAACGGTGGATTACCCCCAGGAGCAGATGAAAGGACCACCGTTTGCGGTGCCACCGGAGCAGGTTAAGCAGCTGTTAGGGGATACTTTTGCCCTGGAATGCAGCGCAGAGCGCGATATCCTTGAAGAAGAGTGGCGTTTTAAAGCCGTGGGCATTACCCGAATGTTTGATTATGTCTATTGTGTGCGTTGCCGCAGCTTGCCAGCTGCGCAGTAAAGGCAGTAGTGCACTGTTTGTGCTCTGCTGCGGTTAAATTTTGATTGCTTATGAATGTGCGCTAGGCAAAATTTGGCGCACAGCCAGCGGCGTGCTCCACCGCCTCAACGCCAGCGCTAAGATTGCTTGGCAACTGTTGCAGCAAGAGCCACTCTCTGGTGATGCGCTAAGTGATGTGATTGCCGCTTATTTCAACGCACCCAGCGCTGCAGTCAGTCAGGATATTGCTGTGTTGTTAAATGCCTTAGCTGACGCTGGGCTGATTATTGAGCAGTAGCAGCCATCTTCTGATTACTTTGTAATAAAGTATTGTATCTCTGCTGGTCGGCACATCGTTATGTGCTAGCGTAAGGCTAATGTTCGTAAGTGGAGGTTTAGATGACTGAGCAAATCAATGTTGACGTGGCGATTATTGGTGCCGGTACTGGCGGTATGTATGCCTTAAGAGAAGTGCGTCGCAGCAAGCAAAGCTTTGTTTTAATTGACAGTGGTCCATTGGGTACCACTTGTGCACGAGTGGGTTGTATGCCATCCAAAGTAGCGCTGCACATTGCTGAGTACTGGAATTCGCAAAAAGAATTCGAGCGTTACGGCATCAGTGGTGCAGAGCATCTACGTTTAGATGGTGCTGTGGCGTGGCAAGCATTGCGTGAACAGCGTGATCGCTTTGCCGGTGGTGCTGCCAATAATGCGATCAAAGCGGCTGGTGAGCACTTATTGATGGGGCGCGCACGCTTCTTAGAACCCACTTTGCTAGAAGTTGAAAGCGAGTCGGGTATTCAGCAGGTTAAGGCCAAGTCAGTCATCATCGCAGCGGGTTCACGTCCTGTCATGCCAGGGTTTTTACAGCCCTTTGCTGAACACTGCATCACCACCGATGAGTTCTTTGAAATGCAAGAACTGCCTAAATCCATCGGTATTCTTGGTTTAGGTGCGATTGGTTTAGAAATGGGCTTAGCTTTGGCGCGCTTAGGTGTTGAAGTGCACGGTGCGGATATGGCCGAAACCGTGGGTGGTATCAGCGATCCAGAAGTCAGTAAGGTGGCTCTGGCTGAGTTTGCCAAGGAAATGCAGCTGTACTTAGGTGCGCCAGCTGAGCTTGCCCAAGCCGAGCAAGGCGTGTTGCTTAAAGCCGGTAACAAACAAGTACAGGTGGATAAAGTGCTGGTGGCCTTAGGTCGCCGCCCCAATACCGATCAGCTGAATTTGGCTGAAGCGGGCTTTGAGTTGGATGAGCGTGGTAATCCACTGTTTAATCCCAATACCCTGCAAGTGGGCGATCATCCCGTGTTTATTGTCGGTGATATCAATGGTTACCGCCCACTGATGCACGAAGCGGCCGATGAAGGTGCGATGGCAGGCTATAACAGCGCACAAAGCACACCGGTTGCCTTTAAACGCAAAACCTCCTTGGCGATTGCCTTTACCAATCCAGATGTGATCAGTGTTGGTGCGCGTTTCGACGAGCTTAATCAGGATGATATTTTGATTGGCACGGCGAGCAGTCAAGCCAATGGCCGCAGCCGAGTGATCAGTGATCGCGAGGGCGTGTTGCGTCTGTATGCCGATAAGCACAGCGGCAAACTCTTAGGCGCCAGTATGGTGGGGGTGCGTGCTGAGCATGTGGCGCAGTTATTGGCTTTGGCCATTGAGCGTGAAGAGACTGTGCACAGTCTCTTGCAGTTGGCATTTTACCACCCAGTTGTGGAGGAAATTGTCCAAGCTGCCGCGCAAGATATTGCCCGAAAAATCCCGGAAGCATCGGGATTACCTTTTGGCTTGGTTTTAGCCGGCGCATAATCGACTACACTATGGGCCCGTTGTTGGTCGCTGCTGTTTAAGACAGTGCGGCCAGCCGCGGGCTTTTTTATGACTTTTTCCTGCAGCCTCTCAGCACAAGGACGCACCGCCATGCGCATTTTACATACCTCAGATTGGCATCTAGGCCAGCATTTTATGGGTAAAACCCGTCAAGCCGAACATCGCGCGTGGTGTGACTGGTTGGTGCAGACTGTGGTGGAGCAGCAAGCGGATGCTTTGATTATTGCTGGGGATATTTTCGATACCGGCACACCGCCCAGTTACGCCCGTGAGCAATACAACGATTTTATTGTGCAGATGCATGGCACTGGCTGCCAATTAGTAATTTTGGCCGGTAACCATGATTCAGTTGCCATGCTCAATGAAAGCAAAGGCTTGCTCGGTAAACTCAATACCCAGGTGATTGCCACTGTCGGCGCTGAGCCGTATGAGCAAGTGCTGTTATTAACCCAGCGCAATGGCGACGTCGGGGCCATTGTCTGTGCCATTCCTTTTCTGCGGCCACGGGATATTCAGCGCAGCCAAGCCGGGCAAAGTGCTGACGATAAACAAAGCGATTTGCAGCAGGCGATTGCTGAGCATTATGCCCAGCTGTATGCCCGTGCAGAGGCCAAACGTGCCGAGCTGGGTATCAAGGTACCCATTATTGGCACTGGGCACTTAACCACTGTGGGGGTGAGCTTAACTGAGTCAGTGCGCGAGATTTATGTGGGCAGTTTGACTGCTTTCCCAACCGATGCCTTTCCAGCCTTTGATTATTTGGCACTCGGGCATATTCACCGCCCACAAAAGGTCGCGGGACTGGAGCATATCCGTTACAGCGGCTCGCCCATCGCCTTGAGTTTTGATGAGTCCAAGCAGCAAAAAGAGTTGCTGCAAATTGATTTAGACAGCACCGGATTGCAGTCTGTGCAAGTGATTGACATCCCGTGCTTTCAACGTCTGATCTCGTTAAAAGGCAGCTTGGCTGAATTAGAGCAGCAGTTTGCCGCGTTGGCGGGAGAGCTTGAGCCAACGGCTGTGGCCTGGCTAGAGATTCAAGTGGAAGTGGATGATTATTACGCCGACTTAGATGAGCGGGTGACCGCGCTCTGTGCTGAGTTACCGGTGGAAGTTTTGCGCGTGCGGCGTTTACGCGGCAATAAAGTGGCTGGCTTAACCGGTGATTCTGGCGAAGTGTTGGCCGAGCTAACCCCCAATGAGGTGTTTGCCAAGCGCTTAGAGAATGAAGAGCTCAGCGCAGATGAAATTAAAGTATTAACTGGCCTGCATGGGCAAGTGTTAGAGGCTTTGCAGGAGACTGACCTATGAAAATCCTCAGCATTCGCTTAAAAAATATCAACGCCCTGAAAGGCGAGTGGAAAATCGACTTCACTCAAGAGCCCTTTAACGGCAGCAGTCTATTTGCCATTACTGGCCCCACTGGCGCGGGTAAAACCACTTTGCTCGATGCCATTTGCTTGGCGTTGTACAGCCGCACGCCGCGCATGAGCAGTATTTCCAAAAACAGTAACGAATTGATGACCCGGCATACCGCCGATTGCTTAGTGGAAGTGGAGTTTGCCGTAAAAGATCAGGGTTACCGCGCCTTTTGGAGTCAGCGCCGCGCCCGTGATAAAGCCGATGGTGCGCTGCAAGATGCGAAAACTGAGCTGGCGCATTTAGATGGCCGTATTATCACCGACAAGCTCAGCGAAAAGCCTAAAGAAGTCGAGCGCTTAACCGGTTTGGATTTCCAGCGCTTTACCCAATCGATGATGCTGGCGCAGGGCGGTTTTGCTGCATTTTTAGAAGCCAATGCCAATGACCGTGCCGGCTTATTAGAGCAGCTGACCGGCACTGAAATTTACGGTGATATTTCTAAGCAGGTGTATGACACGCAAAAAGAGCAGCGCCATCGATTAGAAACCTTAAGCAGCCGTGCTGAGGGTTTACAGCTGCTCAGCGCGGAAGAACTCAGCGACACGCAAGCGCAGCTAAGTGCTGCTGAGCAACAAGCCAAGGCCCTAAAGCAGCAGCAAGAAGACTTACACCAGCAACAACAATGGCGCAGCAGCCTCGATCAAGCCCAAGCCAATCAAAGCCAAGCCCAATTACAGCTGCACAGTGCCGAAGCCAAGCAGCAGGATCATAGCGCTGATTTACAACGCTTGGCTGAACACGCCCCAGCGGCCTTGTTACAGCTGGACTATAAAGCCTTGCTAGCAGCTGAACAGGCAGCGCAGCACAGTCAGCAGCAGTTGGATCGTGCCCAGGAAAAACAGCGGGCGGCTCAGCAAGAGGTCGAGCAGTGCTCGTGGCAGCGCTATCAGTATGCCGAGCAGGCGCTGCAGCAGGTCAGTACACAACTGCAGTCCGTGCAAGCGGCTGAGCAGCAACTGCTTGCCCAACGTCAACTCACTGCGCCACATGGCCAGCTGGCGGCGCATCTCAGTGCTTGGCGCAATGGCTTTGCTTTGCTGAGTCGACAACAGCTGGCAATTAATAACAGTCACACTGAGCAGCACAAACTAACGGCGGCTATCGCCAAGTTCAGTGCTGATTTAGCTAAACAACACGAGATTTATCAGCAGCAAGCGCAAGCGCTCAAGCCCCTCGAGCAGGCTTGGCAAACGCAACAACAGGCATTAGAGAAGGTGCTTGAGCAACGTACTGTCAGTGCTTGGCAAGAACAGCTGAGTCAATTGCATGGGCACAGTCAGTATTACCAGTGGCTGTTGCAAGGCTATAGCAGCGAACGGGCTAAACAAACAGCGCTGGCTGAGCGTGCAGAATATTTGCGGGTGCTGAGCGGGCAAATAACTGAGCAGGAAACACTGCGCGACAATCTGCGCGCGGCCTATAAAAGCCTAAATGAGCAAGTCAAAGATAAAGAACAACTGCTGGCACAAGAGCGCCGTATTGCTGGTTTGGAAGCCTACCGTGCCCAATTGCAGGCCGATGAGCCGTGCCCGCTGTGCGGTGCCTTAGAGCATCCGGCTGTCAGTGCCTACCAAGCTTTGGATGTATCGCACACTGAGCAGGCTTTAGCAGCCAAGCAAGCGGAGCGAGAACAACTACGGGAGCAAGGCGTGGCTTGTGCTGAGCAATTAGCGAAACTCAGCAGTGAGCAGGCGCAACTGCTCAAGCAGCAAGCCGCTGATGAGCTGGAATTGCAGACTATTCTCACTGAAAAAGCGCGCAATCTATCTGCGTTGGATTTAGCCGCTAATCTTGCAGAAGCTGATTTTAATAGCGCCATGGCCGACTTTAAGCAGCGCATGGCTGATTGTCAGCAGCGTCTCAATGCCATTGCCCAAGCCCAAGAAAATTTGGCTGGCAGCGAGCAGCAGTACCGTCAGGCTGAGCAAGTATTGCGTGAATTGCAGCAGCAGATCAGCACTGTAGACAGCAGTCTCAAGCTGCAACAGCAGCAAGAGGCGGACTTAATTAAACGCAGCGCTGCACTGCAAGACGAGTGGCAAGAGCAGCAACAGCAGCTGGAGCAGCAGCTTAATGCTTTAGGCTACAGCGTGCCGCAGGATTCTGCGCAGTGGCTGCAAGCCCGTGAGCAAGAAGCGCAGCAGTGGCAGCACGGAGAAACTCAGCTTAAAGAATTTACTCTACAGATTAATGCGCTACAGTCCGAGCTGCGCAGCGCCGAGAAAGAGCAGCAAGCAGCACACAGCCATTGGCACGCGCTAAATATCAGCCCAGGCCAGCCACCTGCAGCCAGTACAGATATATCCCAAGCGCTAGCGGCCAGCCATGCACAGTTGCAACGCAGCGAAAGTCAGCTCGCTCAGCTGCATGGGCAGGTACACTCTTTAACTGAACGCTTAAAAGAAGCGCAGAGCAGTTATCTAACCCTGCAAACCGAGTGGCAGGCACGTTTAGCAAAAAGTGTTTTTGCTGATCAGCAGGCGTTTTTGCAAGCATTGTTACCTGAACAGCACGCGCAGCAGTTACACAGCCTGAAGCAGGAGCTGGATACCCAGCTGCACGATGCCAGAACCTTATTAGCCGCCGCCAGCGCCCAGATCGAGTTGCTAAATAGTGCGCCGCAAACACAGCTGTCCAGCACAGCCTTGGCTGAGCAGCGCACTGCGCTGGAGTCTCAGTTGAGCGAGCTCAATCGTCAACTAGGCACCTTAGAGCACCGCCTCAAGACCGATGCGGATAATCGCGAAGCTCAGCACAATTTACTGCACAGCATTGAGCAACAAAGACAGCTTTATGATCACTGGCAGCAATTGAATAGTTTGATTGGCTCAGCGGATGGCAGCAAATATAGAAAATTTGTGCAAGGCTTAACCCTGGATCATCTGGTCAGCTTGGCCAATCAGCAGTTGGCGGTGTTGCATAACCGTTACCAGCTCAGTCGCCGCGAGCAGGGTGAGCTGGAAATCGAAATTATCGATACTTGGCAAGGTGATACCCAGCGCGATACCCGCACTTTGTCCGGTGGCGAGAGCTTCTTGGTCAGCTTGGCGCTGGCGCTAGCTTTATCTGAGTTGGTCAGCCAAAAGACCCGCATTGATTCGTTATTCTTAGATGAAGGTTTTGGCACTTTAGACAATGAAACCCTAGAAATGGCTTTGTTGGCTTTGGATAACCTCAATGCGGAAGGCAAAACCATTGGCATTATCAGCCACGTAGAGGCGCTAAAAGAGCGTATTCCCGTACAAATCAAGGTGCGCAAAGGTGCGGGCATGGGCTACAGCAGTCTGGATGAGTGTTACCGAGTGAACTAAACCTTGGCTGGCCTGCTCCATTCTGGGGTAGGCCATGGCAAACGATTGGAATGCAGACGGCGTTCAGTCTGGATGAGGATTGCTTTTACCCTGATTCTGCTAAGTACGAGTGAGTGCGTCTGTGTTAATATCTCGCGCTAATTTTCCTTAGCGTTCACAGCTAAAATAGAACGGTTACCAAACACATAATGAATTTGATTGCGGTAAAAACAGCCTTATTTTTATCTTGCGCCATTGCACTGCAGACATCGCTGGCGCAAGCCGAAGAAATAGATGGCAGTAGCAGTGAGCATGCGACGGTGCGCTCGTCGGTGCTATACGACTTGATCAAGCCAGTGCCGGCAAAACCTTTCTGGTATGTGCAGACCAGTGTCTATACCAAACACTTTCGGCCCAAATCTGAGCACAACAATAATCAAGAATTGATTGGTTTAGAGCGCCACACAGAAAACAGCTATTTAATGGGCGGCGCAACTTTTTTACACTCTTATCATAAGCGTTCTTATTACGGCTATGTGGGCAAACGCTATGATTTTGACGGTACACCGTTTTACGGCAAACTCACGGCTGGTTTGATCTACGGTTACAAGGGCGAGTACCGCGATAAAATCCCTTTTAACCGTTTTGAAATTGCCCCTGCAATAGTACCCTCGTTGGGGGTTAAGTACCGCCGTGTCGCTGCTGAGGTGGTTTTATTGGGTGGAGCAGCTACTATGATTAATATTGGTTTGGAACTGTAAAATTTAGAAGGTTCATACGGCCTGTCTACATCTAAATGCGCATAGCGTTTTAAAGTTTTCAGCGGCAGGCTAAAGCAAAACTTGATTTTGATCACGCAACAGGAGTTGCAGTCATGCCGAACACTTTCAACGTTAATCAGCTGCCTTTTGGTTTTCTCACTGAAGATGAAAAAAAGCTGCTACTCAGCACTGTGCAGCGCAAAGAATATCAGCCTTTAGATGTTTTGCTCGCCGCCGGTGATGTTGCTCAAGGCGTGTTTGTGGTGTACCAAGGGCGCGTTGCTGAAAGTGAATGCAAGACGCAGCCCAGTACGCAATTAATTGAGCAGCATGCGGCTTTTATGCATTATGAGGCTGGTGAGTACTTTGGCAGTTGGTCAGTGTTTAACGGCAAGGCGATTCATAATTTTGTTGCGGTGGAAGCCACGGTTTGCCATTTGATTCCAACGCAAACCCTGCTCGAATTAGTGGATAGCAACTCGCTGTTTGCTGATTACTTTCAACAAAACCTCACCGCTAAGCGTGAAATTATTGCTCAGCATGCGCCCAATCAAGATATGGCTGAGTTTATGTTGGCGCGCATCGCGGATAGCACTATCCGTGCGCCGCTCATTGTTGAAGAAGGCACGACCATTGCTGAGGCCACACGTTTGATGCGTGAGCAGAAAGCAGATTGCTTGCTGGCGAAAAAAGGTAACCGCTATGGCATGGTGACCGGCACCGACTTGCTGGATGCGGTGATTATTGAGCAATTGCCTTTAGATACTTATGTTTCACGCATTGCCAGTTACCGTTTAATTCGTATCAGCCCCGACGACTATTTTTTCAATGCGTTGATTATTATGACGCAACAGCAAATTGAGCGGGTGGTGGTGATGGGGGAGAAGCGTCAGCTCTTCGGTATTATTGAGCTGACGGATGTACTGAGCCAATTCTCCAGTCACTCGCACGTGATTGGTTTGCGGGTGGAGCGGGCGCAAACCGTTGCGGAACTGCGCGAGGCCTCATTTGGCTTGACCCAACTGATTAAAGGTTTAATTTCCACTGGGGTGAAAACGCGCTTCACCATGGAGTTATTGGCTGCGTTAAATAGCCGTATTCTAAGTAAGTTATTTGATTTGATTGTTCCTTTAGAGGTGCACCCTCACGTGTGTTTGATTGTCATGGGCTCGGAAGGGCGTGGCGAACAAATCATGAAAACCGACCAAGATAATGGTCTAATTTATCGGGACGGTTTAGATTGGCCGCAAATGCACGAAGTGATGAAAGAGTTCAGTGAGACCCTGATTTCATTTGGTTTCCCACCGTGCCCAGGTAATATTATGGTGTCCAACCCTGAGTGGATTAACTCAACAAAACAGTGGGCCGACAAGTTGACACGCTGGAGCAAGAGTTACGAAGGCGAGGCGACGATGAATTTATCCATTGCCAGTGACAGTAAGCCAGTGGCTGGCAATGTGGCGTTGTTTAAGGTTGCGCGAAATATTTTCTTTCGCCGTATTCAAGACAATGAAATTTTCTTTTCCCACTTCGCGAAAGCCGCCTTGCATTTTGATACGCCACTGACGTTCTTTGGACGCCTGAAAAACAGCACAGGCCTAGATATTAAAAAAGCCGGAGTCTTTCCCATTGTGCATGGGGTGCGCAGCATTGCTCTGGAAGCGAAAATCACCGAGACCAATACTTTCAAGCGCCTTGAGCAGCTCGTTGAGAAAGGTGTGTTGCAAAAAGAGCTGGCGGATAACTTGTCAGAAGCTTTGAGCTATTTTGTGCAAATCCGTTTGCATCAGCAAATCAGTCGTCACAGCGGTGATCCTACTGAAATTGATAAAGTACCCAATGAGGTCAATATTAAAATCTTGACCGCATTGGAGCGTCAACTGTTGCGTGACTCCTTGGCGGTGGTAAGGGATTTTAAAAAATACTTGATTCAGCGCTATCACTTAACCTTCTAAACTCAGCAGTGCGCTGCAGTAAGGAGAGATCTTATGGCATTTCCAGATTTTTTCGAACAAGCGCCAGTGATTCGTTTGCGTGATCCACTGGCCGAGCTGCTTGGCAGCGCCACAGATGGCGTAATGGATTATCACTATGTCGATGCGGTACGCCTGGCGGGGCATTCTTGCCCAACTGTGGCAGGGGCTTTTTTAACTGCGCGCGCTGCTTTAACTGCACTGTATCCCGATGCACTACCTGAGCGTGGCGCGATTAAAGTACACCTACCTGAACCAGAAACGGCAGGCACGAGCGGTGTGGTCGCGCAGGTATTGACACTGATTACCGGTGCCGCAGCGCAGGGTGGCTTTAAAGGCATTGGGCCACGTTTTGCCCGCAATGGGTTGCTGACTTTTGCGGCGCACGGTGTAGAAAATAATGGCCTGATTCGCTTTCAACGAATGGACACAGGAGCAGCTGTTTTGGTTAAGTTTGATGGCCATGGCATACCTGCTGCTGAGTCGCAGCGAGAGCGCATGCAGGCAGTGGTGCAAAATCGCGAAACCCCTGAACAGCAATTGGAATTTGGCCGTCTCTGGCAAGAGCGGGTACGGCGGATTCTATTAGAGCATGCTGATGATCCTGCGCTAGTGAGTATAGTGCCGCTTAACTAAAGCATTGCCAAAGAACAGCTCAGCCCAGCATGGCATGAACAGCTGTGCTGGGCTGGTGCAAACGCACCGAGTCGAGAAGTGCGCCTATTCTCATCGTGACGAGACAGCCATTGCTGAACGCACCCAGCAACTGCAGTCAAAGTTACCCAACCTTATTTATACATATCGTTATTTTGCAAATCGATGCAATGATCATCGAGTGGAGAAACTATGAGCAATAAAACTATTATCGTACAAAGTGGCGGCGGGTATGACCGTGTAATCGTCACTAACAGCGAAGCTGCCGCACCTAAGTGTGGCGAAATTAAAGTTCGTCTTCATGCCAGTTCACTCAATTACCATGATTTTGCTGTGGTGAGCGGTATGTGGGGACCCACAGAAGACCGGATCCCCATGGCAGACGGCGCTGGTGAGGTGATTGCGGTTGGCGAGGGCGTGACTGAATTTGCAGTTGGCGATCATGTGGTCAGCACCTTCTTCCCCAATTGGCTTGATGGTGAAGCAGAAGAGGAAGGATTTGCCGCAGTGCCAGGCGACGGTGTGGATGGCTATGCGCGGGAACAAGTAACGGCTCCTGCTACCTCCTTCACCCATGCTCCTAAAGGTTACAGCCACGCTGAAGCGGCGACTTTAACCACTGCAGGTTTAACTGCTTGGCGCGCATTGTTTGCTGATGATGCCCTTAAACCAGGTGATACGGTGTTGGTGCAAGGCAGTGGAGGGGTGTCTATTTTTGCCCTGCAATTTGCCAAGCTGGCCGGAGCTCAAGTGATTGCCACCTCATCCAGCGATGAAAAACTGGCGCGTCTCAAAGCCTTAGGTGCAGATCATTTGATCAACTACCGTAAAGATCCTAATTGGGGTGAAACAGTACGCGAGCTTACCAGTGGTAGAGGTGTTGACCATGTGGTTGAGGTGGGTGGACCTGCGACTTTGCAGCAATCCATGACTGCTGCCCGCGTGGGTGGCCATATTTCAGTGATTGGCATTTTGACCGGTGTGTCGGGTGAGTTCCCATTGGTGCAAGCGCTGGCCCGTCAACTGCGTTTGCAAGGTGTGTTAGTGGGCAGTCGCGCGCATCAGCAAGCGATGATCCGTGCCATTGATGCCAATGGTTTGCGTCCAGTGCTTGATCGCAGTTTCGCGCTGGAGCAACTCGCTGAGGCTTTCCGTTACCAAGAAACCAATCAGCACTTTGGTAAAATTGTGCTGGAGTTTTAATTAAAACGGTTCTAGGTTTTTTTCAACCAGTTGGCCTTGTTCTGGATCAAACTGCATGCGCTGCAAGCGCTCGACAAACCATTTAAGCCCTTTACCATTATTGCTGCGCTGCCAGGCCACGGAAATATCTACAGGCGGTCGCGCGGCATCCAAAGGCAGTACCACTAGCTGACCTTGCGCCAGTTGTTGGGTAATGCGGTGATGCGGCAAGTAGCCAACGCCCAGCCCTTTGCATTGCGCGGCAATTTTGTGCTCGATAGTGGGCACATAGATGCGGCTACGACCGTCTAGTAATCCTGCTGAGCGAGTGGGTAAACGCTGCGAGCTGTCGGCGACGATAACAGTGGGGTGGTCTTGGATGGCGCTGGTGGCTAACGGTGTGGGCAGATGTGTCAGTGGGTGATCAGCAGCAACGGCGAACTCAAATAACACCTGACCTAACGGGTGGGTGGCATAGCCCGGCGCTGGCGGCATGCCTTCGGCGCCAATTACCAAGTCGCAGCGGCCATCGATCAGTGCGTCCCAGCTACCACTGAGGACTTCTTCGCTGAGGCGTATTTCGGTCTTAGGTTGGATCCGCTGGAATTGTTCAATTAAGTTATAAATGGCATCGCAACTGAGTACGCTTTCAATACAAATGCGCAATTTGACCTCCCAGCCATCTGCGGCTTGGCGTGCTAGGGCAGTCAACTCTTGCGCCGCCGTTAAAATTTGCCGGCCTTGCTCGAGGACCAAGCGACCAATGGCGGTGAGTTCAGCTTTGCGGCGGCTGCGATCAAAGAGTTCAACGCCTAAGTCTTCTTCAAGCTTATTGATGGTATAGGACACCGCCGAGGGGACACGGTGTAATTCTTCAGCTGCCGCAGCAAAGCTTTGCCGGCGTTCGATGGCATCAAGGGTTTGCAGTGCATCTAAAGTAATGAGTAAGGTCATAATTCAGTTTTCCTGATCTCTGGGGTCCAATAATTACCAGACTAACGGGCTAGTCTTTGCAGTACAATGGCCAGATAAAGCAGTAAAAACTGGTTGTGTTTGCCGCTCATGCTTTGCCCCCAGTAAAGAGCGAGTAACTGTTGCGAATTGACCATATAGCGAGTCTAGTTGCGCTAAGTGCTGTTAATTTATAGGGCATGCTGCAAAAATACATGCCATAGGCTTCTAAAGTGATGATCACCATGCGGACTCGGCACATTCTAAAAAAACTACAACTCTGGTATGCCAAGCTGCCGTTGCACTGGTTGCTGGCCGCGCTAGTGGTAATCCATGGTTTTGTCTTGCTCAAGGCCACATTGCCTGCGGTGTATCGCTTGTTCAGAACCCCATCGGCTGACTGGCTCAAAGATCAAAATGTCCATGAGTTTTTAGATTCAACTTTAATTGCCGTACTGTTTGCGCTGATGCTCGGCGCGGGGTTGGTGATTAACGCCATAGGTTTAGCCTTGCGCGCCCGTACCGCTTGGTTCATGAGTTTATTTTTACTGTTGTGTAATTTGCTCTATGACGTAATTTATGGGCAGAGCTTTATCAGCTTAGCCAGCGTCAACAGTTACCTGCTGTTCTTGGTGATTTTACTGGTGTTATATGGTCGCCGCTTTAATCAGGCCAGTGTGGTCTCTGGCTCTTTATTTGCGGTGCTGGGTGTGTCGCTACTGCTGATGTACTCGACCTTTGGCACGCTTTACATGGGACTCGCGTACTCACCGCCCATTACTGATATTAGCAGTGCTTTCTATTTTTCTATCGTGGCCATGTCTACTGTGGGCTTTGGTGATATCGTACCCAGCACAGCTGATAGTCGGCTATTTACCACGTCCATTATTATTTTAGGCATTACTGTTTTTGCCACTTCGGTCAGTGCGGTCATTGGGCCTATTTTACAGGGGCGAATTAAGCATTTAGTTAATGGGAAAGATAAAAAGCGGATGAAAAAGAATCATATAATTATTGCCGGTGCCACGCCTTTAGCACAGAGTGTTTACAGCGTATTGCGCAAAGCCGATCATGATGTCGTAGTGATTGTTCCCCCTGAAGTAGCGCATGATTACCCAGCAGATACTGATATTATTGTTGGCGATGCTACGGACTCAGCGGTGCTTGCCCAGGCTAATGCTGCTTTCTCCACCTATATCTTGGCTTTGCGCGCTGATGATTCAGAGAATGCCTTTATCGTCTTGGCTGCCCACGAGGAAGGTGGTGAGCAAACCCGCACCGTCGCTTTGGCGAACTCATCGATTCATTTGAATAAAATCAAACAGGTGAATCCCGACGTGATTTTATCGCTGCAGTCATTAGGCGCAGAAATCTTAGGACGCTTAGTCACCGGTGAGCCAATTACCGATGAGCTGATCTCACAGTTGCTATTGCCTTTAGACAAGCATGCGGCGCCGCCCAAATCGACTTCGTCGAGCAGTTAGTGCTGCTAGCACTTTAATTTTGTGCGGTTTGAGGTCAGGGCTTGTCGACTTGGCCTGAGCCGCTTTGCATATTATTTAAAGCGCTGGTTTTTCTTGAGGGTTTTTTGTATTTCTTTAAACGCCATCATCAGCTTTTGTCGACGGCTTTTGTTTTTTGCTGTGAAGATGGCAAAAAGGGCGATCAGTATCGAAAACGCCAAGCCGAAGACTTCCTCTGGGCTGTCTGGCAGCAAGAAAAAAGTATCTGGGGTTATGACGGTGACAACACTTTCATCCAGCTTGGCAGCCCCTAAAGTCATATAAACAGGTGCATGATCAGACATGTGTTTGCGGCTGTCTTTATGGTTCAACTTGAGCATTTTGGGAAATGAGATAATACCAGCCTGGCCGATTGTTAAGTTTGTATTAAGCTCCACCCAAATGTTGTCGTACAGGTTGGCATATTGGCCATTTTTTTCTGAAAGGGTTGAAGCACCCTCAGTGATCAAAGGCTTGGCGTATCTTTTTAAAGCGCTCCACGATTCGTGAGTGGGTGGCATATTAAAGTCACCGGCCAGCACGAGCGGGGTGTTGGGGTAGGTGGCCTGCATCCAGCGCCAATAATCAGCTAATGCCTGAATTTCTGGGGTGCGGTCCTGCACACTTTGCCCATATAAAATATGCACTGTGCCCACTGCTAGCTCGCTATTGTCATGCTTGGACCTGAATTTTGCCGAGAAAGGCTCACGAATAAATTTGTTACCACGGTCTGGGTAAAACTTAGGGCTATACACCACTTCAACGGCTGCATCACGCCACAAAAAGGCATACATTTCTTTATAGTTTTTTGAGCCCACGGGCTGAGAAATAAGGTAGCTCCAGTCTTCTTCGGTATGCCTTTCAACCGCTTGCTTTAGGCGCAGTAAACCTTCTTTTGTCATCACTTCCTGTATGGCGATTAAATCCACCTTGCTGGCGATCGCTGCAAGTCCTGTGTATTTCTTGTGATCACCATGCCCGAGGTGTTGAATGTTCCAAGAGGCAAAAATAATGTCACTGGCGCAGGCGTAAGCAGTGGGTCCAAGAGTGCCAAACAGTACAAAAACAGTTAACAAGCATGCACGGTATTGCTGAGGTAAAAAACGTAAAAAAAACACTGCTTAGATATTTCCTAAAGATAAAAGGGTTACTTATTGCTGCTTTGAGGGCAGAAGGGAAGCTGCGCTGAAGTTAAGTGGCTATAAAAACGCAGCAGTATACCTGTCTAAGCCTATTTATTGCTGGGATTTACTTGTTTGGGGTTGTTTGCAGCACTGAGCGTGTTAAACGCATTTAGCCCGTAGCGCTAATGCCCGTTGTTATGGGCTGGCGCTTTATGGTCAAAGTATGCTGCTGAAACTAGAGCAGAAGCGGTTGGGAACTACCTGTCTTATGGCTGCAGGCGTTTCGTTTTGAGCAGAAAAGTATTGGTTCAATTATTTTGATCTTTTATATCAAAACGTTCCGTTATTATTCGCCAACTCAATCAACTATAGTAGTTACATCGAACAACAGAACTGATACGACTTTATATAAATGAACTTTAAAGCGTAGCAGATCATCAAATGTATTACAGGCACGTGAGAAGAAAAATGCTTCCCTCGCGCACCCAAACAAAAACAAATATGGAGGCTCCATTATGGGCTTATTAGTAGACGGTCAATGGCATGACCAATGGTATGACACTGACTCCACTGGCGGTAAATTTGAGCGCAGTGAGTCACAATTTCGCAACTGGGTCACCGCTGATGGCAGCGCTGGACCAAGTGGTGAAGCAGGCTTTAAGGCTGAGGCGGGGCGTTATCACTTATACGTTTCGTTAGCTTGCCCTTGGGCGCATCGCACGCTGATCTTGCGTACGTTAAAAGGGCTGGAGTCGATGATTTCAGTGTCAGTGGTTAACCCTTATATGCGTGAGCATGGCTGGACTTTTATCGAAGATACAGGCGTCGTGGCTGACCCGTTGTTTCAAGCCACCTATATGCATCAGGTTTATACCAAGGCAGACCCGAACTACAGTGGTCGGGTGACCATTCCTGTACTGTGGGATAAACAGCAAAATGTCATGGTGAGCAACGAATCGTCTGAGATTATTCGTATGTTCAACTCAGCTTTTGACCAGATTGGCGCAAAACCTGGCGATTATTACCCAGAGGCGCTGCGTGCCGAGATTGATAGCATCAACGCGCATGTCTACGACAACATCAATAATGGTGTTTACAAAGCGGGTTTTGCCACCAGCCAAAAAGCCTACGAGCTGGCCGTGTTCCCCTTGTTTGAAGCATTGGATGAGCTGGAACATCGCTTAGCGAACAATCGTTATCTGTTAGGTGATCAGATCACTGAAGCGGACTGGCGTTTATTTACCACGCTGATTCGTTTTGATGCGGTCTACCACGGGCATTTCAAATGCAATCTTAAGCAGATCGAGGATTACCCGAATCTGGCAGGTTATATGCGCGAACTCTACCAGTGGCCGGGTGTGGCGCAAACGGTAAACATGGCGCATATCAAAGAACATTATTACCGCAGCCACGACACCATTAACCCAACCGGTGTCGTGCCCGCAGGGCCAGTGTTAGATTTTGAGCGCCCGCACGGACGCAAATAATTGCTCCACCACCCATCGGGCCACTGCGCAGAGGCATAACGCGCTGCTCAGTGGCGGCACAGCCACCCAGTGCTTGAGGACGCTTATGCAAGCTTTACAATTTACCGCAACCGGTTCGCTCGATACGCTGCAATTGCGCCAGTTGCCTAAGCCAGTACCAGCGCCAGGCGAGGTGTTGGTTGAGGTGCGGGCGACCGGGGTTAATCCTAGTGATATTAAAAACGTACAGGGCTTATTTCCTTACACCACCACGCCGCGTATTCCCGGACGGGACTTTGCTGGAGTAGTGGTCGCGGGGCCAGACGAATTGCTTGGTCAAGCCGTGTGGGGTGGTACGGGTAAGGGCTTTGGTTTTTACCAAGACGGTTGTCATGCCCAGTATGTGGTGGTGCCGGCCAATGCGGTCGCACCGTTACCCAAATCACTCAGCTTTGCCCAGGCGGCCACCTGTGGTGTGCCCTTTATCACCGCTTGGGATGCCCTTGAACGCAGTCAGGTAAAAGCAGGTACTCGCTTGTTAATTATCGGTGCCGGCGCTGTGGCTAAAGCAGCGCAGGTTTTAGCTCAAGCACGCGGTGCAAAAGTGGTTATGGCGGCGCGCCGTGCTGATGTTGTGCAGAGCTTGCAAGCGCAAGGCATCACCGCGTTTAAGCTCAGCGAAGAAGGGCAACTAGCAGAGCAGGCGCGCGAACATTTTCAGCAGCAAGCGCCCGAAGTAATTTTTGAAACCACAGGTTTTTGGTTAGCAGCAGCAGTCAATAGTGTCGATACTTTTGGCCGTGTAGCAATTATTGCCGCACCTAAGGATGGCTTGATCAGTTTGTCGTCTTTAAATTTATACCGCCGCGGCGGCTCCATTGTTGGGATCAACTCGCTGCTGTACAGCCTAGAGGACTGCGCGCAAATGCTGACGCAGATTGGTGCGGCATTTGATGCTGGCTTAGCAGTGCCCAGTGGTTTTATTGAATTGCCACTGGCGGATGCGGTAGCGGCTTACCAGCAGGTGAGCGCCGGCGCTTCCGAAAAAATCGTGCTGATTCCCTAAGTGACAGCTGACCAGAATTATCTTTAACAGGAGGCTCAAAAATGATTGAACTACGACCTTATCAAGAGCTTGGCGGCGCTCATCATGGTTGGCTGGATACGCGCCACCATTTCTCCTTCGCCGATTATTACAACCCTGAGCGGATGCACTGGGGCCAACTCAGGGTGTGGAATGATGACACCATTGCCGCACGTTCAGGCTTTCCACCGCACCCACATCGCGATATGGAAATCATCACTTATGTGCGCAAAGGTGCCATTACCCATGAGGACAATCTGGGTAACCGCGGCCGTACTGCCGCAGGGGATGTGCAGGTGATGAGCGCTGGCACCGGCATTGCCCACAGCGAGATGAATGAAGAAGACGAAAGTACGCAGATTTTTCAGATCTGGATTATGCCCGATGAGAAAGGCTTGCCACCGACGTGGGGCACTAAACCCTTTCCTAAGGGCGAGCGCAGCGGCTCTTTTATCACCTTAGCCAGTGGCTTAGCGAACGATTCTGAAGATGCCTTAAGCATTCGTGCCAATGCGCGTTTGGTGGCGGCCACCTTAACCGCTGGGCAAAGTGCTGAATATCACATTGCACCAGGACGTAAAGTGTATTTAGTACCGGCCAGCGGTCAAATTGACATTAACGGCGTGGTCGCCAAGGCCGGTGACGGTGTGGCAGTCAGCGATGAGCGGCTATTGACCGTTAGTGCTCAACAGGACAGCGAAATTGTTCTAGTGGATGTGGCATAAGTCGTTTTATCGATACGCGCTTGAGCTGTTCTCAGCTTGGCGTGGAAAAACTTAATAGATAGATTCCCGTAGGGGATGCTTGGCGAGAGCTTCGCCTTGATTAGAAAAAATAGCGACAAAATTAAATTTATTGAAGAGGAAACACAATGACTAAAGTACTGGTTTTATACCATTCCATGTACGGCCATATCGAAACCATGGCCAATGCCGTAGCCGAAGGCGCCCGTGGCGTAGCTGGGGTTGAGGTCACTATTAAACGTGTACCAGAAACCATGGATGCGGAAATTTTTAAAAATGCCGGTGGTAAAACCGATCAAGCGGCAGCAGTGGCGACACCAGCAGAGCTGGCTGATTATGATGCCATTATCGTTGGTACGCCAACTCGCTTCGGTAATATGACCGGACAAATGCGTAACTTCTTTGACCAGACCGGTGGTCTGTGGGCGAAAGGCGCGCTGGCCGGTAAAGTGGCCAGCGTCTTTACCTCAACCGGTACCGGTGGTGGCCAAGAGATGACTATCACCTCAACGTGGACCACATTGGCTCACCACGGCATGATCATTGTGCCAATCGGTTACACCACGCCAGAGTTATTTGATATCTCCAAAGTCAGTGGTGGCACACCTTATGGTGCAGCGACCCTAGCTGGCGGTGATGGCTCGCGCCAACCGGATGCCCGTGAATTAACCATTGCTCGTCATCAGGGTGCGCATGTGGCGCAGATTGCCGCTAAGCTGAACGCGTAACCCCTAGCTAAGCGCTGTACCCTAGGCCATAAATCTCTAGTATAGAAGGGGATTTATGGCCTTTTTTGTGATTGCTTTAAGGGCTTTTACGGTTGTTTAGATGTTGATAGCTCAGGAGTGACCTATGCATATTGGTATTTTAACCTTTACTTTTTCCCTGCCAGGTTGCAGCTCTTTAAAGGAGAAACGTCAGCGTGTTGGTGGTTTGCATGAACGCTTTGGGCGTAACCCGGCGGTGGCGGTGTGTGAGAGTGGCGAACTGAATCGGCACGATGCTAGCGAGTGGTCTTTTGTTGTGGTGGGCAGTAGCAAACGCGAGGTTGAATCATTGTGCAGCCAAATTGAAGACAAGGTGCAGCGTACGGTAGAGGGACGCGTGCTGGACGTTGTTCGCGAGTTTTTATAGTGCACTTTCAGCTCAGCTGGGCTTTGCTTACTTGAGTGGCGCGGGTGCTTTTCCTACATACTTAGTTAGAATGGCGGCTCTTTTAATAATTATGAGCTTCTGCCATTAAGGATTTGTTATGGATATCTCTCCTAAACGGGAAAGAACTATAAATCCAACGGTGTTTTATACGTCAGCGTTTCTGATCACTGTTTTAGTTCTCTTCGCCAGTATTTTTCCCAGTATTGCCGACACTTATTTTACTAAAATTCAAACCTGGATCGTTGGCCATGTCAGTTGGTTTTATGTACTGACCGTTGCCATTATTCTGCTATCAGCCGTGTATCTAGCCGTAACCCGTTACGGTGATATCAAATTGGGCCCAGATCACAGTAAGCCTGATTATAAAAATATGTCATGGTTTGCCATGTTGTTTTCTGCCGGGATGGGAATTGGCTTGATGTTCTTTGGCGTGGCTGAACCGGTCATGCATTTTATTTCACCGCCGGTGGGCGATCCCCACACCATTGAAGCAGCCAGAGAAGCAATGAAACTGACCTTCTTCCACTGGGGTTTACATGCTTGGGCAATTTACGCCATGGTGGCGTTGATTTTAGCTTTCTTCTCGTACCGCCACGGCCTGCCGCTGACTTTGCGTTCAGCGCTGTACCCGCTGATCGGTGAACGCATTTATGGCCCCATTGGTAATGCTGTGGATATTTTCGCAGTCATCAGTACCATTTTGGGTATTGCCACGTCCTTGGGCTACGGTGTACTGCAGATCAATGGTGGTTTTAACTACCTATTTGATTTGCCGATTGGCACCTATGTACAAGTTATTCTGATTATCAGTATTACCGCTTTGGCGACCATCTCAGTTGCCACGGGTTTGGATAAAGGCATTAAAATTTTATCTGAAGCTAACTTGCTGTTAGCGGTGGTACTGCTGGTGCTGATTTTGGCCCTTGGTCCAACAGTGCTGTTATTGCAAAGCCTGGTGGAAAACACCGGTGGCTACTTCTCCGAGATCGTCAATAAAACCTTTAACCTTTACGCCTATGAGCAAACTGACTGGCTGGGCGGTTGGACTTTACTCTATTGGGGCTGGTGGATTGCTTGGTCACCGGCAGTGGGTATTTTTATTGCGCGTATTTCTCGTGGCCGTACCATTCGTGAGTTTATCACGGGGATTTTACTGGTACCGACGGGGTTCACCTTCTTGTGGATGACAGTCTTTGGTAACACCTCCATCGACATGATTATGCACGGAGGTATGACCAGCTTGGCGGACACTGTCAGCGCCGACAGCTCCTTGGCGCTGTTTGCTTTTTTAGAACACTTCCCCTTTTCTACGCTGCTCTCAGTGGTTGCAGTGTTGATGGTGGTGTTGTTCTTTGTCACCTCAGCGGACTCCGGCTCCTTGGTGATTGATATGCTGGCCTCTGGCGGTAAAACCGATACGCCATTATGGCAGCGAGTGTTCTGGGCCTCTTCCATTGGTTTAGTGGCCATTGCGTTGCTCATTAGTGGTGGTTTGCCAGCGCTACAAACGGCATCGATTGCCAGTGCGCTACCTTTCTCACTGATTTTGCTCACGGCCATTTGGGGCTTGTTTAAAGCGCTGCACTTTGACTCCACTAAGCGTTTATTGAAGCAGCAAAGTGTGGTGCATCACTCCCGTCAACAGTTGCGTCCTGGTGGTTGGCAACGGCGTTTACGCAGCATGATGATGTTTCCACGTCGTTCCCACGTAAATCGCTTTATTGAGGAAGTGGTGCAGCCTGCCCTTGAGGAAGTTGCTGGGGAAATTCGCAAGCAGGGCTACAGCGCTGAAGTTGAAATCAATGATGAAAAGCGCTGCAAGCTTGAGGTGCAGCACAATGCTGAGGTGAACTTTGTCTACGAAGTGCAGCCCCGTGCTTATACGCGTCCTGATTTTATGACGCCAGCTGAAGTCAGTGATGATAGCGAAGAAGTCGAAGAGCGGGAAAAACGTAAATACTTCCGTGCAGAAGTGCACTTGCTAGAAGGCGGGCAAGATTACGACATTATGGGTTGGTTACGTGATGAAGTGATTGAGGATGTGCTGGATCAATACGAGCAGCATATGCATTTCTTGCATGTGATTCGTTAAGTTCACAGCGCCATTCAGCCCTACAAAAAAGCCCCCTGTGTTGTAAGTGCAACACTGGGGGCTTTTTTATTTGTTGAGCTTGAGCTTGAGCTTGAGATTAGGACACCTCTGAATAACTACCTGCGTAGCTACCACTGGGTTAACAAGCTTACTCAAAATGTTCATTGACTCGTTATTTGTTGAGCTTGAGGTTAACTGTTGGCAAGACGCTGTTTAACAGGCTTTAGGCTTGAAATAAAGAGCGGCGCCGGTAGTCAGACCCTGCAAGTTAATGTCATCGCGGGCGACTTCTGCTTCGATGGGTTCTTTTTGCCCTGCAACTTTCAAGGTGACTCGAGTGATTGCCCCCAGTGGGCGAATATCACGTACCGTACCGACTTGATGGCCTTCGGCGGCAACCTGTGACAGCAGCACTTCATGGGGGCGGAATTGGATTTCTTGGTCAGTGACTTTTAGGATATTGGAGTCTCCTAAAAAGTGATAAACAAACTCACTGGCAGGGTTTTCATAAACCTCTGCCGGAGTACCGATCTGCTCAATCACTCCTTTGTTCATCACGACAATTCGGTCAGCCACTTCCATGGCTTCTTCTTGGTCATGGGTGACAAAAACCGAGGTGAGGTTAATCTCTTCGTGTAAGTCTGCCAGCCAGCGGCGTAGCTCTTTGCGCACCTTGGCATCCAGCGCACCAAAAGGCTCATCCAGCAGTAAAATTTGCGGCTCCACAGCTAAAGCGCGGGCTAGGGCAATACGCTGGCGCTGACCACCGGATAACTGCTCAGGGTAACGGTCAGAGAGCCAGTCCAGTTGCACCATGCGCAAGAGCTCCTGCACTTTTTCAGCAATCACCGCTTCGCTGGGACGCTCACGGCGTGGTTTCATACGCAGACCAAAGGCCACGTTATCAAACACGGTCATATGACGAAATAGGGCGTAATGTTGAAACACAAAACCAACATTGCGGTTGCGCACATCGCGGCTAGAGACATCATCACCGTTAAATAAAATATTGCCTGTGTCCGGCGTTTCTAAACCGGCAATAATGCGCAGTAGGGTAGTTTTACCGCAGCCCGATGGCCCAAGTAGTGCTACCAGCTCGCCAGCTTGGATATCTAAATTAATATTGTTTAAGGCAGTAAAGTTGCCGAACTGCTTGTTCACTTGGCGCACTTCAATACTCATGATTATTCGTCTCCGTTATTGTGCTGACGGTTGATACGCGATTCGCTCCACTGCTTCAGCAGTAACATGAGCAGCGCCAAAATTAATAGCAAACTGGCAACACTAAAGGCTGCAACATGGTTGTATTCGTTATAAAGGATCTCAACGTGCAAGGGCAGAGTGTTAGTAAAACCACGGATGTGACCAGACACCACCGACACCGCACCAAACTCACCCATGGCGCGGGCAGTACAGAGCACGACTCCGTACATAAGGCCCCACTTGATATTGGGCACAGTCACATGCCAAAACATCTGCCAGCCGCTGGCGCCGAGTAAACGCGCTGCTTCTTCTTCTTGGGTGCCTTGTTGCTGCATCAGGGGAATCAGCTCGCGGGCAACAAAAGGTACAGTGACAAACAGCGTCGCTAAAATAATGCCCGGCACCGCAAAGATGATTTGAATATCATGCTCAATCAGCCATTGGCCAAAAAATCCCTGCGCCCCAAACAATAAAACATAAACCAAACCGGCAATAATCGGTGACACCGAAAAAGGCAAGTCAATCAAGGTGATTAAGACACTTTTGCCATAGAAATCATGCTTGCTGACACACCAAGCGGCAGCAACACCAAATACCAAGTTGAGAGGCACTGAGATGACCACGGCTAAGATCGTGAGCTTTAAAGCGGAAATAGCATCGGGTTCAAGAATGGCATTAAAGAAATAGCCAACGCCCATTTTGAGAGCTTCCGACAAGACAATGGCCAGTGGCAAAACCAAGAAAACAATAAACATCAGCCAAGCTGCAGCGAGTAAGCTTAAGCGTCCCCAGCTACGAGTAGTGGAGGAAGACTTGGGTAAAGTTGCGGTAAGTGAAGTAGACATGGGTATTCCTTAGCCCTTAGCAACGTAGCGCTGGAGAAGGTTAATAAACAGCAGCAAGATAAAAGACACTATTAACATCATGACGCCAATGGCGGTGGCGCCTAGGTAATCGTATTGGTCGAGCTTAACCATGATCAGCAAGGGCAGAATTTCAGTTTTACCGGGCATGTTGCCCGCGATAAAAATCACTGAACCGTACTCACCGATACCGCGGGCAAAGGCCAAAGCAAAACCTGTAAGCCATGCAGGCAATAATGCCGGCAGTAAAATATAGCGAAAGGTTTGCCAAGGGCGGGCACCAAGGCAGGCGGCGGCTTCTTCCAGTTCACGAGGAATATCGGCCAGCACCGGCTGAATGGTACGCACGACAAAAGGCAAAGTGACAAAAACTAAAGCTAAGGTGATGCCAATCGGGGTGTAAGCGATGCTCATGCCTATATCTGCAGCAAATTGGCCGAGCCAGCCATTGGGTGCATATAAGGCGGTTAAAGCAATCCCTGCAACAGCGGTGGGCAGTGCAAATGGTAAGTCAATCATGGCGTCAATGATTTTGCGTCCTGGGAAGCGGTAACGCACCAACACCCAAGCAAATAAAGTGCCGATCACACCATTGAGCAATGCTGCAATAAAAGCCGTGCCAAAGCTCAGTTTGAAGGCTGCCAATACCCGTGGCGCACTGACAATGGTGTAAAACTCTGACCAAGTCAGCTGCGCTGCATAAACAAACATGCCGGCAAGCGGGATAAACACCAATAAGCTGAGGTACACCAAAGTGTAGCCGAGCGTCAGCCCGAATCCTGGTATGACTGGAGAGGTGCGTCGTAACATAGTGACTTGCCTTGTGGTTATTGAAAACAGCAGCATTGCTGGCTTGGTTAGGTGAAAAATACAGTGTTTGCTGAGTGCGCAATGTCTGCCAATACGCCGACCTGTTCTGGCGTGAAGGTGCTTATCATAAGGGCTATCACTTATTCTTTAAAATACTATTTGGCTCTTCACTTATGCTTTAAAAGAATTAGCGGAAAGCTGTTATTATTCTTTTTGGGTATAAGTAAGCTTCTTTATATTCTTTTATTGTCTTATGACTCTGTAGCATAGTGGTCACCACTGACCCATCTACAGAGGCAATAAATATGAGTATTCAATTAGGCGACATCGCACCGGATTTTCAACAGGATTCAAGTGAAGGCTTGATTAATTTTCACCAATGGTTGGGTGATAGCTGGGGTGTTTTGTTTTCACACCCAGCCGACTTCACCCCAGTGTGCACCACGGAACTGGGCTTTACCGCCAAGTTAAAAGATGAGTTTGCTGCGCGTAATGTGAAAGCCATTGCGCTATCAGTTGACCCAGTGGCTTCACACCATGAGTGGATTAAAGACATTAATGAGACGCAGCACACCATCGTTAACTTTCCAATTTTGGCCGATGATGATCGCAAGGTGTCCAAGCTGTATAACCTGATCCACCCCAATGCAGACGATACTTTGACAGTGCGTTCGCTGTTTATTATTGATCCGAATAAAAAAGTGCGCCTGACCATTACCTATCCGGCCAGTACTGGACGTAACTTCCATGAGATTTTGCGAGTGATTGATTCACTGCAGTTGACCGATAACTATAAAGTCGCCACTCCTGCGAACTGGGTGGATGGTGAGGACGTGGTTATTGTGCCGTCGATTCAAGATCAGGCTGAGCTGCAAGAGCGTTTCCCGAAGGGGTATCGTGCGGTTAAACCATACCTGCGCTTAACGCCACAACCGAATCGTTAAGATAACAACCCCTAATGGCTGAGTATAGCTTTACCATTAGGGGCGCTGATAAGGGGAGTGCTGATGGCTAACATTTCTGCTGTGCGTTATTTGATTGTGCCAGGCTGGCATGGTTCTGCTGCCGAGCATTGGCAGTCACACTGGCATCAGGTGCTGCCCAATTGCCATCGAGTTGAGCAGCGCGACTGGTTGCAGCCAGAGCGTCAGGCATGGGTTGCTGAACTAGAAGCGCAGATTGCTGCACAAACCAGTCCAGTCATACTCATTGCCCACAGTTTAGGTTGTGTGACTGTTGCCCACTGGGCTGCGCAAGCCCCAGCAGCGTTACTTGCGCGGGTGCGGGGTGCTTTATTGGTTGCCCCAGCAGATGTTGAGCGCAACGACTGTCCTGCTGCTTTATTGAATTTTGCGCCGCTGCCTGTGCAACGCTTGCCGTTTCCAAGCCTGTTAGTTGGCTCAAGCAATGACCACGCTGCCACGGCGCCGCGAGCGTTATTATTTGCCCAGTATTGGGGCAGCACTGCAGTGATTTTGCCGCAAGCTGGGCATATTAATGTGCAGTCAGGTCATCATCGCTGGGAGCAAGGCTTTCGTTGGTTGTATCAACTGCAAGAGCGCAGTGAGCGACACCATCAGTACAGTGCTTAGTGTTACGCTTTATTGAGCCTGTGGATCAAGCAGTGCTGGGTTTAAGCGGGGTAATTTGCGCGCGAGTTTTTTGAAATGGGCGATGCGCTCATAGCATAGCGTCAGCTCGCCGCTGCTGATGTTGTACCAACTGTCAGGGGCGCCACAACTGGTGACTCTTAAGGTTAAGTTGCGCGGCAAAGCAAAAAACTCACTGGCGCGCTCGGCCACTGCTTCCAGCTCGCCGCTGGCTTTTACTTTCTCCAGCAAGTCACCACCACCGTCCAAGTGATAGGGCGGTGGGTCATAAATGACGCGAATGTGGTGTTTGATAGGTTGCTCTGGGCTGCGCTTGAAGTGCTCACGAAACCATAAGGCGGCATACTTGGCTTGCTCATATTCATCTTGGCAATAAAAGGCGCGCTCTTCTGGCAAGCCAGTCATTTCAATAATCCACTCTAGATTTTCTGGATCACTGCCGTAGGCCAAACAGGCAATATTATAGAAGCGCTGCTCATCGAGGGCGTGGCTGTCCCAAGCATGGATCATTTCATCGGGATCTTTTGTGTGCTGCCACTCTAAGCGCCAATAGTCAGCCACATCCAATAAGCGCATGGGGAAATCAGGGGTTTGCTGGCGGTCATAAATTAAAAACAAGCCAATAAAACCCAATTGATCTGCTGCATCTTCTTCGCGGCCAAGAACTGGCAGCTTAAGCTCATGAATAAGCAAGTGGCCCATCTCATGCAGCAAAGTGAACTCAGCATTGGTGGTAACAAAACGCAGTTGCTCAGCCGCGGCTTGCTCTTGCTTGTGCTCTGCTGTTTGTGTGTGCGCGTAAAGTGTCGCGCTGCTGGCGACGGATAAAAATAAGGCCCAGCGCAGGGCCCCGTTTAGTTTTGAGTGCAGGTACTGGGCGATAACGGCTAATCGACAGGTGGGCATGATTGATCCAGAGTTTCAAGGCTGAAAGGCAGCTCAGGCTGTGGCCATTGTAAGTCCATTTCCTCAAATTTTTGTGCGATTAGGCTACAAAACAGTAGATTGCGCAGTGGTTTGTTATTGGCCGGTACAATATGCCAAGGGTGGGATAGGGTACTGCTTTGTTTAAAGGCTTGATTCCAGTTTTTCTCAATAGCATGGAAATTTTGATGACCGGCTAAGTCAGCGGCAGAAATTTTCCAATGTTTTTCAGGGTTAATAAAACGTTGGCGCAGACGGTTTTTTTGTTCTGCTTTAGAAATGTGTAAATAAATTTTCAGCAGGTGAATGCCTTGTTCGGCTAAGTTTGCTTCAAACTCCAATAACTGCTGTAAACGCCCAGCGGCTTGGTTGTCATCAATATAACCATCGGCTAAATCACTGACCAAACCTTCATAAGGCGTGCGATTAAACACCGTGAGACCGCCTGCTGCTGGTAGGTGCTGACGGTAGCGGGCTAAAAAGTTTTCTTGGCGCTGACTGTCACTGGGCTTTTGAAAATCACTGACGCGTACGCCTTGTGGGTTGAGTCCGCGCAAACTGTTACGGATCACGCCGTCTTTACCGGAGCAATCCGGGCCTTGTAGCCACACCAAGAGCGCTGGGCCTTTATTTGCCCAGAGCAATTGTTGTTGACGATCTAAACCGTTACGCACTGCCTTTAAACGCTTCTCGTATTCGTGTTGAGTCATTCCAAAATCATAGTCTGGAGCAATGCTCAGTCCTGTGTCGCTGTTGTAGAGGCAGTGTTGCAGTAAAGTATCGGCGAGACGCATATTAGTCCTTGTTACGCTTAAGTTGGTCTTTAAGCTGTGTGGGCAGCTGACGAATAATCAACATATCTCGCGATTCATCATATTCGACCTTAGAGCCAAGCAGGTGTGAGTCAAAACTGATGGAGATGCCTTCGGCGCGACCAGTGAAGCGTCGAAAAGCATTTAAGGTGCGCTTATCGGCTGGAAACTCCGGCGATAAGCCATAATCTTTATTGCGGATATGGTTGTAAAACGCCTGTGGATTATCCTCATCTAAGACTTCTGATAAACCTTCAATACTGACCACCTCACCGCGCCGCGCTTGATTATTGGCATAGCTGGTGAGGCTGTCGGTCTTTTCCCGTGCTTGCTCTTCTGGCAGGTCTTCACTTTCTACAAAGTCACTGAAAGCTTTGAGTAGGGTGCGGGTTTCGCTAGGGCCGTCGACACCTTCTTGGCAGCCTAAAAAGTCACGGAAACCATCAATGACTTTCTTACCGTTTTTGCCTTTGAGAAAGGAAATATATTGCTTGGACTGAGCATTATTTTTCCATTCCGACAGATTGATCCGTGTGGCTAAGTGCAATTGGCTCAAATCAAGGTGGCGTGCAGCATCAATGTCTAAACCTGCGTTGACCACCATGCCTTCGCTATGTTGCAGCACGGCAATGGTCAGGTAGTCGGTCATACCTTGTTGGTAATGGGCAAATAACACATGCCCTGAGAGAGTGATATTGGCTTCTTCGACATGCTTTTTGAGGTGTTCTAGCGCTTGGCGGCTGAAGCTGACAAAGTCGCTTTGTTCTGCTAAGTAGCTGCTGAGCCAGTTTTGCAGAGGCCATTGGCTGCTGTCAGATTGAAACAAGCCCCAAGCTTTACTGGGTTTGGCGTTATAGCTGTCATTTAAATCAGCAAGCACATGTTGTACGGCGCTGGAGTTGGGCAGTACTTCTTCACGGAATTGCAAACTGGCTGGGCTGTCGTCAGGCTTTTTATCAATGAAGTGAACAATGCAGTGATGAATCGACATACTGTTTTTTAACCTTTACTTAAGAAGAATAAAGCCGCGCCTCGCTCGCAGCTAATGCTGGGCAAGGCGGGAAACACGGACTGGGTTAGGCTTGTGTGCGGGCTGCTTTTAAGCGCTCAAGACGTTGTAAAACATAGCGTACGTGCAAGTGCAGCTCATACAGTTCGTTGGTGTAAGACAGCGGCACTTCAACTTTTGCCAGCTCGTCCTGCAAGTCAGTGAGACGCTTAATTTCCTCATCCACATGCTGCGGTAAGGTGTCGTTGGTGAGCTGGCGATCCACGTCGCGCAGGTATTTGTACCAGCGGTAAATGCGGGCACGAATGCGCCAACGGTAGATCGGCCCTGCAACTTTAAACAGTGGGAATAACAACACTAAAAGCGGGATCACTAAAATAATATAGCGGTCGGCCAAGGAGGCGATTCTAAACGGAAGAAAACGCTGCAGCAGAGGTAGACCTTTGGTGTGGAAGTATTCAGCCTCGGTTAGGGTTGAAAACTCATGGGCTAAGTCTTGTGGCCAGGTATTGGGTGAATCAATTAATGTGCCGTGCTTCATGACCTCCTGTGCGGAGACTAATATCAGCGCAGTTAGTGCAGGGTGAAATGATTCATTGGCCACTAGCATCGCCACTGGGCCGATAGTGGTTGTGTCTTGTTGCGGCTGGTTGGTGGCTAGATTGAGTAACCCTTGGCCCACTTCCACTTCAGTAATATAAGGCAGGCGGGCACGGTAAGCAGCTGCTTGCTTAAAACTGGCGAGTTGCAGTTGTGGGTGACTTGCAGCTTGCTGAATTATGGGGCTTTCTGCTTGCCCTAATAAAAATGCAGCATCCACTTCATTGTTCAATAAGGCTGTTAAAGCTTTTTTACCGCTGTAGGGGTGCCACATACTGGGTAGCTCATGGCTATTGATTTGGTTGGCCTGCAGCATTGGGTCAACCATCATCCGCGTGCCACCACCCTCAGCACCGACTGCTGTACGCAGAGTAATCAGGTCGTTGAGTGTGTTGATTTCGATATCTGCGCGAGTAAACAGCCAAAGTGGCTCTTGATACACAGCGCCCAGATTAAACAGCTCTTTGCGTTGCTCATCGCTGAGTTCCAGTTCTTGACCACTTTGCATCAAGGCCAAACTGACACCGCTGTTTTTATCCAATAAGCGTTCGGTATTTTCCCGAGAACCGCTGCTATTAACGAGCTTTAAGGTAAAACCTTCTTTGGCCAGCTCATCGCGCAGTTTTTCTGCGAACTGAACATAGCCACCGTCGGGGCTGCCGGTGCTCATGGTGGCATACATCGGCGGTGGCGGTGCCACAAAGTAAAATAAAGCCGCCACTAATGCGGCCAATACCGGTACTAACCAGAGGTTAGCACGCAGCATGATGGATAAATCTTGTAAAATACGATTCATGGGCTGTCCTTATGGGTATCTGTGCTAACTAACTACCAGAGCTTTTCCGCCGTGGAATACCGAAACGTTGACGGCGTTCCCATAAGCATTTACGGCTGACGCCAAGCTTGCGCGCCAGCTCTGTTTCAGTCATTTGGTCTTGGTGCTCAAGGACGAAATGCTGGAAATAGTCCTCTAAAGAAAGCTTGCTGGGCGCTTCCTCAGATTCGAGTGCAGTTGCGGACTCAGCCGCAGCTTTTGCATCGGCAACCTTGGCGGCTTCTTGATCGCTTTTTTCTGCGGCTAAATCAATATCAATGCCCATTAGCTCGGTGGTGACTTGGTTGCCTTCACACAAAATAACCGCGCGCTCTAGGGCATTTTCTAACTCACGCACATTGCCCGGCCAGCTGTATTTTTGCAGTGCTAGTTTGGCCTGAGCGGTGAATTCCATGGGCTCTTTATCCATGCGTGAACGCTGACGTTCTAAGAGGATTTCCGCAATTTCTAAAACATCTGTTTCGCGATCGCGTAAGGCCGGTAAGTGCAGGGCAATGACATGCAAGCGGTAATATAAATCTTCGCGGAAACCGCCTGTTTTTGCCAAACCTTTTAAATCACGGTGGGTGGCGGCAACTAAACGCACATCGACTTTATGGGATTGCACAGAGCCAACCCGACGGATCTCACCTTCTTGCAAAACGCGCAGCAAGCGGGCTTGCGCTTCCAGTGGTAACTCGCCGATTTCATCGAGAAAAAGAGTGCCGCCATCGGCTGCTTCAACTAAACCGGTGCGCGCGGTGACAGCGCCGGTAAAGGCGCCTTTTTCATGCCCAAATAACTCTGACTCAATTAGGGTTTCTGGGATGGCTGCGCAGTTGACCGAGATCATGGGGGCTTTCGCGCGCTTGGATAAATTATGCAGAGCGCGTGCTACCAGTTCTTTACCGGTGCCAGACTCGCCTTGAATTAAGACGTTCGAGTCGGTGGGCGCCACTTTGCGAATTTTGTTGTACAGCGTTTGCATCACCGCACTGCTACCAATGATGCCAATATCTGTATTGTCTATGGGGGCGCTCGGGCTGCTTTCATCCAGGTCGGCGCTGGACTGCTTATGGTCTTGAATAATACGCGCCACGGTCTGCAACATTTCATCATGGTCAAAGGGCTTGGCGATGTAATCAATCGCCCCCAAGCGCATGGAATCAACCGCAGAGCGCAGGCTGGCGTAGCTGGTCATAATCAACACTGGCGTAGGTTCGGCCAGCTTGATCATTTCTGTACCAGGCGCGCCCGGTAAGCGCAGGTCGCTGATAATTAAATCAAATGTAGGAATCTCATATTGCTCTTGTGCTTCTTGCACGGAGCCCGCTTCGCTGACTTGGTAATGATTGCGTTCTAACAGGCGACGTAAAGCAGAGCGAATAATGGGTTCATCTTCAACAATCAAAATATGATGCATTTACACTCTCTCTAAACAATCTGAATACTGTGTAATGTTATGGCTAAGATTCATAACAGATGACTGACTAATGGGGTGGCGGTCGGATGCTGGCGTGGCAAGGTGATTCGGAAGCATGTGCCGAGCTGTTGCTCAAGGTCACAGGGGCTCTCCACATGAATCTCGCCTTGGTGCTCTTCAATGATGGAGTACACCAGTGCAAGCCCAAGTCCGGTGCCTTGGCCAGGATCTTTGGTGGTGAAAAATGGCTCAAATAAATGCTCTAAGCTTGCAGTGCTGATGCCGCTGCCTTGATCCTCAATAGATAACTCTACATGAGAATTGCTTGCCGTTGTACGGATATAAATATGCCCATGCTCTGGGCTGGCATCGCGCGCATTGGACAGCAGGTTGATTAAAACCTGCGCCAGACGCTGTGAGTCGCCTAGGGTCCAGTGCTGGGTATCGCATAGATTATAGTAATGCACTGTCTTACTCAGTTTATTTAAGCTCAGTAGGTGAATGGCTTCACTGGTCACTTCAAAGAGGTTTACTGGCTCGTAATAATCATCCTGATTTTGCTGGCCAGCGTGGGAGAAGCTCATAAGTGATTGAACAATGCGTGAAACACGTTTGGTTTGTTCAACGATTTGATTACTGATTTCAATGATTTCTGCATCGTCATCACGTTCTTCACGAAGATTTTGCGCCAGACAAGCAATCCCAGTAATTGGGTTACCAATTTCGTGAGCAACGCCAGCAGCTAAACGACCAATGGATGCTAAGCGTTCGGAATGCACCAGCTTATCTTCCAGTAAACGGGTTTGTGTGACATCTTCCAGCAGTAAAACTAGACCGCTGTTACCCGGGGCGAGGGGTTCATCAATGGCGGCTTTATGCAGGTTGAGCCAGCGCGGCTCATAGGCACCTTGTAGCGCATGCTTGTACAGGTGTGGGCTGCTGTCCTGGGCAAAGTTGGTGAGCAGCTCGCGCCAAGGCTCATCAATATCATCCAGTCGTGAGCCAATAACCCGCGATGCGGTAATGCCGGTGAGGTCTTCTAAGGCGCGGTTCCACATCAGAATCTCTCGGTCTCGGGCTAAGGAGCACACGCCCATGGGTAAGTCTTGTAGGGTTTGGCGGTGATAGCGGCGTAAGGCATCCAACTCAGCCGCCAGTCCAGTTAAGCGTGACTGATAGTCTTCGAGGCGGCTCTCAATAAAGTGAATGTCTTCACTGATATAGCTTTGGCTATCTGTTTTATAAGGTAGAAAAGTGCTGACTAAGTCCTGGGCCACACTGGGGCCCATCAAGCCTGAAAGGTTGGCTTCGATGCGGTCACGCAAACGCCGTAAGGCAAAGGGGCGGCGTTCATCAAAGGGGATTTGTAAGTCTTGCAGTGCTTGCTCGACTTCCCGTTGTGCAGTCACTGCCCCCAAGGGCTTGGCCAGTTCAACAGCAAACTCGTGGGGGGTACTGACATAGAGTTCACGGCGCTCAGGGCGGCGCACATTGTTGACCACGCAGGCCTGTGCAGAGCGCTGTTCTTCTATGCTGGTGCGGGTCAACAGCGAAACCAGAATAAAGGTAATGCAGTTCATGCTCAGTGCGGCAATGGCTGAGAAGTGCCAGTTACGGTCATCCAGCACATAGGTGTAATCCAAGAGCGGTAAATAAAACTCTTGGATATTGCTGAACATGGGCAGCAACATGCCAATGCTCCAGGTGAGCATTCCCGCCACCGCGCCACTGATAAAACCGTAGCTGTTGCCCCTTGGCCAGTAGAGAACCGAAAGCACCCCAGGTAAAAACTGCAAGGTGGCCACAAAAGCAACTAAGCCCAGGTTGGATAAATCTTGCTGCGAGCCCAGTGAGAGGTAGAAACCATAGCCAGCCAAAATAATGGCGACAATCAGCGTGCGCCGCATCCATTTTAGCCAACGGTAAATGTTGCCTTCAGCGGGCGGTTGATACAGCGGCAAAACCAAGTGATTCATCACCATGCCGGACATGGCTAAGGTCAGGACAATAATCACCCCGCTGGCTGCGGATAAGCCACCCATAAAAGCCAGCAGGGTTAAACGTTCACTGTTAACTGCTAAACCTAAACCTAAGGTGAAGTATTCTGGCGAGGTGGGTGCGCCCAGTTTTAAACCCGCCCACAAAATGGGCAGTATAGGCAAGCTCATCAACAGTAAGAACAAGGGCACACCCCAACTGGCACTTACCATCGAGCGCGGGTTGAGATTCTCGGTGAAAATCATGTGGTACATGTGCGGCATGACAATGGCTGACGCAAAAAACAACAGCAATAAAGTGCGCCATGGGCCTTCTTGTAAGGGAATTTGTAAGTCAGCCAAAATGGACTGGTTTTGTGACAACCACATGTCCAGGTCGCTCGGACCGTCAAATACGACAAAAACCGCATAAGCACCGATAATAAGTAAGGCAACCAACTTCACCAGCGATTCAAAAGCAATCGCAAAAACCAGTCCTTCGTGTTTTTCTCGGGTGGAAATATGCCGTGCGCCAAATAAAATTGAGAAAAGGGTGATGAGTACACAGAAGGCTAAAGCCACATAATCTTGAATCGGTTGGCGGGTCAAAATACCTATGGTGTCAGCCACCGACTGAATCTGCAGGGCCAGCAAGGGCATAGCGCTCAAGAGCATGCCAATTGTAGTTATGGCGCCAACCCAGCTGCTGCGAAAGCGAAACGCCAGCAAGTCAGCTAAGGAAGACAGCTGATAGGTGCGCGTCAGATGCAAAATAGGGTAGAGCAGCACCGGAGCGAGTAAAAAGGCCCCAGACAAACCTAAGTAAATGGCTAAAAAGCCATAACCATATTGATAGGCCAGCCCCACTGAACCAAAAAATGCCCAGGCACTGGCGTAAACGCCCAGCGATAAAATATAAGTCAGAGGGTGGCGCACAATCCAGCGCGGTACCCAACGGTGTTCAGTGGCCCAAGCAACGCCGAATAGGGTTAACAGGTAGGTGGTACTGATCAGCACCAGCTGGCTTATACTAAAGCTCGTCAGCATCTTTTTGACTCTGCAAAATAAAAGTGACCACGATTAAAATAAGCCACAGTAAGTAAGGGCGGTACCAAACACTATCTGCCGCCGTCCACCATTCCATAATGGCAGGCGAAAACAGATAAATACCAACAACTAAAATGAGTACTAAACGATAAATGTACATGGTGCCACTCAACAAACAAGTGTCACCGATAGTAACCAAGCACGGGGCGCTGTGCCACAGTTAAGTGCAGTACCGCGTGTATTCATCGGACAAAGTTGCCTTGGCGGCGCTCCACACGAAACTCAACAGTGCTTGCTCGGTAACCGGTACGTAAGTTAGGCAATGGCAGGCATGTTTGCCACTGGGCCCCTGATACTAAAGGGCTGGAACTGGTGTAGCGCGCTTCGGTGAAGAGGGTTGCCACCAGGTTAATATTTTCCCCTGGGCGATAGGCGGCGATGCGCCACTGTAAGTTCTTGAGCGAATAATCGGTGTTGTTACGTAACTGCACAAGTAGCGGTTGGTTGACTGGGCATTGCTCAGGAGCGTAACTGATCTGCATATCAAGATGATCTAAGAGGCGCTGATTGTAGCGCCCATCAAGCAGCAACCAAGCGGTTACGCCAGCAAGTAGCAGCACCAATGGCGCGCCAATCATGAGCGTACGTTTTGGATAGCGCAGCAGTAAGGCAAGCCAGGTGAGAGGTATTAACGCAGGCGGGAGCATACTGCTACTCCTGCGCTTGATCGCGTAAAAAGACTAAATGATCGGGTTTCGATTGCTCAGTGCTGTAGTAATAGCCTTGTTCAGTAAAGTCTTTTAGCGCTTCTACGCTGTCAATTTTATGCTGGATCACATAGCGCGCCATGATCCCGCGGGCTTTTTTCGCATAAAAGCTGATGATTTTATATTGATCGTTTTTAAAGTCTTTAAAATCCACATTAATTAAAGTGCCGTC
>RRZU010059479.1_pt1 | contig 37097 bp, 38 predicted proteins | sample 2165561 | NCBI WGS metagenome assembly RRZU01 (sample SAMN10456909, study PRJNA506462) | wastewater metagenome | isolation source: wastewater sludge | place: USA: Moscow, Idaho | reverse complement strand
ACATCTCTTAATTTTATTTGCATATCACGACCAAATCCACTTTCATTGTAACTGGTAAAATTTGCAGTATCAGTTAAAGTGTCATAAGGAGGATCAAAATAAACAAAATCTCAAGATTTAGCTTTGTCTAAAACTTTTTCAAAACTTTGTAATTTAATTTCTGCTTTTACTTTATTTAAAAGTATAGATGTATTTCTGATATTTTCTTCTTGAATATAATCAGGATTTGCATATTTTCACATTGGAACATTGAATTGTCATTTAGAATTTACTCTATAAAGTCCATTAAAACAAGTTCTGTTTAAATATATAAATCTTGCTGCTCTTTCTATATTAGAAAAAGATTTTAATCAATTTTCACTTCTGTCCCAAGCTCTGATTTCTAAAAAAAACTCTTTTGAATATTTTAGAGTTTTTAAAAAACTAATTAATTTTTCAGGTTGTGTTTTGATAACTTGATATACATTAATTAACTCTTCATTTATATCAGATAAAAATGATTTTTCTTTTTGTAAATTAAAAAATACAGCTCATCCTCATAAAAAAGGTTCAAAATAATTATTGAATTTAGTAGGGAATAGCTTGTCTAATTGTGAAATTAGTTGTCTTTTTCATCAAACCCATTTTACAAAAGGTTTTGCATTAATTAGTTCTTGATTTTCTTCAAAAAAATTTATTCAACTTTTTTCATCAAAAAAAGCCCCTTGTAAAAACCAAGAGTTAACTATTTGTAAATTTATTCAAAATCTAAATGCAATTGATTGTAAAATTGATGTTGTCATGGTTATAAATTATAAAATACTCCACCTCCATATAAAAGATATGTTTTTATCCCAAAAAGTCAAACAAAAATATTTTAAAAATTACAACAAAAACACCACGATTTTTCCTTATAAAATAAATAAAAATTAAACTTTCATACATTTTTTTAGAAATTTTATTTGACTTATTCTTTTTTTTTAATAAAATACCCCTTGTCTAAATATGCGGGTGTAGCTCAATTGGCCAGAGCATCTGCCTTCCAAGCAGAGGGTTAAGAGTTCGAGTCTCTTTACCCGCTCCATTTTGACTTTAATAATCCTTTATTAAAAGGTTTATTTTTTATAATACGGGTGTGTAGCTCAGTTGGTTAGAGCGCATGACTGATAATCATGAGGTCGGTGGTTCAACTCCACCCATACCCACCATTAGAAAAATTAAAACTTTAAAAGAGGGAAATTGTTAGATTTCTTTTTTTTAAATCGGAAATTAGCGCAATTGGCTAGCGCACACGCTTTGGGAGCGTGGGGTTGTGAGTTCGAGTCTCACATTTCCGACCATTTATGTTTTTTTACCCGTATCTTGAAAAAATTCAAGGAAAGGTTAAAATGAGCTTATATTTTAATCTTAATATTGAAAGATGGAAAAAAGCTCAAAAAAAAGAAAAATAGAAATTATTAGATGAATTTGATTTCAAGAAACATTTGATAATAAATGAAAAAAAATATTAAAACCCGATTTTTGAAAAGACATTGACAAAATTTCTATAGAATCAGAAAACTCTGCTGACTATAATCTATCAAAAGCTTATTTAAAAGATTTAAAAGTTGAAATAATTTGAACTGAATGAAACTCTGAAACATTATTAAACTTTATTAAAAATATATAAACAGGACTGCTTATCAGTATCTATAGTAGATAATAAAAAAAGAGATATAAAAATAATAATTTTATATCTCTTTTTATTTTTGAAAAATATACCTACCAGAAGTACAAGAACCTATTCATACTTTATGAATTAAGATAAGCTTTGAAGACAAATCAGTTAAAGTTATTCCTATGTTTGATAAAGAGGTAAAAGAATACCTAGAACTTAAAGAAGTAGAGATATTAAATCAAAGCAAATAGCAATTATTCCTAGATTTTTTCTAGTATTTTAGTCATTCCCAAAAGTGTAACATTTTTGTTGATTTTTTACTAAAAAAGCCTAAAAGTGTAACATTTTACATAAACTACAGAAAAAGTAATTTTGCTCCGTTTAGAGAAACTATAAAGTGTAAAGTTTTTTTTTATAGAAACCCCCAAAAGTGTTGCATTTTCTTACTACACTTTTGAAAAATAAAAAAATAGGAATTATTTAGGTTTTTACATCATTAGTTATAAATAATCAAAATTTGATAGAAAAATTAAGTTTTAAAATATGTCTTTATAGTTTTTCATATAAATTACTATTTTGAAGTAAATTGATATTTTAAAGAAAAATCTAAAAATAGCTTAAATATGCCAAAAATTATTTTGCTTTTAATATAAAATAAGTATAATGAAATTACTTATTTATCTCTTAATAGAGCCAAAATGAAAGTAATTTATAGTATAGGTCATTCAACAAGAACTATAGAAGAATTTTTATTTGAAATAAATTCAGTAGAATTTACATATTTACTTGATGTTCGTTCATCTCCCTATTCTCGTTTTGTTCCTCAATATAATAAAAATAGACTTCAAGAATTATTTTGAAGTAAATATATTTTTATGTGAGATACTCTTTGATGAATGGATGAAAATATTTCTTATGAAAGTTTTATGTATTGAATTGAAAAATTGTCTAATCTTGCAAAAGACCATGTATTGGTCTTTTTTTGTAGCGAAAAAGATTATAGAAAATGTCATCGTCATTTTAAGATACAACCAGAATTAGAAATAAGATGATTTAAGGTTATTCATTTATAAAATATCTGTAATCTCAACAGCTTTTATTAAAATTTCTTTATCTCTGTTATTTAGATATATTTCATTTTGTACTTTTGTTTTAAATAGAATTACATCGTTTTTATTATTAAGTTTGTTTAATTCAGAAAAATATTTTAGACTGTTTTCATAAAATGGAGATAATGAGTTTACTATATATTTTATTTCATCAATTCAATTAGCATTTATAAGTTCAAGCATTAGTCTTTGGTCTTCACATAGTAGTTTTGTGTCATTTTGATATAATCTTTTCTTAAAACTAATTATATTGTTATCTGATACTAATTTTCTCCATTCTATAAGTCTTTTGTTCGTTGCTTTTATCCAATAATTAAAATCTCTTTTCATAAGATTTCATTTTAAGTCATATGGATTATATTTATTTTCAACAGAAATCATAAGATTTTGCAAAGCTCTATTAAAGAACCAATCAGTAAAATGAGTATTTTTAAAATACCTTAAGTGGTTAAATAATTCATCTGTATAAAATCAATGAGCTACATAAAAATATTGAGTTGCTTTTCAATCTTTAAATAAAAACTTATTATCATTGCTATTATCTCTTTTCTTTGAGTTATAAAAAGAGCTTGCACAAATTCAGTTTTCAATTGAATTATCTCATCATCTCATAGCTGGTATTATATGATCAACCCAGTCAGTATCCCGAAGACATGAAGCTCAATAGTGAAGTATCCAAAGAATTTTTCAAGAAAAAGCACAAATTCACTTGTCTCTTTCATAAATAAAAGCTTTTTGTTTATCTGAAAATTCAAGTCTTTTCATATAAAAAAGGTAATGAAAATAAAATCATTACCAAAATAATAGGTTGAAAATATGTATTTTGTTAAGGCAAACAAAAAAGAGAATAGGTTATAAGCTCTCTGTGTTCGCCAAAACAAAATACATACACACCAACTAATAAAAAGGAGGATAGATGTCAGAAAGACAAATAACCTACCCTCTACACTGTTTATTAGTGTATGGTGTTAATCAATTTAATGTATTTTATTTTGGCTTTTTTATAATATTTAAAAATGTAAAAAAATCAATCAATTAAATTTTATAGTTTCATTTTTTAAAAAGTAGTTATAATAATTAAAAATATTATTTAATAACAAAATTATGAAGAACTCTAACTGGACTGAAATTATTTATGATGTTTATGATTATTTATATTGGGAACCTCAACATATTTGAAAAATAAAAAATAAAAATAGTAAAATAAAAAATCAGAACCTAGCATTAGAACATGTGAAGCAATTAGAAGTAAGTTTAAATCAAATATTAAATATTTTTTTCTATTTTTTACCTTATTCAATTTTTAAAAAGTTATTAGAAGTAATAATTGATAAAAATATTGATGAAGATAATTATAGCTTATATTTTAATGATATAAGTGAGATTATCGATTGAGTTAATAAAAGTACTCAACCAGACTTCTTTTTCATTTGAAGTAAAATCAATATTGCTATTGAGATTAAAACAAATTCAAAAAGTTCACTAGATCAAATAATGAAGTATTCTTTTTTACATTTAAAAGAGATTGAAAAATCTTGATTAAATAAAAAATTTGTTTTAATATTTATTTGAAAATGAGATTTTCAAAATTTATGGAAAGAAAAATTTTCAAATATTTTAGAATTAAAAGAATCATTTGAATCTTATAAAATTCAAGATTTTACTAAGAAATGAAATACTTCTTTAATGGAATATAAATATAAAATTAAAGAATTAGTAAAAAATAGTGAAATTAACTTTATTAGCTACAAATGATTACAAGAATTTTGTAAAAATGAAATTGATAATAATAAAGATAATGAGATGTTAGTAAAATTATTAAATTGAGTTATAAAAGAAATTGATTGTAGACAATTTTAGTTTTTCTTTATTTTAAGCCATTTTTACTTGTATTTAAAACAAAAATTGTTATAATAAGTAGATATTATATTTTTAATTTATACATTATGAAGATTTGAATATATGCAAGGGTTTCAACAATAGACAAGCAAGATTTACAAACACAGTTACTACCTCTTAGAGAATATAGTAAAGCGAGAGGTTTTACTATTTATAAAGAGTACACAGATAAAATTTCTTGATGAAAAGAAAGCAGACCAGAACTAGATAAATTATTAGAAGATGCTCAAAAGAGAAAAATAGATTGAGTTTTAGTATTTAGATTTGATAGATTTTCTAGAAGCACAAGACAACTTATAAATACTTTGGAATTATTCAATAATCTTTGAGTAAACTTTATTTCATATCAAGAGCAAATTGATACATCAAGCCCCATGTGAAAAGTTTTATTTACTATGATTTCAGCATTTGCCGAATTTGAAAAATCAATTATACAAGAAAGAGTAGTTGCTTGATTGGAGAAAGCTAGAAAACAATGAAAAACTTTATGAAGACCAAAAATTTATTGAGATATTGATAAAATTGCTGAGTTAAAAGAAAAATGATATTCTTTTGATAAAATTGCAAAAAAAATGAATTTAAAAAAGACTTATGTTTACTATACATATAAGGAATATTTGTCTAAAATATTGTAAAGTTTTTTTATTCAAAAAACCCTGTATTTTTAAGATTGTTTTTTTCTCATAAATTCATAAAATAAAGATACAAAAAATAAAGTTCGAAAATCAAATATTTTTCGAATAAATAAAATATATTGAAATGTAAATAATATGGAAAAAATAGAAAATAATAAAATTCCAACTAAGAAAAAACTTAGAGTAGCTTTTTATATAAGGGTTAGTAAGGAGGACCAAAAAGAAATGTATTGACCAAAATTACAACTTGCTAGCTTGAGATGATTATTGAAAGGTAGAGAATATGATTTAGAGTTTGCTTGAGAAGAATATATCTATAAAGATTTAGCAAAAAGTTGAAGTCTTAAAATAGATGATAGACCATGAATGAAAAAATTATTTAATGATTTAAAATATTGAAAACCTTTTGATATTGTAGCTGTTTATAAAATAGACAGATTTGCTAGGTCTTTAAAAGTATTATTAGAGGTTGTTGATAGATTAAAAGAAAAATGAATTGATTTTATTTCTACATTAGAAACCATAGATACTAGTTCACATTTTTGAAAAGCTATGCTTTGAATTCTCTGAGTTTTCGCTGAATTAGAAAAAGATATGAATCAAATAAAAATGAATGATTGAAAAATTAGCTCTATAATAAATTGAAATAAAATAAATAATATATATTGATATGATAGATATAAAGAATGAAAATTAAACCTATTTAAAATAAATAAAATTGAATGAAAAATTGTAGAAAAAATATTTAATGATTTCATTTCTCCAAGAACATTATGAGATTTATCATATATAAGAAATGATTTGATTGAGAAAAAAGTTTTATGTCCTTGAGCTGCAAGAAGTACGAAAGCTAATAAAGATATTTTAAACGATCCTTATAAATGGAATAATGAAGCAATAAAAAGAATTTTATCAAATGAAATTTATATTTGAGTATACAGTTATTGAAAAACTAAAAAAAATGATAGTAAGGATTTTAAAAATAACAAAGTTTCAGTACCAAAAGATAAATGGACTAAATCAGAAATAAAGCATTGTCGTATAATTAGTGATGAAACTTTTAAAAAAGCTCAAGAAATTTTAAAAAGTATAAAAGTAGAATCTCATATAAACACACATACAAGTAATTGAAATATTTATATATTTACTTGATTACTAAAATGTGATGACTGTAAAAATCATAGAAAAGATTGAAAGATGTATAGTTGGATTTGAGACCCCTCTAATTGAAGAAATCAATATATTTGTAAATGAAAACATAAAACTTTAAAAGTTTGTAATACTATTCCATTGCAAAGTTATGATTTAGATAAAATCATATTATGAGAGATAAAGAATTTAATTAAAAATCCGATTGCAATTAAAAAATATGTAAAAAATGATGAACTTGTAAATGAAGAAAAAAATTATTTAATGGAAGAAATAGAAAAAGCTGAAACAAAAATAAAAGAATTGAGAAAATGACAAGATAACCTATATAAAATACTACTTAGTTGAAGATTAGAAGCTATAGATTATGAAAAAGATTATGAAAAGTTGCAAGATGATATAAATAGAAAACAACAAGAAAAAGATGAATTACAAGATAAATTAGACTGAGAATTTGAAATTGAAGATTATAATCATTGATTAAAGGTTCTATGAGATGTATTAGAAAGAGATATTGATGATATACTAAGTGAACCTTTAAAAGCACAAAAATTTATGAAATATTTAATAGATGAAATAATAATATATTCTAAAGATGATGATTGAACTTATTCTTTATCTTGACCTAAAAAAGAATGAAGAAAAATACCATATAAAATAGAAGTAAAGTTAAAATTACCTCAAGAGTTTATAAATAATTTTCTTGAATTAAATGATATAACTTGAAAAGATATAGTTTGAGAACATTTATGGGAAAAAATAGAAGAAACAGAGAAAGAAAATAATAAAAAAGGTTGAAAGTGATGATGAAAATGATGAGGTTGAGCTTTATTAAGTAGTTCTAATTATAATAAAGTTACTGATAAACTAAAAAATATAAAAGAAAATTTATCTAACTGAGAAATACGGGTAAAAAATTTTCTCTCACCATACATGAAACTTAGATAAAACTTAAAAATTATTTTTAAGTTTTTTTTAATGTATTATACATAAAATTATTTAAAAAACTGAGTATTTCAAATATAAAGTTATTTGTTAATAATAATTGTCAACAGAATGCTTTAGCTTTCTGACTCAGACTTTATAATATTTTCAGTATAAAAATTATCAATTAAACTAAATAAAAATGATTATATATACTCAAGCTCTAGTGTCTGAAATACATTAGGGCAACTCTTTTTTTATAAATAAATGTAGAAAATTATAAGAGGGGAGATAAAAAACTATTTTACATTTAATTATTTATAAAAATATGAAACTTAAAAAATTTTTAATTATGTTGCCAGTTATTTTGGCTATTTGATGTGTTGCTTTAACTCTTACTTTTGTTATTAGTGTTATTAATATTGGATTTGGAAATGGATTTTTATTTGGATGGATGAAATCATTTTTACTAACTTTTTGTATTTTGGCTCCGTTATGAATTACTTCTACTTTTGTGCTTGATAAAGTGGTTAATTTTATAATACCAAATGCAAAATCTATTATAAAAAAAATAGTTTTAGCTATTTTAATGTGATGTACAATTGAGTTTTTTGTATCATTTATCACAGTTGTAAATACTACAGGTTTTGCTGTATGATTTCTACATACTTGGTTACTTGTTTATCTAAAATCAATTCCTATTGGAATATGTGTTTGATTATTTATGTCATTTATTTTCAAACCTTGGATGTGAACTCGTGTAGAAAAAATGAAAGCTTTAAAATAAGTATTTCTTACTTACTTCTTACTTAATTTTTGTATAATTCAAATACTTAATATTTAATTTAAAGGTTATAAAAAAATACCAAAAAATAGTTTATGCTTGATTAGTTACTTCAATGCTTGCAAGTTGTGCACAAAATGTAGCAACTCAAACTAAAGAAATTAATGAATCTAAAACAACAACTCAAACAGGTGATACAATTCAAAGTTCAACAATTGATAGTTCAACAGGAACTGTAATAAAAGAAAGTGATGGAACTCAAAAAGAATTAAAAATTAGTCAAAAATGTGTTTGATGTGGTCATTGTATAAGAATTGCAACAAGTAATTTTAAAATGAATTCATCACTTCATAGAGCAGAAGTTATTAGTCAAGAAAATATTAATTGAGATGATGTATCAAGAGCAATGGATAGATGTCCTGTTAATGCAATAAGTATTTCATAAATATTTAAAACTTAAATAATAATTTATTCCTTCCCTTAGGCTTAAGGGAAGGTGGTCTTTAGACCGGATGGGTTAATTACTGAGTTTTTATAAAATTAAAAATAAATCTGATTTTTCAGATTTATTTTTTTGTAAAAATTTTTCTTTATTTTCCTTCCCTTAGGATTAAGGGAAGGTGACTGAAAGCTGGATGGGTTAGTTATTTTATAAAAAATTAAAAATAATATTTGACTTTAATAAAATAATAAATACCATTACCTAGGGTACAGGTATTTATTTACTAATTTAATAAATATGCAAAAATTAAAATTAAATATTTCTTGAATGCATTGTTCAAGCTGTTCAAAGCTTATACAAGAAGCTTTAAACAAAAATGAATTTATTACAAATTCACAAGTAAATTTTTGAAATAATAAAGCTTTAGTTGAATTTGATGAAACAAATTTAGATAAAAATGATATTATTTCAATAATAAAAAAAGCTTGATATAAAGCTTCAACTCAAGAAATTGATACAACAAAAGAAAAAAAAGCATGGTTAAATAAAAGTATTTTTTGATTAATTTTATCAATTCCTATGGTAGTTTTTATGGTTTATGATTTTGTAAAATGATTGCCATTTTATAATATTTTGATGCCATATATGGCTTTTGTTTCACTTTTTTTAGCTACTATTTTACAATTCAGTATTTGACTGGATTTCTATAAGTGAGCAATTGCTGCATTAAAACAAAAAACTGCAAATATGTATAGTTTAATAGCTATTTGAACAACAGTTGCATTTTTGTATAGTGTTTATTCATTTTTAAAATTTTATCTGGATACTTGAAGTATTTTAGGTTTAAATTGAATGAAAATTGAATGAATTTATTTTGAAGTTTCTTCTCTTTTACTTACTTTTGTTTGTTTTTGAAAATATTTAGAAACTAGAGCAAAAGCAAAGACAACGGATGCTATTTCAAAACTTATTTTACTTGCTCCAAAAACAGCTTTTGTAAAAATTGATTGAGAATTTATAGAGCAAGATATAGAAAAAATCAAAGTTTGAGATATTATTTTAGTTAAAGCTTGAGATAAAATTCCTGTTGATGGAAAGGTTATTTCTGGAATTGTAACAGTAGATGAATCAATGCTAACTTGAGAAAGTTTGCCAGTTGATAAAAATATTTGAGAATTAGTTTTGGCTTGAACATTAAACAAATTTACAAATTTTGAAATACAAACAACTCAAATTTGAGCTGGAACTATGCTTTCTCAAATTATAAATTTACTTGAAGAAGCAAGTTTATCAAAATCAAATCTTGAATGATTTGCTGATAGAGTTTCAAAAATATTTGTTCCAACAGTTATTATTTTATCTATATTAACATTTGTTGTTTGGTATTTCTGACTTAATTGAACTTTTGAAAATGCTCTACTTTTGGCTTGTAGTGTTGTAGTTATAGCTTGTCCTTGTGCTTTATGACTTGCTACTCCAACGGCTGTAATTGTTTGAACTGGATTGGCTGCAAGATTTTGAATACTTATAAAATGATGAAATGCTTTAGAAAAAGCAAATTATATTACAGCAATTGCTTTGGATAAAACTTGAACTATAACTACTTGAAATCCAACTTTACAAGATATTGTAAATTTCTCAAAATTTCCTATTCAAGAAATACTTAAAATAGCTTATTCTCTAGAAAATAACTCAAATCATCCTATTTCAAAAGCTATTATAAATTATTCAAAAGACAAAAATATTACATTAATTAATGCTTCAAATTTTGAAGTAATAAATTGAAAATGAATTATTTGAGAAATTGAAAATGAATTTTATTTTATAGGAAATTTGTCTTTAGTAATTGATAAAAATATTAGTTTAAATAATGAAATACAAAAAGAATATAAAAAATTATTAAATGAATGAAAAACAGTATTATTTTTATGAAATAAATCTGAAATTTTGGCTTTAATATCTGTAAGTGATGAAATAAAAACTACATCAAAAAATGCTATAAATATTTTAAAAAATATGTGAATTGAAGTATTTATGATTACTTGAGATAATAAAAAAGCAGCTGAATATATTTGAGCTTTATCTTGAATTGATAAATCTCATATTTTTGCAGAAGTATTGCCACAAGACAAATGAAATATTATAAAAAATCTTCAAAATAAATGATTTAAAGTAGCAATGGTTTGAGATTGAATAAATGATTCAATTGCTATGGCAAATAGTGATTTAGCTATAAGTATGTGAAGTTGAAATGATGTTGCTTTGGAAAGTGCTGATATAGTTTTGATGAAAAATGATTTAAATGATATCATACATTCAATTGATATTTCTAAAAAAACAGTTTCAAAAATTAAACAAAATCTTTTCTTTTCTCTATTTTATAACACACTTTGAATTCCAATTGCTGCTTGAGTTTTACTTTGATTTTGATTATTTTTAAAACCAGAATTAGCTTGACTTGCAATGGCTTTAAGTAGTGTTTTGGTTATATTTAACTCATTACTTTTAAAATTAAGTATTAAATATAAAAGTTTTTCTATAATTTCTTTGTGAGTATTGCTTGTATTTTTTACAGCATTATTTATTTGATTTGCTTGGGTGAATAAAACTGATAAATTTGAAACTGTTTACACAAAAAATAATAATGTAGTTTTAGAAGATATTACAAAATTTGTTTTAAATTCTAAAAATAAAATAAACATTTCAGAAGTTGCTCCAAAAATATTTATGTTTACAAATGAAGTTCCACAAACTCTAAAAATCAAATCTTGAACAAATAAATTAAATGAAAATGAAGTAATTATTTGATATATGGAAGCTCAAATGATGATTGATTTATGACTAATAAAATGAGTTTGAAGTGAAATTGATAATTTCTTTTGAGTAGATAAAATCAAAGTTGTCTGAATTTTATCAAAAACTGATACTATTTTGGATGATGTACATATTATGAATTTAGCAAATTATGAAAAATTAATTTGAGATAGTGAAAGTTTGAAATTTTTTGAAACTCCAGACCATCTAGCTTTAAGAACATTTTATTTATATGATGAGAAAAATATTCCAGCTTATTTTACAAACAATCTAGAATTAAAAAATTTATTTTTAGATAAATATTTGAAAATGTATATTTGATTTTTGGATGCTAATATGATGGTAAATTTATGACTTGTAAAAGGTTTATGAGAAAAACTTGATGATTTCTTTGGAAATAATGTTGTATATTTTGAAAAATTGAAAAAAACTTATACAAGTTATGATATGATGCATTTTGTTTCAAAAAAATACTTTAAAATTTCAAATTAATAAATATAATCTATAATATATTATTATTATAAAATTTAAATTATGAATAACCAAAAAGTTTTAATTTGACTAAAAAAAGCTAGAACTTCTTTAGATAAAATTATTTCTATGTTAGAAAGTGGAGAATATTGTATAGATATTATTCAACAAAATTTAGCTGTTATTTGACTTTTAAAATCAGCAAATATGAATTTACTTGAAGGCCATTTGAATTGTTGTGTAAAAAATGCAGTTCTTTCAAAAGATGATGCAGAAGTTAATGATAAAATGAAAGAACTTGTTAAAATAATCAATTTGGCACAAAATAAGTAATATTTAATTATTAAAATATTATTATGAATAAAAAAATTCCAGTTTATTGAATGCATTGTAAGTCTTGTGAATTAAACTTAGAAAATAATTTATCAAGTATTTGATGAATAAAAATCAATAAAATATCACAAGCAAATAATTTTATTGATATTGATGTAAAAAAAGAAGATGATTTAAATGAAGTAAATAAAATCATTAAAAAATTATGATATACAACAGAAAACAATAAAACTAAAAAAAATACTATAAAAGATTATTTTGTGATATTTTTCATATTTATAGTTTTTTGAATTTTATATTATTTTTTTAAAGATTTAAATATTTTTAATCAAATATTAACTTCAAAAAATACATCATTTGTAATGGTATTATTAATTTGATTTGTTGCATCGCTTTCATCTTGTTTGGCTGTAACTTGAGGAATAGTTTTATGATTTTCAAAATATGTAGATGATTCAAATATTACTCAAAATCATATAAAAACTCAATTAAAATTTCATTTATGAAGAATTATTTGATTTACATTATTATGAGGAATTTTAGGTGGGGTAGGTTCTTATATGAGTTGACTTACTTCATTAAATAAAATACTTTTGTTTATTGCTTGATTTTTTATGCTTTATATGGGGTTAAATGTTTTAAATATATTACCTTCGATAACAAAGCTATGAATTTGAATGCCTAAAACATTGTGAAGCAAAATTCTTAAAATGAAAAATCCTAAATTTGCTCCAATAATTTGAGTATTAACATTTTTCTTGCCTTGTTGATTTACTCAAACTATGCAAGTTTATGCAGCTACTAGTTCTAGTTTTATGTCATGAGCAATGATAATGTGAACTTTTGCATTATGAACAATGCCTGTATTATTTTTGCTTTGATTTTGAAGTAGTTATTTTAAGGATAAAAATTTTGATATAGTAAATAAAATAATTTGAAGTTTAGTTGTATTGTTTTGAGTAGTAATTTTAGGATGATTTTTTAATTTAGTTGGAGTTAATTTTCCTCAAATAAATACTGAAACGACAACTAATTCTACTAATTTAGAAGAAATAAAAGAGGTAAGTGTTACTCATGATGGATATTGATTTTGAGATATAGTTTTGCAGTGAGCTAAAAATTATAAATTAATTATAACTCCAAGCTCAAATGGAATTTGATGTTTATATGCTTTAACTATTCCATGAATTGACAATAAAGAGTATTTAGTAAGAAAATGACTTCCAATAGTTATAAATATTGAGAATGCTAAACCTTGAAAATATAGAGCTGTATGTACTGCAATGTGAATGAAACAGGGAAGTATTACAATAAAATAACAAAAATTTGTCTTTTTTTATATTTTCAATATAATTTGTCCACTTATAATTTAATATAACGTTTATGAAAACAGCTTTTGATTCTAAACCAGGTACAATTTTAAAAATTGACTGAGAACTAATGTTCGTATCAAAATATGAATATCACAGAGCTTGAAGATGAGCTACTACAATTAAAATGAGATTAAAAAATCTTATGACTGGTCAAATGACTGATAAAACTTTCAACTGAGAAGATAAAATGGATGATGTTTATTTAGACAGATCTAGATTTGAATATTTATATACTTCTAGTGGACAATATTCATTTATGAATCAAGAAACATATGAACAAATTGAACTTAATGAAGATGATATTTGAGATATGAAATATTTCTTAATTGAATGAATGACTGTTGATATTCAACAATATGAAGGAAGATTCGTATGAGTTGTATTCCCAACTAATGTAAATTTAACTATTGCTGAATGTGAACCAGGTGTAAAATGAAACACTGCTGATGGTAGAATTACTAAAGAAGCTGTTACTAACACTGGTTTAACTATTAAAGTTCCAGGTTTTGTTGAAGTAGGTGATGAAGTAGTTATCAATACTGAAACTTTTGAATATATGGAAAGAGTTAAAAAATAATACTCTAAAAAAGATGATTTGTAAAATCATCTTTTTTTGTTTGTAAAAGTGATAAAATATTATTATTTGATAATTTTGAATTTTGTCATTCTGAACTTGTTTCAGAATCAATAAAATATTTTCCTTATTTTCCCCTCTCCTCTAAAGGAGAGGGGGTAGGGGTGAGGTAAAAAAGATAAAAAACTTGGAAGAAATTATAACATTTCTTCCAAGTTTTTCATTAAATCCATTTTTTTTAGTTTTTCTCATAAATCATTAAAATAAGTTTTGTTTTCATAATTTATAAAATCATTAAATCATTTTTCTTTATTATGTAGATTAAAAATTAGTAAATATTTTTTTATAAAATCATTTTCTAAAAAATCTCAAAATTCATCAAGTTTGTATGTATGAGCATTATTTGGCTCTTTATAAATATCCCATAAAAATGGTTTTTTAGCTAATATAGCTTGAATAAAACTATTTTCTCATCTAACTATATTTTTATCACAAACATTCAAAAACTCATAATATTTTGTCATTTCTAAAAATGGCATTTGTATAGTATTTTTAAGATTTATTTCATTTCTGTCATCAAATATGAAAAATAGAATTTCAGGATATTTTTGGAAAATATTTTTTAGATCAAGAAAAGTTTCAGGGTAAACAAAAACACTTACCCAAGTTTTTTGGTAATCTGTTTCTTTTAAATTTGGTAGTATTTCTTTTTTTGAAATATTATTTTTTTTATTTACAATAATCCCTCAAGTATTTTTTACAATTGATGGAATAAAATGAGTAATTTCAACATTTTTTTGAGTGAAATTTGTTTTGTGTAAACTATAAGCATTTTTATGAGTAGAAAAATATCAAAAATTTATAATATTGAATTTTTTGTCTATTTGATAGAAAAAATCATAATCAATTTTTCTATCAAAAAAATTAAAAATTATATCATTTGGAATTTGATTTTTTATTTCATTTAAGTCAATATATTTGATATTTTTAGTATTATTTCAAGCTAGATTATCAAATAATTTTTTGTCATTTGAATAAAAATTTATAAATGTGTCAGGATGTTTTTCAAGATAATTTATTGCAATATTCACAGCAAATCAAGTATCTCAAAAATTATCAATTACTTCAACATAAAAGTCTATGTGTTTCATAGGGAGAAAGAGTAAAAGAGTAAAAGAAGAAGATAGTAAAAGAGAAAAGAAGAAAGAAGAAATAGGAAAGAGAATAAGAGTATAAAAGAATAAAAGTAGGGAAGCAATATTTTCGTTTGATAAATAAAACAATAGTTTGTCATCCTGAATTTACTTCAGGATCTATAAAATAATTTATCCTTATTTAAGATTCTGACTTTCGTCAGAATGACACTAATTTTTTCCATCTTCTCCAAAGGAAATGGGTTAGGGGTGAGGTCATTATTTATAATATCTTTTTTTCTTTTTTTGAACTTCTTTTTTATCTCAAAAGTTTCATAAATATTCTCATTTTACAACTATTTCATCAAGATATTTTGTATCATTATTTATTTTAATTTTTCCTCAGATTAAATTCTCAATACTCTCAAGTCTTGGAAGCTCTTTTTGAGTGCAAAATGATATTGCAAATCAAGAATTTCCAGCTCTTGCAGTTCTTCAAATACGATGAATATAAACCTCACTATCTTTTGGTAGGGAATAATTTATAACCAACGAAAGATTATCAATATCTATTCATCTTGAAGCAATATCAGTTGCTATAAGAGCTTTTATTTCTCAAGATTTTATAGATTGAATAGCTCTTTGTCTGGCATTTTGAGATCTATTTCTATGAATATTATCACAAGTTATTCACATCATTTTAACAAATCATAAAACTTCATCAGTATCATCTTTTGTATTCACAAAAACAATTATAGATTTATATTCTTGTTTTTTTATAAAATATTGTAGAGCTTTTAGTTTGTCTTCTTCTTGTAAAATCAAAACTTCATGATTTATATTTGTATTTACTTGATTTTCTTCATTTGATTTAATTATTTTAAAATCATTTGTTATTTTTTTTGATAATTCTTCAATTTCTTCACTTATTGTTGCTGAGAAAAAAAGTGATTGTTTTGAAGTTGGTAGCTTTTTAAGAATTATTTTTATATCAGGGAAAAATCACATATCAAGCATTTTGTCAGCTTCATCAAGTACAAAATATTTTACAGTTTCTAGATTTATTAGTTTTTGCTCTTCCAAATCAAGTAATCTTCCAGGTGTTGCTATTATTAAATCAAGATTTTTCTCAATTTTTTTTACTTGATGAAATTGATTTACTCATCAAAAAATAGTTGTATATCTCAAATTTGTATCACTTGCAAAATCTTTTATCACTTCTCAAATTTGTATGGCTAATTCTCTAGTTGGAGCTAAAATTAGTCATCTTAAAAATGTGTTTGGATTTTCTATTTTGTCTTTATAAATTCCTGATAAAACACTTATTACAAAAGAAAGAGTTTTTCCTGAACCTGTTTTTGCAACTCAAAAAATATCTTTATTTTCCAAACTTTCTTTCAAAATTGCTTCTTGAATAGGAGTTGGTGTTATAAATCATTTTTTTTCTAGAGTTTTACCAATTGGTGAGATAATATCAAAATCTTTAAAGTTCATTTTTAATTATTATTTAAGTAAATTTAAAAGTATTTTATGAAAAAAATGACTTTTTACAAGTTGCTAAAATTTTTATTTCTCATATAATTTTATAAATTTACTTATAAAATACTATTTATGATAGAAATAATAGCTTATTTGACTATGGTTATTGATCATATTTGAGCAATTTTTTTCCCAAATGAAATGATTTTTAGATACATTTGAAGAATTTCATTTCCACTTTTTGCATATGGGCTTGTTAGAGGTTATAGAAATACTAAAAAATTAGAAAAATATTTTATAAGATTATCTATATTTTCTCTTGTTTCTCAAATTCCTTATGAGTTTGCTTTTGATACAAAAATATTAAATATTTGATTTACATTGCTTGTTTGAATTTTACTATTAATGATTTATGATATTAATTTTAAAATGCTAAAAAATAAAATTTTATCAAGTATTTTAAAATTAATTTTAATAGCATTTTTCTCTTATTTTGCAGAAAAACTAAATATTGTTTATGGATCTTATTGAGTTTTGAGTATTTTAGTAATTCATATTTTTTATGAAAAATATTATTTAATTCCAGCCTATTTAGTTTTAAATACAATATTTTATGAAAAAATACAATTTTATTCAATACTTTGAGTTTTAGTCTTATTTATACCAAAAATTAACTCAGTAAAAATCAAATTACCAAGATATTTTAAATACTGATTTTATCCAGTTCATTTAGCTCTTTTTGTTATAATTAAATATTTTTTGCATTTGTAAAGTGAAAACTAGAAATTATTTCTAGTTTTTTTTGTTTTTTTTGAAAATTTATGATAAGATAAATAAAATATAATATAAAAATAAAAAATTTTAATATGAAAGATTTAAATAAAAAAGATATTTTAGAAAGTCAAAATGTAGAGAATATAGAACTTACTTCAAAAATTGAGATATATTCTAAAAAAATTAATAATATAATAAAATCTGATAAAATTGAAGAAGATATTTATAAAAAAGAATTATACAAAAATTTTAAAATTCATAAAAGATTAGCTAGACAAAAAATTTTAAATATAAAAAATAATGCTTCAAATTTTGATGAAATAATGTTATATATAAATGATTTTTTTTCAAATTATGAGTTTACTAAAATGTATAATTATACTCCATTAGTTCCGTATAGAGAATATAAAAATAAAACATTAGAAGAACAATTATTTCAAATTATTACTCCAAAAAATTGAGTTTGAGTAAATATGCCTGATTTAGCTTGATGAAATTGTCATCATTGGAGTATCTTTTTTAAAAATGTTTTTGATAATTTATTTTCCTGAGTAGATATTTGATATAAATCAGAAATAATTAATTTTTATTATATGTATGATCATTCTTTTTTATTATTAAAAATTGATGAAAAATATTATTGAGTTGATCCATATTGTAAAAATGATAATAAAATTATTTATGAATTAAAACCAGCTCAAGAAGTTTATATTTGAAAAAAGAATAACAAAAAAATATATGGTAGAGTTTTATCGTTAAATCCATTAAAATTTAGTTGAGTTAGTGAAATAATGGTTTTTGAAACAATTGATAAAATAGACGATTTTGCAATGGATAAAGATTTATTTTCTAATAATAAAATAATTTTGCATTATCCTCAGTTGAGTAATGGAAAACATTTAAAAATTGATTTTAGAATTTTTAATTCAAATGAAAAAATATGAATTTTAGTAAATTGAAATCAAACAGTATTATTAAAATCAAATATAGATTTTACATATTTAATTACTTTATCGACACAAGAAATACTAAGGTATTTGCTTGATAATTTTAATATCCAAAATTCAGAATTTATAGATGTGAATTTAATTAGTCAAAAAATATCAAAAGACCAATTATTAAAATCATTGTGATATAAAAAAATATAATTTGACTTTAACTATAAATAAAGTAATATACAAAAAGCTTATATTTTAATAAAAAAATTATGTTAGAAGAAAATAAAAATCTTGAAAATGAAGTTCAAATAGATGAAGAAACTATAGAAGTTGAAGCAAAAGAAGAAGCTAAAAAAGCTGTTCCTTTTGTGAAATATACGAGACCACCAGCTTTTGTGAAATGATGAGGTTTTACAAAACAAAACAAAAATAATTTCTACAAACCAACTATTAGAAAATCAGCTGCAAGAGGTAGATAATATGAAAAAATATAATTCAAAATTTTATAATTTTCCTATTGAAGTTGATAATATTTGATGAGAAATAATTGTTACAATTACAACCGAAAATAAACAAAAAGTGATTTATTCTTGGTATGATGTTACTGAAAAAACAAGTTATTCTCCATATATAAATAAATGTTTACTTTGAAGTTTTATAAAGCACATTCCCAAAAATGTGCTTATTTTGTGACTTTGAGCTTGAAGTTTTTCTAAATTTCTTGAAGACCATATAAAAAATATTTCTATAACTTGAATAGAAATAGATGAAACTATGGTAGAAATAGCTAAAAATGAAATGAAAATCAAAACTCATAATATAATTATTTGAGATTGTTTTACTGTTTTAGATGATTTAATTAGTGAAAATAAAACTTTTGATGTAATTTTATTTGATTGTTATTGAGTTAACTCTGAAATTCCTGAAAATTTAATGAGTGAAAATTTTTTAGAAAAATGCAAAAAAGTTTTATTAAGTGATTGAATTTTTTCAATAAATATGGCAAATTATTTAGAAAATAGAGAGAAATATAATATTTTAGAAAATAATTTAAAACAAATTTTTACTCCAAACCATGATTTGTTATTATCTTGAAAAAATGATTTTTGAAATGTTGTTTGAATTTTTAATTTAGATAAAAATTATAAAGCTCAAGATTATACTAAAAGTTATCAAAAAAATGTTGAACTTTGAAATATTTTAGAAAATACAGAAATCATAAATAATACTTATGTTTATAATAAACATTAAATTTTGCTATTTTTGAAAGACAGAGAGGTTAATATATTAAATACTCCTGTCTTTTTCTTTACTTTAAAATCTATTATTGACAAAATAAAATTATAATTTAGCTTTTACGAATTTCTGAGTATAATGCTGACCTGTATTTTAATGTTTAAAAAAAATCAATGTTATTTAAAGAATTATGACTTATAGAACCTATTTTAAAAGCTCTAGAAATAGAGTGATATGAAACTCCTACACCAATTCAACAAAAAGCTATTCCAATAATATTAGCTAAAAAAGATATTATTTGATGTGCTCAAACAGGAACTTGAAAAACTGCAGCATTTGCTATTCCAACTATTCAATTACTTAGTAATACAAAAGATTTAACAAAACCAAGAGTTATAAAAAGTCTTATTTTAACACCAACTAGAGAATTAGCTATTCAAATTGAAGATAGTTTTAAAGCTTATTGAAAATTCACAAAAATTAGACATACTGTAATTTTTGGTTGAGTATGACAAGCAAGACAAGTTGAAGCATTAAAACAATGAGTTGATGTTTTGGTTGCTACTCCAGGTAGACTTTTGGATTTAATGAATCAATGATATGTAAATCTAAAACATATTGAAATATTTATTTTGGATGAAGCCGATAGAATGCTTGATATGTGATTTGTAAATGACGTAAAGAAAATACTTACAAAAATACCAACTCGTCGTCAATCACTTTTCTTTTCTGCAACTATGTCTAAAGAAATTTGAATTTTGGCTGATACTATTTTAAATAATCCTGAAAAAGTAGAAATTACTCCAGTTTCAACTACTGCTGAAACTATTAATCAAAATGTTTATTTTGTTTCAAAAAGTGATAAGAAAAATTTACTTGCTCACATTTTAAAAGATCCAGAAATTAAACAAGCTCTAGTTTTCACTCGTACAAAACACTGAGCTGATAGAGTTGTAAAAGAATTATCTTGAAAATGAATTATGGCAGAAGCTATTCATTGAAATAAATCTCAAAATGCTAGACAAAGAGCATTAAATAATTTCAAAATTTGAGATACAAGAATTTTAATTGCAACAGATATTGCAGCAAGATGAATAGATATTGATGAGCTTGGTTATGTTTTTAATTATGATTTACCAAATGAATCAGAAACTTATGTTCATCGTATTTGAAGAACTTGAAGAGCAGGGAACTCTTGATGTGCTTTTTCATTTTGTGATGAAGAAGAAAAAAAACATCTACTTGAAATTCAAAAACTTATTTGAAAACAAATTCCTGTTATTGAAGATCATCCATTTCCTTTAATTAGTTGAAGTTTTATGGCAGAAAATTATTCAAAAAATAAAGTAAATCCAAGAAATAAAACTCAAAGAAAAAAAGTTTCCCCAGAAGCTTCAGAAAATAAATCCTCAAGACCAAATAATTTCAGAAGAAATAGAAACAAAAAAACAAGCTAAGCTTGTTTTTTTGTTGTTTGATATTACTGAGTTATTTCAAGTAATTCATCAATATTAATATCTTCAGAAATAGTATTTCTTGAATTAATTTCATCTTCTAAAATTTCTTTAATAGAAGTATATTGTGCTAAATATAGAGCTTTTTTAGTTGCATCCATTGTTGTGTTTGCTTCAATTTGAACAATTAATGCATCAATTTTATCTGCAATATCTTCAAGTTTTGCATCAGTTACTTTTGGAATTATTTTTTTCAAAACTTCAAAATACTCTAATTTATATTTTTCTACTGTTCAAGCATTTGCCTCTTTAAAAGCTTTTCTATTTTCTTGAGCTTGAGTTGTAAGTGCTTTATTTTCTTCAATTAATGCTTGTTTTGCTTCAAAGAAAGAAGTTATTTTAGAATTATCTCAAACTAAAGCTTTTATATCTTCAATATGTTTTAAATTTAATGCTTTAATTTGTGCAGCTACTGCATCTTTTTCAGCTTGTGTTGAAGTTTCAGTTATAGTTGCTTTTAATGCTTCAACTGCTTTTTTATGAGCTTCTCAAAGAACTTTTAATTTTTCTTGAATTTCTGTACTAAGAGTTTTTATTTCCTCTTTTACGGCATCTCTATTTTCTTTAAATTCAGCTCTATTTTCTTTAGCTTCAGCTCTAAGTTCTTGATTTGTTTTTATTAAATCAGCTTTAGCTTGTTTTTTTATTGCAATTGCTTCTTTTAATTGAATTTTTGCATCTTTTAAAGTTCAGCTTCAGCTATGTGTTCAAGTTCAAGTTTGACTTCAAGTTCCTGTATAAATTGCAGATACTTCATTTAAACCATTTAATGTAGTAAATAATACTACTGTAGCAAGAGCTACTTTGTTTATCGTTTTCATAATTTTATAGTTAAAATATAAATTTGCTTTTAAGCTATAAATATATTAATAAATATTTGTATGATATTTGAAAAATAATTTTAATTTCATAAATATTTATAACTATTGCTTTAAAGCTAATTATATTATACAAAAGTTTTGTATGATAATTGTATGAAAAAATAAAAATATATTTATCTTTAAATCTGTGTAATTATTTATTCCTTCCCTTAGACTTAAGGGAAGGATGTCTGAAAGACAGGATGGGTTAATTATTTTTACTTTCTATTAAACTTTGTTTAATTTCATTTAGTACTTCAATTTGTTTTGGTGTTGCTGTTTTTAATAGAGTATCAATTTTTGTAATTCTTTTGTTTATTTCTTTAATTTTATCAGTTGAATTAAGTGAATTTAATTTATTAGAAACACTTTCTTTTATTAAAATTTTTCTTTGTTTTTGTCTTTCTTGTTTTTGTTCTAATAATTTATTTTTTGTAGCTAAAATAGTAGATTCTCTTAATTCTTGAATTTGTTTTTTTCATTCAATAGTAGAAATTTCTTTATTTTTTATTTTGTTTAAAATTTCTTTTTTCTTTTCTTCAAAATCATTTTTTGCTTCTATTATTAAGATATTTTTATTTTTTAAAATACTTCCAGAATTTGTTTTTTCATTATTTAAAATACTTCCAGAATTATTTTTTAAAATATTATTTTTTATATTTTGTTTTTTTATTTCTTGGTTTAAAGTATTTCAAGAACTAATTTTTAGTAATTTATTTTCTTGTTTTTGAATATTTCAAGAACTAGTTTTTACTAATTTATTTTCTAATTTTTCTTGAATTTTTTCTAGTTTTTTTTCTTGTCTTTCTTCAATTCTTTCTAGCTTTGTAGTATTTTTTATATTTCTTTGATTTGCTAGTGAAGTATTGAAAATTGACAGTATTATCAAAAAACTAAGTAATTTATATATTTTTTTCATAGTTTTATAGTTATGTTTTATTTAGGTATTATATTTATTTATTGTAAGATAAATGTATGATTATTCAGAAAAAATAATATTAATTAATTCTTTAATTTCTTCATCACTCACATCTTCTGTTTCATTGTTAACTTCTAAACTATTTTCTAAATCATTGTCAGAAATTTCAATTTTTTCTAAAAATTCAATTTCAGATATTTCATCATTTACAAGGTTATTTTCATTAGTTTTTTCTTGAGTTAGTCAAGAATTAGTTTGAGTATTATTATAATTTTTTACTAAAGAGTTTATATTTTTATCTTCATTTAATATAATATTTTCATCATCAATATAATTACAAGAATGCAGTAAAAATAGAACTAAAATCAGTTTTTTCATATTAATTAAAGTTAATTGATACAATAGTTTTTACATTTTTTTCACTTTCAATTGAAATTTTCCATTTATTTATATCACAAATTTTTTTAACGAGTGAAAGTCAAAGACCAAATCATTCATAATTTATGTAATTTTCTCTAAAATATCTTGAAAAAATATTTTTTAAATTTGATTTATCAATTCAAATTCAATAATCAGTAATTTTTAGTATTTTTCCATCAAAAAATATTTCAATATTAGTTTTTTCATAACTATATTTTATAGAATTTTTTAAAATATTTCATACACAAATTTCAAAATGTTCACGATTTATTTTTTTATAAATTGCTTTTGATGAATAATTTTTAATAATTTTTAGATGTTTTTCATTTAAAAAAGTTTTATTCTCTTCTATAATTTTATTTAGTTCATCTATTAAATCAAGCTTTTGTAATTTATAAGAACTATCAACTAAATTTATAATTCAAAGCATACTATCAAGTATTTTTGACATTTTTAATGCAGAATTTAGTGTAGTTGAAATAGTTTTTTCAGGATTTATTTTGATTTCTTGATATAAACTCAAAGTTGAAATTATTTCACTTAACGGTGTTTTTAATTCATGATTTATATTTCAAGAAAAATCCTCTAAACTTTCAATAATTTCTCTAATTGGTCTGAAATTTTTTCATACAAAATAATATCACAATCAGTAAAACATTATAAAAAAGGGAATAGTAAATATTAAAAAATACAAACTATAAGTGATGAATTTATAAATAGAATAATTGTTATTTGCTGAAATAATTATTTTATAATTTCAGTTTAATACAATATTTTTAATATAATATTTGTTGAATTTACTATTTATAAATCAAGATTTATTTTCAAATTTTGAAAAATCTATATTTCAATAAATTATCTCATTATTTTTTGAAATAGTTGTGTTATTTAATCATTTTTCAATAATCATTTTTACAACTTCATCATTTTCTTTTATTTTTTGAGAGTATTCTCAAAAGTTTTTTATAATATTTTCTACTCAAATATATTTAGTTTTCATTTCATTTTCTAAATGAATATTGTTCACAAAATATACTCAAGCAAAAAATAATAGTTCAATTAACCATGTAGAAAACAGTACGAATAAAGCAAAATAGACACTAAGTCTTTTTCTTCTTTTTTCTAAAAGTTTAAAATTGTCCATAATTTTTTGTATTATTTTAAATAGAAATTGATAGAAAAACTTAAAAAGTAAGTATTTTATCATTTTTTTCTTCCCTTAGGCTTAAGGGGAGATGTCTGAAAGACAGAGGGGTTAGTTAAAAGACGACTTTTTCAGGTTTTCTAATTTATTAAATATCAAGTTCATCTAACAGTTTCAATCAACCCATTTCATAGTTTTTTTCTTAAATATCAAATATGAATATCCAAAGTTCTAGTTTGAGAAAAGGCATCATATTCTCACCAAACTTTTTCTAAAAGAGTTTCTTTTGTTTGAATTTTTCATTTATTTTGTAATAAAAATACAAGTAATTTAAACTCTAGATGACTAAGTATTATTTCATTTTCTCATTTAAAAACTTTTTGTTTATCAATATCTATTTCTAAATCATCTACTTTTAAAATATTTGATTTTAAAGTAAAATTTCTTTTATTTAAGGCTTGTAACCTAATTAATAATTCTTCAAATAAAAATGATTTAGTCAAATAATCATCAATTCAAGATTTAAACATTTTTATTTTATCGTCAATTGAATTTCTTGAAGTTAATACTAAAATTGGAATATCTTTTCAAGCATTTCTTATATTATCACATACTTCTTTTCAATTAATATCAGGAAGTCATAAATCGAGTATTACAACATCATAATTGTTTGAAGAGAGTTCAAATAATACATTTTTTCACTCAAAAAGTTGTTTTGATTCAATATTTTTTACAGCTAAATAATCTCTAATATTTTCTGATAAAACTAAATTGTCTTCAACTATAAGTATTTTCATAATTTATTTTTATAAAATAATATTTATTATAGAGTTTATAGGTTTTTTGTAAAGAAATTGTAAAATTTTTGACTTTATTTATGTTTTGTGATAAAATCATATAAATTTATATTTTTAATACTTGAAAAAATGTGAAAACAATTAAATCTATTTTGATGAAGTAATGAATCTTTAGAGTCTGTTAGCTTTTTAGACAAAGCACTTTATGAGTCTGAAAAAAATGGGGATGTTTGAGAATATGAAGAATTAATTAAACAAAAAACACTTACTGTATTATCTTCATTAAATATTGAATTAAAAAAAGAAATAGAAAATATATCTTTAGAAATAGTTTCAAAAGATACTTTATTAACAAAAGAAAATGAAAAAAATATTTTAAGATATAATAATTTATCTAGCCAAGAAAAAAATAAAATTAATCAATATATTGTTCTTTGACAAATGCCTTTAGAAGATGCAATAAAAGAATTTGATAGTTATGAATCATTATCAAATATAGACAATAAATGGAAAAAATATTTATCTGTTGATACAAAATTATATAATACCCGTCTTTTTGAAATTTTAAATAATCCAGAATTATTAGAAACTTCAAAACAAAGATATCAAAAAATGACAAATGATGCTAAAAAAACTTTTTGAGATATTTGTACTTGAATGATTTTTTCAACTTATCCAACAAATATTCAGTTTGAAATAGAAAAAATTTCTAAAAATAATTATATTTCTCTTAAAAAAGCTATAAAAATTTTTAAAGAATTATATTTTAACCAAAAATAAAACAGATTTGTAAAAATCTGTTTTATTTTTTTTGCCTATTTAATATAAAAAACTTGTAAAAATTAAAAAAAATATTATTCTTCTAACATATATTTTATATTTTTATATTTCTAAAAATGGTACAAGTTGAACAAATTCAATCTTTTGTTGAAACATTTTTTGATAAAATGCAAATAATTATAGATGCTATTGAAATTCTTCAAGAGTGAGATAATATTTTTAAAATTAAATTATCAACACCAGATTCATCTATATTAATTTGATATTCTTGAGGAAATTTATCTGATTTAAGAAAAGTGTTAAAAATGATGATGTCTAATTTATTTCAAGAAAATTTAATTATTCATATTGAAGTAAATGATTATATTGAACAAAAAGACCAAAAATTATTTAATTTTATTAAATCAAAATTAGCACTATTAGATAGGGAAGCAAAAGAAATAGCTCTACCTTTATATAATGCTTATGAAAGAAAAAAAATTCATTCTTTTATTTCTGATTTAAAAAGAACAGATATTCAAACTCAAAGTAGAGGTGAGTGAAAAGATAGAAGAATGTATATTCTAAAAAAACAATCAAAATTAACTATTGATATAGATTGATTAGATATTTAATAATTAAAAAATATGAAAAACTTAAAAACAAAAATAACAACAATATTAATTGTTTTTACCTCTTTTGTATGATTTTATTATTTAAGTGATTTAAACTATAATAAAATTCATAGTTTAAAATATAATCTTGTAAAACATCCTGAGTTTTTACCTACAAAAAATTTTTCAAAAAACACTTCATTTTGATTTTCAAATTTAAAAGCTGATACTTTTTGGTTACAAGCTATACAATATATTTGAGCAAATGCTTTGTGAAGTGAATATAAAAAATATTTGTATGTAATTCTTGATTTAATAACTGATTTAAATCCATATTTTGAAAAACCATACATTATATGACAATTGCTTTTGCCTTGATATAATGAAAGATATGAAAAATTAACAGCACAGGAGCAAAATGATTATACAAAACAAGCTGAACTATTGTGATTAAAATGAATCAAAAATTTCTGTAATATAAATAAGGTAGAAAAAATAAAATCTTACACAGATTTACAAAAATTATGGAGTGATGAAAGTCTTAAAAATCCTTGTAAAAAAAATGAAATTGCATTTAATCAATGATTTTTATATTATTATTATTTAAAAGATTCTAAAGAATCATCTGACTATTATAAGGTAGCATCAATGATTGATGGGGCATTATGAGGTGCTAAAATTATGGCTGCAACTATGAGTTGAAAAGCATGAGATAATATGAAATCATTTTTAATGTTTTTAACTTTAGCTGACCAAAATAATAAATCTTGAGAATGTAGTGAATTAATTAGTTATCTAGGAACTTTTTATAGTTATTATCAAAATACTTGAATAATTCCATCTAAAGAATTAAAGGCTGTTGATTTATATAGAAAAGAAATTAATAAAAATAAAGAAGAATCAGTTTATTGAGAAACGTGTTTTTGATATTTAAATAAAGCTGTTAGACAGTTAAATTTAGAATATCTAAATAATGCTTCAAAAAAATATATTCTAGATAATAATAAACCTATTAATACAATCAGTGAGTTACTAGATAATAAATATATTGATTACAATCCAGTTGATTATCAACAATATGATACTTATTGAATTAAATACTACTATAATAATGAAACAAAAACTATAGATTATAAAATGGAAAACAACTAAATAATTAAAGATATAATGTCTATTAAATATCTATATAATAGACATTATGTCTTTAAAAACCTTATAAAATAAAGCTTTCTAAGTAAAAATAGAAAAAAGTGAAAAAAAAATTTGCATTATAAAAATTTTTTCATATAATCTGTCTTGCTTTCGGGAAATGGGGATGTAGCTCAGTTGGTTAGAGCGCAGCACTGTCACTGCTGAGGTCGCGAGTTCGAATCTCGTCATCCTCGCCATTTAAACCCATTAATAAATGGGGCATTAGCTCAGTTGGCTAGAGCGCCTGCCTTGCACGCAGGAGGTCAACGGTTCGACCCCGTTATGCTCCACCATTTGGAGTAAATTAAATTAAAATAAGATTTTTTATTAACTTAAAAAATCTTATACTTTTTATTTATAATATTTTTTGTTATGTGACTAAGAAATAAGAGACCTAGAAGACTTAATTATGCTGTTAATCAAAAAAGAGTTAAGAATACTTCTAAAGTTCAAAGTGCAATTAATCACTTTGAAAAACTAAAAAGTAGAGTTGAGAAAGAATGAGAGACTAAATGGTTGATTAATGCTTTTGAAATCGTACAAAAAAAATTAAAAAAGTATTGAATTAGATATTAATAAACTAAAATTATGACTAGACTTACTTGATATGCTCGTAGAAAACTAAGAAGAGCAGTAAGAATAATTACAAAAAAAGTAATGAAAAACAAATAAGAACTTGTTTTTAATTAAATATATTTTATTTTTTTATTTATAACTATTATGGCTTTTGATAGAACTAAACCCCATATGAATATAGGTACTATTGGTCACGTAGATCATGGTAAAACTACTACTACTGCTGCTATCTCTGTTGTATTAAATGCAAAATTTGGTACTTGAGAAGTAACTGCTTTTGATAAAATTGACTCTGCTCCAGAAGAAAGAGCTAGATGAATTACTATTAATACTGCTCACGTTGAATACGAAACAGCTAATAGACACTATGCTCACGTTGACTGTCCATGACATGCTGATTACGTTAAAAACATGATTACAGGTGCTGCTCAAATGGATGCTGGTATCTTAATCGTTGCTGCTACTGATTGACCAATGGCTCAAACTAGAGAACATATTCTATTATCTAGACAAGTATGAGTTCCTTACATTGTTGTATTCATGAATAAATGTGATATGGTTGATGATGAAGAAATGCTTGAATTAGTTGAAATGGAAATTAGAGATTTATTATCAAAATATGATTTCCCATGAGATGATACTCCAGTAATAAGAGGTTCTTGATTAGCTGCATTAAATAATCCTACTGATTTTGAAGGTGTTGCTAAACCAATTCTAGATTTATTTGAAGCAATTGAAGCTTATGTTCCAGTTCCTGAAAGAGATTTAGATAAAACATTCTTAATGCCAGTTGAAGATGTATTCTCTATTAAAGGTAGAGGTACTGTAGTTACTGGTAAAATTGAACAAGGTATTGTTAAAGTTTGAGATGAAATTGAAATCGTTTGATTAAGAGATACTAAAAAAACTACTTGTACATGAGTAGAAATGTTCCACAAATCATTAGATCAAGGACAAGCTTGAGATAACGCTTGATTATTATTAAGAGGTATCGAAAGAGATGATGTTGAAAGAGGTCAAGTATTAGCTAAACCAGGATCAATTACTCCACATACTAAATTCGAAGCTGAAGTTTACGTATTAACTAAAGATGAATGAGGAAGACATACTCCTTTCTTTAAAGGGTATAAACCACAATTCTACTTCAGAACTACTGACGTAACAGGTAATGTTGAATTACCAGCAGGTGTAGAAATGGTTATGCCATGAGATAACATCCAAATGACAATTGAATTACAAGCTCCAATCGCTATGACTGAATGATTAAGATTCGCAATTAGAGAATGAGGTAGAACTGTAGGTTCATGAGTTGTTGCTAAAATTTTAGCATAATTAATGTAAATTAATACTGAGGAAGACTTAAACTTCTTCCTTAGCATTTAGCTTATATTATTTGTTATTTAAAATAAAATGTCTGCAAAAAAAGCAAATGAAAAGATGAGAATAATTATTAAAGCTTTCGATCATAGATTATTAGACGAAGCTGTTAAAAAAATAGTTTTAGTTGCAAAAGATTCTTGAGCAATCGTTGTTGGACCAATTCCACTTCCTACTAAAATTGAAAAAATAACTTTAAATAGATCTACTTTCGTTAACAAAGACGCAAGAGAACAATTTGAAATTAGAAAACATAAAAGAATTATTGATATTACAGAACCAACTCCAAAAACTTTAGAGTTGTTACAAGATATCAATATACCTAATGGTGTTTGAGTTGAAATAAAATCATTATAATTATTTATAATTATATAGTTGTTTATTAATTTTTAATAAAAAAATATGTCAAGAGTTTGTGAAGTAACATGAAAAAGAACTTGAGTAGGTAATACTAGAAGTCACTCAATGAGAGCTAGTAGAAGAAAATATTACCCAAATCTTTTTTATAGAAACATTAAAGATTCTGAAACTGGATTAGTTTACAGAATAAGAGTTTCTGCAGCATGATTAAGAACTTTGAAAAAAAAGTGAGTAATCTAATATAATACATAACTAACAACCAAAAGTTGTTAGTGTATGCCCAGGTGGTGGAATCGGTAGACACGCAGGACTTAAAATCCTGTTCCAACACTGGAGTGCGGGTTCGATTCCCGCCCTGGGCACCATATAAAAACATAGTTGTTTTCAGGATTTAAAATCCTGTTCCAACACTAAGTCCAGGTTCGATTTTCGGCCCTCTGGCACAATAAAAAAAACAATTTGTTGAATAACTAATACCGTTAAACAGATTATTCCTATATAATACGAATCAATCGAAAGGAAGAATTTTTATTCTTGGGTATAACAAGCGAATAAACTTCTTAATAGAATTTATTTGCTTTTTTTATTTATATTATTTTAACTAAATTATTATGTTAAAAATTAGATTAGCTAGAGCTGGTAAAAGAAATTCTCCTTTTTTCAGAGTAGTTTTAACTGAACATACTGCTCCTTCAAAAAGTGGTTATAAAGAAGTTTTAGGTTTCTTTAATCCTATTTCTAAAGAATTTAAAATTGATTTAGAAGCTTCTAAAAAATATGTTGCTAATGGAGCACAATTATCTGAAAGAATTGAAAAATTATTAAAAATTAATAATTTATCTATTTAATTGCAAAATCCCCAATCTTTTGGGGTTTTTATTATTTAAAATTTAAACATTATGAAAGAAGTAGAATTTTTAAAGTTTATTGTTTGTGAGTTAGTTGAAAACAAACAAGACGTGGTAATTGAAAGAAAAGAGGACGAACTTTGAGTTTTGCTTACTTTAAAGGTAAATAAAGCTGATATGGGATCTATTATTTGAAAAAATTGAAACATTGTTTCATCAATTAGATCTTTACTAAAAATTTTATGAGCAAAATTATGAAAAAGATTGAATCTAAAAGTTTTAGATTAATATTGCAAAATTTAAATAAATTATTATAAGTATAATGATTTATGATTTTTAAATATTATTTATTAACTTTAATTTTATGTTTATTTCAACAGCTTACGCTCTGACTACAACATCAACAAATACTTCAAATAATGCTTTATTTACATCTCAAATGGACTTTTGAGACTTTGTATTATTTGCAATATCTGCAATTGTATTATTTGCTTGAGTTTTTTCTATAATGTATATTTTATGGTGAGGAGTTTTATTAATCTTATCTGGTTGAAAAGATGATAAAATTAAACCAGCTATAAACTCAATAAGATACGCATTAATTTGATTATGAGTAATTGTATTATCAATATTTGTATTCCCAAAAATTGCAGGTCTTTTATGATTAGATGTAACAAAATATTCAGAACCAGATAAGATTTTTTCTCAAATAAAAACATTATGAGATAAAATTTTTAAATCTTCAGGAGGTTCTTCAGTTGATTTAGATTTAAAATCTGATTCACCAAATATTTGAGATGATTTTTCTGATTTATAAAAAAAAGTGTAACCTAAATGTTACACTTTTTTTGTTATCTAATATCTTTTTTAAATAAAAAATAAATCCATTTTTCAAATACTGTCATACTATCATATATATTTTTTTGAACATCTAGACTTTGTTTTACCATATCTGTATTTATTTCTGGTTTTGTATATTTATTATAATTATTTTCATTTGTTATAAATATTACAACTTCATCTTTATCTTTTAATGATTGTTCCTCTTTTAATACTTTATCTTTATAGGCATTTGTATTATAATATTCTAATAATTGATTTCATTCTGCTATATCTTTTTCAATTTTTTTGTTTTGAATTTCAATTATTTCCATATGTGTATTAGTTTTGTACTCTTTATACTTATAAGCTATGATTAAGTATAATAAATACAAAATAATTACTATAAATATTAAAAAGATGTATTGTTTCTTCATAATTTTGTAAATTTTAAATTTTATGTTATAATCCCATTATATTATTTTATTTAATTATTCAAAATAAAATGAAAATTTTTGCTAATAAGTTATTCATTATTGTATCATCAATAATTCTTATATTATTTTCTATACAATTTTACTATTTATCATCATCTTATAAAAGAGATGTTAATTCTTATGTGACTTTAGTAAAATGAGCTTGAACTTTAACTAGAGATGCTAAAAAATCTATTTTAAAAGTTAGTGATAAAAATTTACTAAAAACTTGAGATATTGTATCGACTATTTGAAGTGATAGTTTAGCTGTTATACAGTGGTGAGATAAAAGTATCACTAGACTTTGATGAAATTCAAGAATTGAAATAAAAGAAAATTTTGTATGACAAGATTTATCAAAAATCAATATTTCTTTTGAGTTACTTAAATGAAAAACCTGGTCTAATGTAGTTACAGTACTTTGAGAGGATTCACACTTTAAAGAGGAAATAAATGGTACTGTAGCAGCTGTTAGATGAACTGTTTTTGAATGATCATATGATTGAGAATATGTTAAAGTTGTAGATCATGAAGTTCAAGTTACAAATGATACAAATTGAGAATCAAAAAAGATTTATTCTGGAGAAACATTATCTTTAAAAAACTTTAATGTTGAAGTAATAAAAGAGGCTGTTGATAAAGCTTGGGAAGATTTAAATAAATCAATGGATAAAGAGTATTTTAATACTATTCAAAAACAACTATTAGATCAATTTAATTCTTCAAATCCATTTAAAAATATTGCAAATAATATAAGATGAACGTATGATGAAAATTATAAAGCTTATAATTTAGCGTTTTCTACTAAAGAAGAATTAACAAATTATTTAAAAGATTTAAGTGAAGATAAAAAAGCATTATTTTTAGAAAAATTAAAAACAGTATCTCAATCACTAAACTTTGAGAAATGAGATAACGAAACTTTATATAATGCAAAACTAAACACAAAAGAAACATTAATTGAAAATACAACTGATGAAACTTATAAACAAACACTTTTAAAGTATACAGTTTATGATTTAAATTCATTTTTTGAAAATAACTCTACAATTAATAAAAAAGCTCTAGAGTCTACTCTTAATTTATTAAATACATCACTTTGAGAAAAAAATCAAGATTTGTTAAAAAATATAAATTCAAAAGTTGAAAATATAATGAATTGAGCAACAAATGAAGTAAAAGATAAAATTATAAATTCAGTTCAAACAACAAAAGATCTATTTAATTCTTTAAATAAATAATTTAGTAATAATTATGAAAATTTTTAAATTAATATCGCAAGTATTAGCGTTTAGTATATTTTTGTTTATTTTTTCGTATGGATTTTTAAGATTATTTTTTGCAAATATTGATTGAGAATTTATATATTTTTTGAAAAATTTTACTCACGAAAGAATTAGTCCAGATATAGTTGTAGTTGAAATAGATGATTTAACTTATAATAAGTTAGGTTATCCTTTAGATAGAAAAGATTATTTACCATTTTTAGATAATTTAAAAAAAGCTTGAGCTTCTGTAATTTGATTTGATATATTATTTTTAGATAAGTCTAAAAATCCTTTAAATGATATAAATTTAGCGTCAAAGTTTAAAGAATTGTGAAATGTTGTAATTTGATTTGATATAAAAAATTGAAAAGAAGCAGTTTTACCTTATGATATGTTTTCTTCAAGTGTAAAAAATATTGGTTATTTTAAGCCAGTAGTTGATGAAGATACATCTAAAGTTTATACTATAAAACCAGTTTTTGATTTAATGTTGAATTGAAAAAGAGTTTTATATGAATCTTTTTCAATGACAATTTTAAGAGAATATTACAATTATATTTATTCAAAAAATGATTACAATTTAAAACAAAATCAAAATGTTTGAGAGAGTTATAGATTTTTTGAAAAAACACTTCCTTTAGTCAAAAAAGAATTTTATATATTGTATAGTAATTACACTTCTTTTAAAAGAGAATCATACTATAATATTTATTCTTGAAATTTTAATAAAGATGATTTTAAAGATAAAATTGTTTTGGTTTGATATACTGCACAATGAGTAAAAGATGATTTTTTTGTTCCTTGATTAAAAAAAGGTTGAACTTTAAAATGAGTCTATGTTCATGCAAATGCTATAAACAATATTTTAAATGATAGTTATGTAATATTTTTTAATAAAACATTTGAAATAGCGATTTGATTTATTTTTATATTTTGAATAATTTATTTTAATGTATTTTACATAAAAAACTTGAGTTTAAGATGGGTTTTTTTATGAGCATTTACATTATTTTTAGTAATTTTAACAATATATTTAATTGTTTTTAGTTTATTGTTTTATAATAGTTGAATATTTTTTGTTCCAAATTATCCATTTGAATTTTTTTCTATATTATTTTTATCTTTCTTTGTTTCTTCAGTTTTGAAATATATTACAGAAGATAAAAATAAAAGATTGTTATCAAAAGCGCTTTCAGAGTATGTTTCTGGTGATATTGCAAAAGAAATTTTGTATTCAAGCTGAAATGTAAATTTGAGTTGAGAAAATAAAAAAATTACAATTTTCTTTTCAGATATAGCTTGATTTACAACAATTAGTGAAAAATTAACACCAGAAGAATTAGTTTGATTTTTGAGAGTTTATTTATGAGATATGTCAGATATTATTATGGATAATAAATGATTTATCAATAAATACGAATGAGATGCGATTATGGCTTTGTGGTGAGTATTTTGACAAGTTGAAAATTATTGAATAATAAAAGCTTGCGAATCTTGTTTATTACAACAAAAAAAGCTTAAAGAATTAAATGAAGTTTGGGAGTCTGAGTGAAAAGCTCAATTAGCTGTTAGAATGTGATTACATTCATGAAATGCAATTATTTGAAATATTTGAAGTGAATGAAGAAAAATGGAGTTTACTGCTCTTTGAGACAGTGTAAATTTGGCTTCTCGTTTAGAATGAGTAAATAAATTTTACTGAACATATATTTGTTGTAGTGAAGATATTTATTTAGAAGCAAAAGAAATTTTTTATTTTAGATATTTAGATAAAATAAGAGTAAAATGAAAAAATAATTGAGTAAAAATTTATGAATTACTTTGAAAAAATGAAGAAATTTCAGATTTACAAAAACAAATAGTTTGAGAATTTGAAAAAGCAATGAATTTTTACTTACAAAAAGATTTTAATAATGCTAAAAATATATTTTTGGAATTATCAAAATTACACGATGAACCATCAAAAGTTTATTTAGATAGATGTGAAAAATATTTACAAAATCCACCAGATGAAAATTGGGATGGAATTTATACTTTAAATGAAAAATAAAATCGTTTTAAACGATTTTATTTTATAATAAATTAATATGAATAAAGAGAAAAAAGCAATTGTAATTGCCAATATTGCAGCTGTAATTTTAGTTATAATAAAATTAACGGCTTGAATTTTAACTTGAAGTATGGCTGTATTATCATCAGCGCTTGATTCTATGCTTGATTTTTTAGTTTCAAGTGTAAATATTTACATCTTAAAAAAATCATGACAAAAAGAGTGTGAAAATTATAATTATTGACATGGTAAAATTGAATGATTTTGAGCTATTTTTGAATGATTAATTGTTTTTATTTCGGGTTTATCAATTATTTTTTTAGCAATAAATAAAATTATAAATAAGTCTTGAGTTGAAAAAATAGATTTATCAATTATTATAATGATTATTTCAATTTGTATAACTTGAGCTTTGGTTATATATTTAAATAAAGTAGCTAAACAAACAAATTCTTTAGTTGTAAAAGCAGATTGTCTTCATTATAAATCAGATTTGGTTTCAAATTTGTGAATAATTATTTCATTAATTATCGTTTATTTTACAAAATTAGATATAATAGATGCGATTATTTCGATAATGGTTGCTAGTTATATAATTTTATGAGCAAAAAATATTATTTTAGAATGATATCATATGCTTATGGATAGAAGTATAGAAAAAGAAGAAATTGTAAAAATTATTTCTTTAATAAAAAATTCTTGAAAATTAGTTGATTCGTTTCATTTTTTAAAAACTAGAAAATCTTGAAAAGATGTATTTGTAGATTTTCATTTAGTTTTTGTTTCTTGAGTTAGTTTAAAAGATGCTCATGATGTAGCTGATGATTTAGAGTTAAAAATTTTAAAAGAAATACCAAATTCTACAGTTATGATACATTTGGATCCATATGACGATAGTTTAGTGGAAGAGAGAAGAAAAGCTGTTTAAAAGTTAAAAAAAAGCCCCAAATTTGTGGCTTTTTTAATCTACGTTAAATAATTTATACATAAAAAATCAAATTATAAATCATAAAGTATTTAAAATTATATCGTCAATATCTGTAATTTTATAATTAAATCAATAAAAAAATCACACTATTTATAGTGTGATTTTTTGATTAATCTTTACTTCTACCAAATCTTTTTCTATCAGTTTCAGTTAAATACTTTTTTCTGATTCTGATGTTTAAAGGAGTAACTTCAACGTATTCATCGTTACCGATATAGTCGATAGCTTCTTCTAAAGTCATTCTTTTTGGAGTAACTAATCTTAAAGCTTCATCTGTACCAGAGGCTCTAACGTTTGTTAATTGTTTATTTTTAGTTGCGTTAACTACAAGTTCACCTCATTTTAAATGTTCACCGATAATCATTCATTCGTAAATTGCAACAGCTGGATCAACAAATAAAGGTCCTCTTTCTT
>RRZU010528565.1_pt1 | contig 37128 bp, 29 predicted proteins | sample 2165561 | NCBI WGS metagenome assembly RRZU01 (sample SAMN10456909, study PRJNA506462) | wastewater metagenome | isolation source: wastewater sludge | place: USA: Moscow, Idaho | reverse complement strand
TGACGGTTTTCAAGACCGTTCCCTTCAGCCAGACTTGGGTAATCCTCCATAAAAAATAGTCCGTACGGGATTCGAACCCGTGATACCGCCGTGAAAAGGCGGTGTCTTAACCCCTTGACCAACGGACCAGGGTTTGAACTGTTTGAGATGTCTCAATCAGCAACAAAAATAATTATATCTTATTAATTCTATTCCGTCAAGCATTTTTTCAAAAAAAGTTGAAAAATTTTATTATTGCTTTTTTAAATTGACGTCAAACTCTTTTATTATAGGGCCCAATGTGTCATGCCACCATGATTGAAAAGATAAACTGCACCTTCAATTTGTGATTGTACATCACCATCATAACCAGGATAGCTTGGTGCTAATTGGAAAAGACCGTAATACCCAAGTGAATTTTTGATAGTAGGAATCCAACCGCTCTCCCGTGAAATGATATAATCCCATTGACTAGCATCCACTCCTGTACGCGTTTGAAGTTGTGTCAAAACATAGGTACGATCTTCATCTGATAAGCCTCCTGCAGCGACTTTATTCCCGTTGTTGATTGAAACATCTTGTGTTTTGAGGACTTCATCAGTGTCTAAAGACACATTTGTTTCTTCTTTGACAACATAAGATTTCGTAAACGCTAACACTTGACCGACATAAATCGCTTCAGATGACGTCAACTCATTTTGTTGCATAATAGATGTCATACTAATCTGAAATTGATTAGCAATCGTACTGAGCGAATCTCCTTCTTGAACGGTGTAGTTAACCTGGTCACTTACTTCCTTGGACTTAACTGGTTCTACTTGTACAGCATGATCTAAGTTGGAAGTTGCTGGTTTAGAGCTAACATTCGAAGTCACAGCAATCATCTTATTCTGTGACAGATTCTCTGTTTTGGAACTCGTCGTATCTGCTTGGGTAATGCGTTCATTCCCTAGGACGAGAAAAACTGAAATACCGAATGTTAGACCTAACATTCCGATAAGACTTAAAATTGTGAAAATTATTTTATGTGTTTTTTTGAAATTGTTTTTTTTATATTTTCGCATACTAATTAATTCTAACATTAATTCATAGCAAAAAAAGCCTTGTTACAGACTTTTCATATTTTTGTTATCTTTTCGTAACTTTACGGTTTGCCTTTTGATTTGGCAACTTGATTCAAACTTTGAGATAGGAGATTGAGATAGTCTACTGCAACATCTTGTTTACCTGCGAAGTGAATCTTATCGGCCCATAGACGATTATCCTGCGGTTCAATGTAGCTCGCCCAATCTGCTACTGATATCCATTTATAATTATCGGAAAGTGATTTTAGATATGTGTTGAAGTCGTTTAGAGCAACTTTATTTTTTCCATCATATGGGGTGACAAATACTAATCGAGTTCCTTTAGGAGCACTATCAATAATTTTTTGAACATCTGCTGTCATATCATTGGTCATATTCGCACCAGCAGAAATAACAACATATTTGCCAATCGTTCCAGCTTTAACACGTTTTTCAAATGAACGATAGATACTATCCAAATTCAAGCCAACCTGAGCCTCAACATCTGCATCGGGTAAAATTGTTGATAGGTAAGGCACGACACCCACCATCACAGAATCACCCAAAACAGTCTGTGAACTGTTTAAAATCTTATCTGATAATGATGTACTTTGCTTCAGTCGCATATCTGCACTCGTATTAAAACCAGCTGCCGGATTATACCAGCTTGTGTTGGCATTAATATTATTACCGACATCATAGAGATTCTGACTCAATTGACCTTTGTGTTCAAGAGACACCAAGGCTTCACTAATCGCTGCCTCATGAAGACTTTGCTCTGTCTTGGAAAGCGCAGGCGCAGTTAAAACGACACCAAGTCCTACCAAACCTAACACACACAATCCCGCAAAAAACGGCTTACTCATCAACCATGACGCAGGTTGCTTACCATGGAGATAGGGTTCAACACCATAATAGACCGCAATTGATGCTGCAAATGAAATAATAAAACTCAAGAGACCCGCCAACAAAACTTGAGGTACAAAATGAGAAACGATTAACCAAACCGGCCAGTGAAACAGATAAATACTATAAGAAGTGTCCGCAAGTACTGTCAAAATTTTCGGTTCAGGATGGTCTGTCCGTTCATGCAAAATTCTAAATTGAACAATTAAAATAGCTGTTAAAATACTCGTTAGGATCAGATTAGTTCTAATGGTCCAACTGCTCTCAAATTTACCAAATAAACTGAGGGTCAACAAAATGCAGATTGGAATACCTGTCCAGAGTAACATTTTTTTAATCGGGTATACTGCAAAATGCGCTTTTTGTTTCTCACTAATCCGAACGCCAACAATAGTTGCAACTACTACGCCGATAAAAAATGGATAAGCGTGACTGGCAAAAGCAAAATAGCTATAACTTAAATATTTGGGATCAAAAGTCACTTGGAGATAGATAATAGAAGCAACACTTGAAAGGATAGCAAATACAAACACAACAAAACGCGTTTGACTCAACAATTTTTTACCCGTAAAGCCGCGTTTTTTTAACAAAAAAACTAAAACAAACAACAGGGCACCCCAAATCAGATAAAAAAGAAATTCTAAAGAGAGGGTCCATGTATGGATATATAACTGTGGTGTTTGTTGTGCTTCATATGATAAGCCAGACTGAATTTCAAAACGATTGGTCACAAAGCCAATAGCGGCTGCGACTTGCTTAGCTAGATTAGCTCGAAAATCAGACGGCAAAAGTAAGGTGAAAGGCAATGTCGTCAGGATCATGATAACCAACGGGGGGGAAATCCTGATAAACCGGCGTTTATAATAGGTCAATAGTGTAAAGCTATTTGATTTTTCAAGCTCGATGAAAAAGAGAGCGGTAATCAAATATCCTGAAAACACAAAGAAAATATCAACGCCGATAAAGCCACCTGGGAAAGATTTAACAAAAAAGTGATAGCCCAAAACCGTCACAAGACCCAATACTCGAATCAAGGAGAACCATTTAATTTTCATTTTTCAAGTTCCCCCATCTTAAAGATACCAGTGATTGGTTCCCCCACAATTGGTGTGTAGGTCCCCTGACCATCTGGCAAACCATTCTTCCAAGACCCCTCATAGCTCGCACCATTGGCAAAATGCATCTTGCCTTGCCAAATTCCCGCAAACCGCCAAGACCCATCATAGGTAAACACGGTACCATTATACACATATTGGCCTGCTGCTTGACGAACGACTGACTTGTCAGCTAAGGTGATCGTTACTGCGTTATCTTTTTCTGTAACAACATAGCCATTATTTTTGGTATAGGTCATAGGTCCAACCATTTTACCTGACTTGAATTGAGCTTTTAACATGTTTCCAGAACTGTCAGTAATCGTTGCATCGCCTGAAAAACGTCCATTATTCATACCACCTTGGTAAGTAAACTTTTGATCCAAGGATTTTTGAGTCACTTGTCGTGTTAGACTGAAATCACCTAAAGCATAAATTTGAGCAACAATAATGACAAAAAGGCTGACCAAAATTGTCAACGTCATTTTTTTTATTTTAATTTTGGGCGTTTTTCGAGCTGACAACGATGCCTCAACATCATTTTGAGACAAAGGATTCTCTGGAAATTCAGAAGTCTCCAAAATCTCTATCGCATCAGTAACTTCCGAACCACTCGTCATTATTGCTTCTTGCTCAAAACGACGTTTGGCTTCAAGTTCTGCCAATTTTTCTTTGAATGTTTGAGCCAATTTATGCTACTTCCCTCAGTTTATTATCTAATATTATATCATAAATCATAAAAAATCAGGCGATCAGGCCTGATTTTTCATCAATTATCTTGGTTCTCAATTTTGTTTAAATCATCATCTAAATTGTCAACTTTTGGTTCGTTGACTGCTTTTAATGTTTGTTCAAAATCTGCTGGTTCAGTCGCCTCAAATTCAAATACTGTATCAGAAGGCATTTGACCTGTTTCAAATAAAGATTTGATTTGACGTGCATCCAAAGTCTCATGTTCAAGCAAAGCAAGTGCAATCGCCTTATGTTGCTCACGATGGCTTTCAATGATTTGACGTGCAGTTTCATGGGCTTCATTAATGATGCTACGTACTTCTTCATCAATGGCTTGTGCTGTATACTCACTGTAGCCTTTGGTTTGACCGTAGTCACGTCCAATAAAGACAGCTTGTGAATTACCTTCAAGTGTTACTGTACCGAGTCGTTCAGACATACCATACTGTGTCACCATGCCACGCGCCAATTGTGTCGCTTGCTCAAAGTCATTCGAAGCACCTGTTGTAATCGCGTTAAAAATGATTTCTTCAGCAGTTCGACCACCCATAAGACCAGCCAGACGTTCTTGCATATCTTCTTTAGAAAGTAAGAATTGGTCTTCTTTTGGCAAGGAAATCATGTACCCACCAGCACGACCACGTGGTACGATTGTTACCTTGTGGACAAAGCTGGCGTTTGAGAGAACAAGACCAACGATTGTATGTCCCGCTTCGTGGTAAGCCACCATTTCACGTTCACGCTCAGAAATCCGTTTGTCTTTCTTAGCTGGACCTGCAATCACGCGATCTTCTGCCTCATCAATATCAGAGGCATCAATCACAGACTTGTTACGTCTTGCAGCAACGAGCGCTGCTTCATTAAGGACATTTTCCAAATCCGCACCAACGAAACCAGGTGTTTGTTGGGCAACAACTTTCAAATCAACGTCAGCAGCCAAAGGTTTATTTTTAGCATGGACTTTCAGTACCGCTTCACGACCTTTAACATCCGGTGCCCCAACGAGCACTTTACGGTCAAAACGACCTGGACGTAACAAGGCTGGATCGAGCACATCAGAACGGTTAGTCGCCGCAATGACAATCACAGCATCGTTACTTTCGTTAAACCCATCCATCTCGACTAGGAGTTGGTTAAGAGTTTGTTCCCGTTCATCATTACCACCACCCATGCCGGCGCCACGTTGGCGACCGACAGCATCAATCTCATCGATAAAGACGATAGCTGGGGCGTTCTTTTTAGCATTTTCAAAGAGGTCACGAACACGTGAGGCACCGACACCGACAAACATTTCCACAAAATCTGAACCAGAAATTGAGAAAAATGGTACCGCAGCTTCACCAGCAACAGCTTTGGCAAGCAAGGTTTTACCAGTTCCTGGAGGGCCTTCAAGAAGGACACCAGCCGGAATACGTGCGCCTAAATCATGATACTTCTTAGGGTTTTTCAGGAAATCAACAACTTCAACAAGTTCTTGTTTCTCTTCATCAGCACCTGCAACATCAGCAAAGCGCACTTTTACAGTTTTCTTATCCTGCTCTTTGGCACGTGATTTACCGAAACTCATCGGATTTCCGCCACCATTAGCACCGCCACCTCGCATGCCGCCCATCATCATGTAAAGGAAACCAATCATGAGTAGAAGAGGTAGCCAAGATCCTAAAAGTGTCAACCAGACGCCATTTGAAGCTTCCGGTTTAACAGATACTTTGACTTTTTCTTTGTCTGCAATTTTTTGCAGCTCGCTAATCGTAGTATCTGTTGGTAAAATCAAGCTTGTGAATCTTTTGACTTCAGCCGGTTTATTGGCAATTAAAGAAAAATTTGTTTTCGCTTTAACTTTTTCAGCTTTTTTATACTCCCCACTGACCGAAATCAGCGATGAAGACGGTTGATAAGAGAACTCTTTTATGTCACCAGCTTCTAGTTTCTTAACTAGTGTTGTATAGCTGATTTTATCTACTGTTTCATTGCCAACACCCTTGAAAAAATATTGGAATCCGACAACCGCAATGATTACCATGATTACCCATAAGAAGGAGTTTTTTATGAAACCACTGTTTTTATTTTTATTATTCATAGAATCCTTGTCTAAATTTTGTTTTATATCAGATATTATGACAAATTTTTCCAAAAATGTCTATTATAAACGTCAGGTTTGGTCAATATCAGCCTTAAGGCTGATATAAAATCTTTTATTTCAAATAACTATCCAAACCAAATACTCTTTAAGCTTCAGTTTGATAAATTTCTTCTTTAAGAATACCGATATATGGCAGATTACGATAATGTTCATCATAATCCAGACCAAAACCAACTAGAAACTCATTAGGTAAGGTAAACCCAACATAATCAGCTTCAATATCAACTACACGGCCTTCAGGTTTATCAACTAATGTGACAATCTTAACTGATTTTGCTTTACGATGTAAAAGCAACTCTTTCAAATACAAGAGCGTCCGTCCTGTGTCGATAATATCTTCAACAATCACAATATCACGACCTTCAACGGACGTATCCAAATCCTTGATCATTTTGACTTCACCAGATGAAGATGTCCCACCATGATAACTTGATACAACCATGAAATCCATCTCAATATGCGCATCAATCCGTTTTGTCAATTCCGCGAAAAAGGGAACTGAACCTTTCAAGATAGCTACCATTAATGGATTTTTATCTGCATATACCGCTGTTAAAATTTGGCCTAATTCTTTTGATTTAGCACAAATCTCTTCTTCGCTTACTAAAATTCTCTCAATCGTTTTCTCTAACATTCTGTCTTCTTATCTCTTTTCCCTATAATAAAGTGTTCTTTTCATTTTATCATGTTTCAATGATTTACTCAAATCCGCAGTCACAACATCTAATACCCCATAAACCACGTTCTCCACAACAACTAAAGGATTACCGCGTTTTTTAAGCGCAACTTTATTGTCAATAAAATAACGCCTAATTTTTTTATCGATTCCATTAACTTGAATCCGATCTCCAGGCTGACGTTTTCTGATGACAATTTGTCCAGTAGCAGGCAAATCAATCTCTTGAAAATCTCCCCTAGGATAGGGTGTTAACGCTGTCTCAAACTCTGTTGCTTTAGATCTTTCTTCAATATAAAAATGGTAGCGGTCTTTGATAAAGCTGTAATCATTTGATATGGCATGGAAATATTGCCCCTCACGCCTAATAATATGTAATAATTCATTAAATTGAGCTTTTGAAACTTCTAGAGCTGGAAATTTAGCGATATAGTTCTGTAAAATAAAATACTGTAAATTATCAATCTCTCGCGAAAATTCAATCAAGTCTATTTTTTCAGCAGTTGCGTACGCACGAGCACTATACATTACAATTGACATCGCCTTTTGAATCTCATCCGTCAAACTAGCCAGATTTTCTGAAAATCGTGGATTTTCTTTTTCAAATGCCGGTAAATAGAGGTTACGTACCCGATTCCTCAAATAATCATTCTCTGCATTAGAAGCATCTTCAAAATACTCAGTGGCATCAAATTCGGACTTTTCGAAAGTTAAAAGCGGCCGTATCAAAGATTTACTCTGAGACCCCTCGCCAAAAGCTTGAACTGCCTGCATCCCAATCAAGTGACGCAATCGTGAACCACGAATTTGACGAATCAAGAAATTTTCCGTCAAATCATCCTTATGATGCGCGGTCACTAAAGCTGTCAAATGATGTTCTGTCATAATCCTTTCGAAAAAATCATAACGAAAATGGCGTGCTTTTTCTTCTGAAAATGAACCGACATAATGGGTAGAATAAAAAGAGATCCCTAAGTCAGCCATCTTTTCTTGCAAGACTTTTTCTTCATGATCAGACACTGCGCGCTGCTTGTGGTTAATATGCGCAACTGACAAGGAAATATTAAGCAACTCCTTGGCTTGGTAAAGCCAATTAAAAAGTGTCATGGAATCTAGGCCACCTGATAAAGCAACTAAAACTTCTTGGTGTTGATCAAAATAATGCTCCTTATCAACTATATTTATAAATTTCTCGTAAGGCGTCATTTCATTACCTCATAGACAGCTTGGGAAATATTGGCCAATTCTTCATTATCAGCATCGTTGTTTGTTTCAATCACTAGGATATAAGGCTCTGACGTAAAAATGAGAGCAGCATCATGGTTAAACTCATCTGCTGTACCGATTTTGTGAGCCACTTGAACCGATTTTGGGAGTTTAGCAGGAATCCGTTCTGTATCATAATCCGTACCAATCAAGGCATTATAACCAGCCCCTCCTTCATGGTAGAGTGCTTCTAGTATGCGACCGACCATTTCAGATGATGCTTCCCGTTCAATTGGGTTCCAAGGTTGTCCTGCAATTTTGGTAATTTCGGACTGATAGTTTTCAGAAAATCTATCAGTTTCATAGTAAGCTAGCATATTGCTTGCCACATTATCCGAGTCCTTTGCTGTCCGATTAATCAAATCTAATAAACTATATGATTGATAATCTGCTGTTTTAGGCAGGAAACCTGTGCCTTCTGTTTTAAAGGCACCATTCCACCCATTAACTAATTCATTGTAGTCTAGGCTATCCCCCAAACTAGCGTTACCTAGATTGATCTGTTTTTGTGTCCAATAGAGAATTGGTAATTTACTTAAACTTGCTGAATACATTTTTTGTGTTTGATTGACACCAGCCGTAAATTCGCTGTCAAGTTGTTTGACAAATATTGAATAGCCAGTTTGTTGATACTTTTGAGTTAACAAAGTTTGAACTTGATCCAACTTAGGATTTTTCAAAGTCGCAGACTCGCTATTTATCCAACCTGTTTTACCACCATCAAAAACTATTTGATAATAACTCCCCCAATTTGTTGTTGCCTTTTTTGTGGCGTAGACTTTATTATTACTCTTTGTCAATCTACTATAAACTTGATTGTCGAAAGTTGTCAACGGTGTGTAAAGTATGTCCGCATCTTGTGTTATGTATAGCGTTTGATTTATCTCTTCTGTTGTCAAAACAACATCAGATCCAATCTCATTTTTATTATTCGACACAAAAGTCCCATCCGATAATTTCAGTGCCTGTGCGCTTAAACCACTCAACGTTAACTGAGTTTTTCCAGAAATTTTTTTAGCTTTAGTTTTCAGATCAGCATCTGTATAACTCTGAACCTCTTTTAATGTAACTGCTCGTTTAGGTAATTCCGACCATCTAGGTAACTTGGCATTGTCTGATAGTAACTTCGGTGTGTAGGTTTGCGAACTAACAATATCTGTTTTCTCAGGAAACGTGAAAAAGGCCGGTACGACCATCGTCGCAAAAACCAGCCATTGTAACACAAGATAAATTTTCTTATTTCTTACCATGTCTTGCATTATCTAAAACCTTATCAATCATCTCATTTGCTTGTGTTAAATCAGTGTGTTTGAGATGTTGTAAATGAATAAACATCGGATTACCACCATGTAAAAACTCATACACACGTTGACGCTGTCCAAAAGACTCACTCGTAATATCCCATGCAAGATTTAATAACAGCATCCGCTCCTCTGCGGACATCAAATCACTGGTCAATGCAGATTCTAGCATCTCAGCAATGTTTGGATTGCTAAACTCACGAAAATCTGGGACACCAACTGCTGAACCTGCTGAGAATTCAGCGATGACCCGTAAAGCTTCATCATAGTAAGTCGTCAATTTGGCGCGTACAGCAAGTAAGGTTTGCATATTGGGTGTGAATACACCCTTTTGCATCTTACCTGTAACTTCACTAGCAACGATACAAGACCGAATTAACTCCAAATTAACTGACAATTCTCCTAACTTTTCTTGAACACGCTGAAAGCCAAACAAGCCTAGTTGTTTAGCAAGTCGAACAGCAATCCCTGTCACAAACTCTAACTCAACAAAACCACGAACTTCATCTTGATGTGCCGTATGATTAAATAAACCACTTGCTTCAAAAAAAGCATTGGATTGTGCAACGTTGCCACAAACAAACAAGGCTTCATTGGGTACAAAAACATCATCAAAAAGAAGAAAGGCATCCATCTCATCAAAGGCCTGAGACAACGGATAGTCTGCAAGAGAATAGTCTGACTTCATCGTCGGTTTGCGACAGATGACTTTAACACCTGGTGTAGCAATAGGTAGAGCAAAAGCCAAGGCGAATTTCTGATCCACTGATTTTAAGTCAGGAAGGTTAAAAATAAGTAGCTCATCAGCAAGTGGCGCAAGGGTATTAACTTGTTTTGCTCCCCTAACTATCACACCATCTTCTCGTGTTTCTTTGATCCAAACACCAGCAAATTCCTGTCCTTCATCCAGTAATTGGGATAACGTTTTTTGACGATCTAATTGTGGATTTTGGATGGCATGACTCACAAAAACATCATCAAATTTAACACGATTAACCCAATTTTTGGCATTGAAAGCAAAATCAATTTTACCTTGAGTTCCTAAATCATCTGCATAATTTCCTAAAACAGCGACACCGGCATTAATAAAATCCGGAGTCCGTCCCAACATACCATAAGATTCGCGTGCAACTTCTTCGTAAATCTGACGCTTCTTAGCTAAATCTTTAACAGTTTTAGGCGCTAAAAACATCACAGAAGCTTCAATCCCATTACTAAAAAAAGTATGATTTTTATTTTCGGTTTGCAAGTCGTAATAGCGTTGAATGACAGCTAACGTTTTAGAAAAGACGTACTCGCTTGCCATGTCAACGACACGATGACCATTAAGATAAACCTCTCGTCCGTCATTAAGTTGTCCGTTTTTTGTCGTCATTACTTGCTCCCTTTTTGATTTTGATCGCGCAATACTTGCAAAATCTCCCCAGTTCTAGCAAGTATTTTGTCATATTTTTCACGAAAGTCTTCCGGTGTTAAGATTAAATCAATTTTACCATCAGCATGAATCTCTTTCACTGTAACCATCAAGGAATCATTCCTCTGAATTTTTTCTTCTCTAGGAACATCCGACCACCGTAACAAACCAGTTACAAGAAGTTCATCCTGTAAATTTTCATAATAGGTCTGATCTGCTTGTGATAACTCGGAAGCTAAAAATGTGACAAATAACCCAAATCGAGAAATAGATTTAACGCGACCTATCATTTCATTTTTGTGACGCCACCGTCTGACAATTCTGGAATCAAAAATACTTTTTCACCATCTTTTGAATAGTATCTCAGGCGTGCATACTTTTCTATAAAAATAGGATCTTTAAGTTTAACAATATCAGCTTTCTCAATAGCTAATTGTTTGTCTAAAGCATCTGATTTTTTTTCGTATTCTGCTTTCAATTCCAAACGACTTTGCAATGTTTGATACGATTTAACAAGGTTAATTGTCGGTAAAATCATAACCAAAATGACAGCTACCAAAATTAAACCTAAATAACGTCGTTTCGGTACCTGTTTATTATTTGTTTGAATCCGGTTCAATTGTTGTGCTGTAAACTCATTATTTAATCGGACAATTTTCTTTTGATTTGCCATGATATACCCTCTATCCTACAGATAACCTTTCACATCTTCGGTTAGTCTGTAGTAACATAATTTGATTATCTTAGATTTTATAACGACCGACATTAATCTAAAACTGTTTAAGAATTCACACGTGTTTCTGACAAGATTTCATACATCTTGTCCGCATCTTCTTTTTTAGTAGAATCTTTTATATCAAGAACTCGGACTTCTAAAATTTTATTACCAAAAGTAATCGTTAAGATATCCTGATATTTAACATCTGAAGAACTTTTTGCCAGAATACCATTCAGTTTAATACGTCCTTTATCCGCAACTTCTTTAGCTACTGTTCGACGCTTAATAATTCGTGAAACTTTTAAATATTTGTCTAATCTCATGCCCTCTATTATACCATAAAACCGGCTAGCTTGTACACCTATTGAAATTCAGAAAGAACAATTCATTTCAATTAAGTGACAAGGACTATTTTTTAATTAAAGAATAATGTCTCATTTTTTTGCATAAGATTTCTTAAACGTCTTCAAATGTGATATAATTAAAGTTAAGATGTAATTTTAATAACGATTGAAACTGTTTCTTTTTCCCTAGAATGTTAAGTAAACCAGCTTTTTATATCTATTTAAAATAACTTATCATCTAAATATTACTCCTAAAAAAAAGGGAAATATGAAAAAAATACTAACATCTATAATCGTAATGGTAAGTTTATTTGCCACCAAAACTGCTGCTGATACCATTGATTTCACTGTCACTCCCATTCTAGAAGGGGAGCAGACAATGACAAATCAAACTATTTCTGCCAAATATCATGCACAGCAAGCACTGCACTTTAATTTAAAAAACAATTCTGAAAATAGTATTGACATTGACATTAAAACAGCTATTCCTGATCTTGATAATAATGGCAATCAAATCTTTTCCGATTGTAATACTTTTTTAAAGGCACCATCAACGGTGACAATACCTCCAAACGGTAACCAGGATATCACGATTAATTATAAAACAGAAGCTTTTAAAAAAGACTTTGATGGTGAAATTGCCAATGCCATTCTTTTTTGTCAGGGTGAACAAGAGCTTAATTACATCGTTAATGTCCGAAAAAATGATAATATAGATACTGAAAATATTATCATTGAAAAATCTGAAGCCACAACGCTAAACAAAAAATGCTTCATTCGAATTCTGATAAAAAATGACAGCAATGCCTGGCTAAATAATGTTGTAATTGAGAGTCGTCTAGTAGACCAAGCAACTACAAAACCTGACTCACATCAATTTAGCCGCATTGCACCCAATAGTAAAATTGAAATTTTGATTCCTGTTCCTGAAAAATTCAAAGCTGGTACATACCTCACCATGACTTCCGTTCAAACGGTTCGTCGAACATGGCACCTAGAAAGTCAATTTAAACTCACAGCCTCAAAAATCGATTTGCTAAACGGTATAGAACAGCCCATTCACAAAGGTCAGCACTCAAAAACTTTTTTCTATGTCAGTATTCTTTTTATCTTACTTGTCTTGACAATTATCTTCCAATTTCGTTTCATTCAAAAACACAATCGGATATAGCATCCGACGTATTATCACCACAACCATTGGCAACAGATGGTTGTTTTTTTGCGGTTATTTTGTTAGAATGTAGTGAAAATGTTTCATTGTGATGGAGGTGTCAATGTACGAGTTAGGTGATTTTGTCGAAATGAAGAAACCGCACGCTTGTGTCGTTAAGTCAACAGGGAAAAAAGCCAATCACTGGGAAATTGTAAGGTTGGGCGCTGACATCAAGATCCGTTGCACCAATTGTGACCATATCGTCTTAATGACACGAAATGATTTTAATCAAAAATTAAAAAAAATACTGGACTAAGAAAGGAGATTGAACTGTTTATTTATCAATAACAGTTCAACATCTAAATTATGGCTTTAACAGCAGGCATCGTTGGTTTACCAAACGTTGGGAAATCAACTCTTTTTAATGCAATCACACAGGCAGGAGCAGAAGCAGCCAACTATCCTTTTGCAACTATCGACCCCAATGTTGGGACGGTCGAAGTCCCAGATGAGCGTCTCACTAAAATTACTGAACTAATCAAACCTAAAAAAACAATACCAACAACATTTGAATTTACCGATATCGCTGGAATCGTTAAAGGTGCCTCTAAAGGTGAGGGATTGGGTAATAAGTTTTTAGCAAACATTCGCGAAGTAGATGCCATCGTTAACGTCGTTCGTGCCTTTGACGATGAAAATGTCATGCGTGAGCAAGGACGTGAAAGTGACTTTGTTGATCCAATAGCTGACATTGATACCATCAACTTAGAATTGATTTTAGCAGATTTAGAATCCGTCAACAAACGTTATGCACGCGTTGAAAAAATTGCACGTACGCAAAAAGACAAAGATGCAATATTAGAATTCAAGGTTTTAGAAAAAATCAAACCCGTCCTTGAAGCAGGCAAGTCAGCGCGAACAGTTGACTTCGAAGAGGATGAATTAAAAGTTGTCAAATCACTCTTTTTATTAACAACTAAGCCTGTTTTATATGTGGCAAATGTTTCAGAAGATGAAGTTGGCGAACCTGACAATATCGATTATGTTAAACAAATCCGTGATTTTGCAGCAACGGAAAACGCTGATACAGTCGTCATCTCAGCACGTGTTGAGGAAGAAATCGCTGAACTTGAAGATGATGAAAAAGCAGAATTTTTGGAAGCTATCGGCCTAACGGAATCAGGTGTCGACAAGTTGACACAAGTTGCCTATCATTTACTCGGACTTGGCACTTACTTTACAGCTGGTGAAAAAGAAGTTCGTGCTTGGACCTTCAAACGTGGCATTAAAGCACCTGGAGCTGCAGGGATTATTCATTCTGATTTTGAAAAAGGTTTCATTCGTGCTGTCACTATGTCCTATGATGATTTGATTAAGTATGGCTCTGAAAAAGCAGTAAAAGAAGCAGGACGTCTACGTGAAGAAGGAAAAGAATACGTTGTCCAAGATGGAGACATCTTAGAATTTCGTTTTAATGTATAATTTAAATAATCAAGAAGCTGAAATATTAATTTCAGTCTTTTTTGACGTTTACACACTGATCAACCGTCAGTAAATATTTTGTAAACATAGTGTAAAAGGAGTGTCAATATGACAAAAATGATAGTAGGGCTGGGAAACCCTGGTGACAAATATGCCCACACCAAACATAATATAGGATTTGATGTTTTAGACCTTTTAGCCGAACGTTTAAACCTCACATTTAAACGTGATAAAACGTTCATTGCAGATACAGCAGCTGGTTTTGTGAATAACGAAAAGATAATCCTAGTTAAGCCTGTGACTTTCATGAATGAATCAGGCAAGGCAGTTAAACCACTTATAGCCTACAACGGTTTAACAGTAGAAGACTTGGTGGTCATTTATGACGATCTCGATATGGCAACAGGGAAATTACGACTACGCCAAAAAGGCTCAGCAGGTGGTCATAATGGTATCAAATCACTCATCGCCCATCTAGGTAATCAAGAATTTAAACGCATCAAAGTTGGCATTGGTCGACCTAAACATGGGATGTCTGTGGTCAATCATGTCTTAGGACGATTTGATCAAGAAGATAAGGCTGATGCTGAACTGGGCATTGTGCGTGCTGCTGATGCTGTCCAAACTTTCATTGAAAATAATGATTTTAATCAGACTGGAAACCAATTTAACGGATGAAACTTACAGATTTACTTGCCAATAACCGTGCGTTAACACAATGGCAACGTGGACTCAACCAAAATTCACGTACTCTATTCACAGGCATCCAGGGCACCATCAAAACACTATTGATGGCAACAGCTTTCGATAATCAACCTGATAAATATGTCATCATCACAGATAATCAATATCATGCCAGTGAGTTATATAGTGATTTATCAGAATTTGTTGGTGAAGCTAAAGTCTTTCAATATTTTTCTGATGATAATATTTTTGCTGAATATGCGATTGCTAGTAAAGAACGACTCGCTTATCGCTTAGATGCTCTTTCTTTCTTACAAGACAAAGAAGCGGATGGTTTTCTAATCATCCCGATTTTTGCTTTACGCAATTTTCTTCCAGATCCAGCTGTTTTTAAAACATTTAACCTCTTATTTACAGTAGGTCAAGAATTTGATACTGAAGAACTTGTCAATCAGTTGTCAACAATCGGCTTTGACAAGACACAACGTGTGATGAGCCCAGGCGAATTCTCTAAGCGAGGGGATATTCTTGATATCTATCCTTTAGATGCTGAAAATCCAGTCAGGGTTGAGTTTTTTGGTGACGAAATTGATGGTATCAGATATTTCGATGTTGAAAGCCAACGTTCTTTACAAGAACTTGACACGATAGTCATTAAACCATCCTCAGATTTCGTATTAAGCCCTGCTGATTTTGAACGTGGTGTTAACTACTTGTCAAGTCTAACTGATTTAGAGGATAAACAAAGTTCTTATTTGGCTGAAATTATTGGTGCAGCAAAACACCAAAATTACCACGCTGAACTTAGAAAGTTTAGTGAGTTTTTCTACGAAAAACAATGGACCTTACTGGATTATTTACCTAAACATACACCAATTTTCATTGATGATTTTCAGAAAATCAACGAAATGGACCATAAAATTACGCAAGAAACTGCAGAGTTCATTTTGTCAGAAAAATTACTCAGTCGTTCTATTGACGGTATGCACTATTTAGCGGATAACAGTCACCACTTGCGTACCTATAAACCTGCAACTTATTTCTCAAACTTTCAAAAAGGGTTAGGTAATCTCAAATTTGATCTTTTACATAATTTTAATCAGCATAGTATGCAGGCATTTTTTGGTCAAATGCCTATGCTTGAAGTTGAATTAGCGCACTTTATCAAAACAGATTACACTGTTGTCCTTGCCGTGTCAAAAGAAAAAGAAGCTAAGTTGACACAAGGATTACAAGAAATCAACATATCGTTTACACTGACACAAGCTGATCAACTTCAATCTAAAGTTGTCAACATTGTCAACCTTAACCTAACTAATGGCTTTAATTTGCTTGATGAAAAGATAGCCGTCATTACTGAAACTGAGATCTTTGGAAAAACAAAAAAACGTCGAACTAAGCGCTTAAATATTACCAATGCGGAACGACTTCAAGATTACAATGAATTAGAAGTAGGTGATTATGTTGTCCATCAAACACATGGGATTGGTAAGTATCTTGGCCTTGAAACGATTGAAATTTCTGGTATTCATCGTGATTATTTAACCATTCAATATCAAAATAATGACACGATTTCAATTCCTGTGGATCAGGTTGAGTTACTCACTAAGTACACAGCAGGTGAAGGCAAACCACCCAAAATCAATAAACTGAATGATGGCCGTTGGAAACGAACTGTCAACTCTGTTAGCAAGCAAATTGAAGATATTTCAGAAGACTTGATTAAACTTTATGCGATTCGTGAGAGTCAACGCGGCTTTGCTTTTTCACCTGATGATGACAATCAACATGAATTTGATGATGCCTTTGCCTATACTGAAACCGATGACCAACTTCGTTCAGTCATTGAAATTAAAAAAGACATGGAACGTGAGCGTCCAATGGATCGTTTATTAGTCGGTGACGTTGGTTTTGGTAAGACAGAAGTTGCCATGCGGGCAGCATTTAAAGCCATTAACGATCATAAACAAGTTGCTATTTTAGTACCAACAACTGTCTTAGCAGAACAACACTATAATAACTTTCGTGAACGATTTAATGATTTTGGTGTCAACATCGCAGTCATGTCACGTTTTCAAACTAAAAAAGAGCAAGCTGAAATTATAGAGAAGTTAAAAAAAGATCGGATCGATTTAGTCATTGGCACACATCGTCTGCTTTCAAAAGATGTCACATTTTTCGATCTCGGTTTGATGATTATTGATGAAGAACAGCGTTTTGGTGTCAAGCATAAAGAACGCTTGAAAGAGCTGAAAACACAAGTGGATGTTTTGACATTGACAGCAACACCCATTCCTCGAACACTCCATATGTCGATGATGGGCATCCGTGATTTGTCGGTCATTGAAACACCACCGACTAACCGTTATCCCGTTCAGACCTATGTCATGGAAACTAACTATAGTGTGCTTCGAGATGCTGTCTTGCGTGAAATGTCACGTGGTGGACAAGTCTTTTACGTTTACAATCGTGTTGACACCATTGAACAAAAGGTATCACAAATTTCTGAACTGATTCCTGAAGCTCGCGTTGGTTACATTCATGGGCAGCTAAGTGAAGTGCAACTTGAAAATACCTTGCTTGACTTTATCAATGGTGAATACGATGTACTTGTCGCAACGACAATTATTGAAACGGGTGTGGATATTCCAAACGCCAATACCTTATTTGTCGAAAACGCAGACCATATGGGATTATCACAACTCTATCAGCTTCGGGGACGAGTAGGACGATCAAATCGAGTCGCCTATGCTTATTTTACTTATCAACCAGACAAATCACTTTCTGATGTCTCTGAAAAACGCCTTGATGCCATTAAAGGTTTTACTGAATTAGGCTCCGGTTTTAAAATTGCAATGCGAGATTTGTCAATTCGAGGTGCTGGTAATCTCTTAGGCGCAGAACAATCTGGTTTTATTGATTCAATTGGATTTGACTTGTATTCACAATTGTTAGAAGAAGAAGTCAATAAACGTTTAGGCAAATCAAGAAAAACACGAAAAGCTAATACTGAAATTAATCTTGAAATCGATGCTTTTCTGCCATCAGATTACATTTCGGATCAACGGCAAAAAATTGAAATCTATAAACGGATCCGTGAAATTGAAAGTCGCACATATTATCAAGATTTACAGGATGAGTTGATTGACAGATTTGGAGAATATCCAGATACTGTGGCTTACCTACTTGAAATCGGCCTATTAAAATATTTTGCTGATCATGCATTCGTTGACAAGATTGACAAGCAAATGGCAACTATTGTTTACACAATGAGTAAAGCTGCCACTCATACATTTATGCCACAAGATTATTTTGATGCCTTATCCAAAACACAGCTTAAGGCCAAAATTGGCGAAACAGCTGGCCAAATGGTGATTCGTTTTGATATTAGAAACTTATCAGCGTCCGCCTACCTTTCAGAAATAATGTCCTTTACTGAACGTTTGAGTGAGATTAGAGATGAGAAAAACAATGAAAAAACTGGCCTTTAAAGGGGCAGGTGTTCTAGCGCTTGCTGGATTTTTATCTAAAATCCTTGCTGCACTTTATCGCTTTCCTTATCAAAATTTAGTAGGAGATCAAGGCTTTTATGCTTTCCAACAAGTCTATCCTTTTTATTCCATCATTACCACACTCTCATTAATAGCCTTGCCAAATTTTTTGTCTAGCTTAATTCATGCTTCTGATCAACCAGAAGAAGAAACACATCAATTTTTTCAGCTTTCCCTTATTCTTTCTGTCTTAAGTTTCCTAGTTTTGTCACTATTGTGTCAACCTATTGCAAGTTTAATGGGACAAGAAAAACTAGCTGGTCCATTACTGATGGCAATTTTGCCACTTCTATTAGTGCCATTTCTATCTTTATATCGAGGTAGAGCTCAAGCAAAACAAGATATGGTGACAACTGCTACCTCTCAAGTCATTGAACAATCTGTACGTGTTGTCTTAATTATCTGCGCTGCCCTGTTGTTTACACGACTATCAACAAATGTCTACACGATTTCTTTCTTAGCTATGCTCGGCTCATTTATTGGTGGCCTAGTTGCACTTGTCTACCTCATGTTTTCAAGTCCCTTTAAGTTTCAAGGCTTGTTTACAAACTTTACAGCATTAAAACCTAAGGGTCAAATCATTCAAAAATTTGGCATGTCCTCTCTTGTTTTTACCTTTTTTATGATTTATATGCTGATTTTACAAATGATTGATGTTTTCTTTGTAAAAAATGCTTTGATGCATCTGCCACAAATCAAGACATCTAATCAGGCTGAAATTTTGAAAGGCATTTATGATCGAGGTCAACCTTTCTTACAATTAGGCTTAGTTTTTACAACCTCTATTTTGACAGATAGTCTCCCTAAGCTGACTAAAGCAGGACGCATTTCCAAGAAAATTTGGAACAATGTGACTTACTTAGCCATCGCTTTGACTGTTGGCCTTGTCATTTTACTTCCAGAAATGAATGATGTTCTCTTTAAAAGTCATGACCATGTCCTAAGTTTACAAATTTTTGTGTGTCAAATCCCTCTCATTTCAATGATCCAACTTTATCACCATGATCTATTCTTGGCTGGTAAAAATAAAATATCGGGATTGATTCTATTAAGTGGATTAGGTATTAAAATACTGAGTGTCTATCCATTAACGGTTTCCTACGGTTTGAACGGTGCTGCTTTATCTAATCTCATCAGTTTATGCCTTGTCCTCATTTTGTATAGTCTTTACAGCAAAAAATTTCCGAGTCAATTATGCAATCTTCGTTTTTGGCTGGCAATTTTGATGATGGTAGCTGTCGTTCTGATAGCTCGTCAATTTTTTATGGTGAGTGGCCGAGGCCTCGAACTTTTGAAGCTAATTATTTTAAGTGGCGTAGGTGCTGCTACCTTTTTCAAAGTCTTTCAGATGAAACCGAGAGATTTCTTAGACTAAAAAGCACAAGATTACCTCAATGTTAAATTGAAATGATCTTGTGCATTTTATAGTTGTTCAATATAAACCTTGTCTGGTCCACCTAGTAAAATCAAGTACTGCTCAATTTTCTCCTGCTTAAAGGCAGTTGTTAGACTTTCTTCATAGAGCGACATTTGCATCTGATAACGTGCTTTAATCTCAGGAATGGCTTCTAAATTTGTAAAGTGGTCTGTCTTATAATCAAACAGGATGATTTTATCAGCTAACTTGATGAAACCATCAATAATTCCTCGAATCACATATTGCTCACCTGATGCCTGATCCGTTTTTAGCATCGAAAAAGGGGCTTCACGTGTCATCGACTTGTGATGGGTCACCATCATTTGACCAAAATCTGTATCAAATAAACTTAAAATTTGATCAACTTTGATTTTTTGTTTGACCTCATCTCGAACAGTAAGACTTTCAATAGTCTGGCTTAATGTTTCACGTGTAACATTTGAAAAATCAAGTGACTGCATTAATTCATGTACAGCAGATCCCAATTCAGTCGGTGATACTTTTTTATCTGTTTTTAAAAATTCAAATTGAGAATACTTTTGATGATTGCTGACAACGACATCCTGCTCTGAAATCAAGTGTTCATAACGTTTCTTGATCTGACTCGGTGTTTGAATCGTTGGTAAATTGATGCCTGCCGCATATTTATCGTTTAATTTATCAGCAGAATCCAGAATTTGCTTGGCTAATTTAACCTCTTCAATTGTTGCCATGGCATCATCATACTGCTTGGATTCGGCTATTAAGATTTCAAAAGATAGTTGATTTTTTTGATCGACAGGCACCATATCTTTTAAATCATCATCCTCAACCACGCGAACCTTGAGTCCAGATGCTTTTTTTACAGTCGTCGCCTGATAAACGCCTAACACCCAGTTAAGATAGCCTTGACTGGATTGTCTAAGAGTGTCATCTAAGATACCATTTACATTAAAAGCAGCCGTTTGATAAGCGATGAATTGATTGTCTTCATCTAGTTTTGAGGCATCAACCTTCCCCACCATGTAAATCTTCTTGACAGCACGTGTAAAGGCAACATAAAGCATCCGCATCTCCTCAGCTAATGCTTGATACTCTTTTTCTAGAGCGTTTGCCATCTGCGGTAAGGTGGTCATCTTGACTATGGCATAAGGAAATTCCGTATCGATTTCTTTTTTGAAATCAGCTAGGAAACTAATCCCTGCACCATTTTTTCTGGATAGAATTAAATCGCTCGATAAATCTTTTGTATTGAATTTTTTATTGACATTCAAAATGAAGACGTAGGGAAATTCAAGGCCTTTTGATTTATGAATAGTCATGACACGAACAGCATCGCTTGGTAAAGCAATGTTGACAGCAGCTAAATCATTTTTACTATCCATAAAATTGTCGATCATTTTGATAAATTGAAATAAACCTTTATAACCGGATGACTCATAAGTAGCAGCACGATCTGCTAAAGCTGCCAGATTAGCTTGACGGAGTTGGCCATTTTTCATGCCACCAACATAGTCATAATAATGGGTATCCCGATAGATTTTCCAGATCAAACTGTGTAAACTTTCTTGATGAGCAAGTTGACACCACTTGCTAAATGTATTTTCAAAATGCTGAAGTTTGACAGATAAAGTAGTATCAATCAAGTCTGCTTTCAAACCATTTTGACATCGGGCTTTTTGATACTTGTCATAGAAATTGACATCATTTGAAGCTTGTAAACTGATAATCGCTAAATCATTTTCACTAAAATCAAATAATGGTGATTTGAGAAGGGCGACAAATGATACATCAAACAAGGGATTGTCAATCGCTCTTAACACGTCCAACATAACCAAAACTTCCATTGCCTGCAAGTAGTTCATTTTACCTTCGTCCAACACTACTGGGATATCAAAGGATTGCAAAACGCGTTCGATTTCTGCATTATTTGTTTTACTTCTGACTAAAATGACAATATCTTTTGGCTGCGTACCTTTACTCAGCAGTTGACGAATGGCTTGTGCCGTCACAACTAGCTCATCAGTAGACACAGCATCGTCTGTTTCAGAGCTAACACTTTTTTCATCCTTATAAATCAAAAGCTCAGCTGTCAAATCAGGGGAAGTCTCTTGCGCTAACTTTGGATTACCGACAACTAACTTTTCTTCTGGACCATAGACCATCTCACCAATCTTTTTATCCATCAAATGCTCAAAAATCTGATTGGTAAAATTAATGACTTCTGGATATGAACGGAAATTTTCCTTCAGTCTAATTAGTTTGCCATCGGCGTCAGGTTGCTGGTAAGCCTCATATTTACTCATAAAAAGAGAAGGATCCGCTAATCGAAAACCATAGATAGATTGCTTGACATCTCCGACCATAAAAGAGTTTTTACCATTTGATAAGAGCCGCAACATCGCCTCTTGCAGATGGTTGGTATCCTGGTACTCATCAACCATCACTTCAAAATATTGCGTCTGGTAAACTTTACGCAGAACCTCATTTTCCTGCAAAATCTCAATCGTTAAATGGGTCACATCAGCATATTCTAGACAGGCATTTTTGAGCTTATAGTCATGATAACGCTGATAAAATGCTAAGGCAATCACCTGTAAATCATGTGTCAATGCACTAGCTGGTTGATGATACTTTTCAATTATGTCTTGATGCTTAATGGCCTCTATAAATTGATCAAGACGTGCCTTATTCGTCGTGATTAGTGTTTTTAAATTCAGCTTTTGGGCTTCAAGTACTTCATCACGGTTATCTTTATTATTGGCATTCGGTACAAACTGAAATTTCATCTGACGATAAAATTCAGCAAACTTTTGAAATTGTTTTTGACCTAAGCAATCATATAAATACTCAAAATTAGCTAAAAATTCTTCAGTATTATTTATTTTAGCTGGGCCTGTAATCACACCAGAAGACAAATTTTCAAGAAGTGCTCGATATATTTCTTGTAAACTTTCCTGTAAACCATTTGTAAATGTATCCGGTAAGTCAGTAAAGCTTTGATAGGTTGAAAAACCATTCAAAAAATCATTTTCTAACCAATCAATCGGATTTTCTAAACTATCTGCAAAAGTATTAATTTTATTCAATACCGAATAGAAGGCATCAATTTTACGGTCGCTTGAAAAATTATTCATCACTTGAATAAATCTTTCTTGACTGATAATCCCTTGATCAGCTAAATGCTCTTCTACCAGCTGATCAAAAATATCTCGTTTGATGACTTCTTGCTCTGTGCTATCTACTAATAATCTAAAAGTTGGATCTAGATTTTTGAGATAAAAATTTTCTTTCAGAAATTTGAGTGTAAAACTATCCATTGTCCCGATATCAGCAGTTGACAAGTCCTGTAAAGCAGTTGTCAAAAGATGAATTTCTTCAAAGGATCTTTCATGAGCACGTGTTTCTCTAATTTTTTTATCCAATCGCAGTTTTAATTCAGCCGCCGCTTTATTGGTAAAGGTTGAAATGAACAAATTTTTGAGTGATACACCATTCAATATGAGGTTAATAATCCGTTCAGTCATCACAAATGTTTTTCCAGAACCAGCAGATGCGGATACTAAAATATTAGTACCAGTGCGATAAATGGCCTCTATTTGCTCAGGTGTTTTCGGCATTTCTTTGCCAATTTCAGCTTGCTGTAACAAGTCGATTTCTTGATCACTGAGTTGCTGCATTTTCTTTTCCTCCTGTCAGCAAAGATGCCCTTATTTCTTCTTTTGATTTCAGGTTAACTTTCCGACCTGATGATAAATGACTGTCTGACTCAAAACCACAAATTGACTTAAATTGACAAAATTGACAGCCTTTGGCGTGATGTTTCACAACAATCGGATTGATCTCAATCTTCCCAGACAATATCTTCTGACCCGCTTCTTGGTAAAGTGTTTCATTATGGGTCATCAAAGCAGACATTTCTGTTTCATTATAGAAGTTTGCATTATTTTTAAAAGGTAAGCCGTCTTTAGTAAATTGACCTAGATTAAAAAGATGGTCAAAATTATCTTTTAAATGACTGGCTAAATCTGCATTAAAGAAACCGGTATAGCGCATTTTCTTTTTGAGTTCTTCAGAAATATCGGTAACTTGATTAACTGACTTCAGCGCAATCGTTGGATTTTGTAGGTGCAAATAAAGCGCACCCCAAATCGTTTGAGAGGTACCATACTGCTTAGCATTTTGACGAAGAATATCTAAGTAGGTTAAAAATTGTAAACTTGTCCCATCATAGGCCGATTGCAACTCAAACTTCTTATCCCCAGACTTATAATCAACAGCGCCTAAGGTATCAAATATACGATCAACACGGTCGATGATACCACGCAAATTTAATTTTTTCTGGTCCTGTAACGCAACCTGATAGGTTTGAAGACCTGATTGATCAAATCCGAAGGCCTGTTCAAATGCCAGTGGTTTAATGCCTGTATTTTCTAACGTTTGCTTGAGCATTATTGAAGTTTGTTTGATAATCTCTTGCAGTCTAGTCCAGGTATAACGACTTGTCGCATCACGTGTAAAGAAGTCGAGGTATTTACTGTTAACCTCTTGTAAAGAACTTGTCAATGTATCATCAAAAGATGTCGCCTCTACTTGATCTGAACGCATGACGTGTTCAAAGACTTCATGGAAATATGAACCAGAAATTCGAGAATCTAAATCAATCTTTTCAAATGCTTTGACATGAAGGGTATTATTTATAAAGTATTGATATTCACAATTATAAAAGTTTTCAAAACTTGACACAGAGGCATTTAAATCTGATGGGTACAAGGCAGCTATTACCGAAGTATCAAGTTGTCTTGCTTGTAAATGATCGCTCGTTACTGCTGATAAAATATGTTGATAGTCAGGATTTTTAGCCATGATTCTAAATAAACTCAGCCAAAATGACGTATTTAGAGACAGCTCTTTCGGGTTAGTCCTTGACATAAGTAAACGCTCAATTTGACCTAAATTAGCCAATAAGCCATCATAATTGCCAATTTGTTCAATCGTATCAACTAGATTGACACCCTCCTTGTAAATAGGTGTGACACCTCTGTCAACGATAAATTGTAGAAACTGTGATAAATCGCTTTGTTCATTACTATATATTTCAGGGGTTGACAGAACTAGTTTCTTATTAGCCGCATTAAATAATTGTAAAGCTGTAAAGCTATTTTTTTTGTAGTTGATGAAATTTGGTTCATCAATAAATTTTAGATGATCTAATTCAGTATCACGTAATTTTTGATTGATCTTAGCACGTTCTTCATTAGAAATAAGACTTGCATTCTGCTTACTTTTAGGGAAATTGGATTGGGTCAAGCCAATCGCAAAAACATAGTCAGCGGTATGTGGCTCAACTAGCTCATATGATTTAACTTGAACAACATCAACATTAGCTGGTACAAGTCGATAAGCAGCATTTTTAATCCCTGCTTCAATAATCTCTAAAAATTCCTGAATCGATAATTTTTCCAGACCAAAAACAGCTGTAAATTCCTCTAAAACAGCCATCAATAATTTCCATACTTCTAAATGTTCAGAAGCTTTCTCGAAGTTTCCAGCTGCTTCAGCATCGAAATAAAGCTGCTCAATCTTTTCTTTTACCTGTCCGGTTTCCAAAAAAGTTTGAAATTTTTTAACCCAATTTTGACCTTTTTGTGGTTGACTTCCCAATAGAATTTGTAAAGGAGATGCAGGACCAATTAGACTTGATCTTACTTTTTCTGCCCTAAAATCTTCAAATTCTTGGGCAAATTTAGTCCTTCCTTTAATATTACGCTGTAAACTATAGTATTCAAATTTGTAAACATCTTGTAAATTTAATTGACTATCTGTGTAAAGCTCTGTTTTCAGTAAATTCAACACATCATTGAGTTGGTAATGATTAGTCTTTATTTTTAATAAAGCTTCAACTAAGACGATTAAAGGGTGATCTTTCATTGACTTTTCTTGCGCATAGAAAAATGGAATATCATAAGTCTTGAATATTTCAGGTAGTAAGATACGATCTGATGCGACATCTCCTAATAAAACTAAAATATCCTGATATTGAACTCCTTCAAAGAGTAGTTGACGAATTTGTTTAGCAACATGTTCTATCTCTTCTTTATGATTAACAACCTGCCAAATCTCTAAACCATCATGTTTTGCTAACTTATCTGATTCTGTCAATGTGAAATCGGATGACTTTTCCATCAGTCTTGATAAATCTGTAAAGGTATTGTCAACATCGTTGTTTTTTTTGTAAACAACTGTCAACTCATATTTTTGAGCCAACATCTGCATTAATTCGACTGATTGCTGATAAACATTACCATCTATAAAAGTAGCAGAAATTGCTTTTTTAGAAGCATAGATACCTAATACAATGTCTGATACGCGACTAGATAGTGCATCAATCAAGGTCATTTCTTCTGCAGAAAAGCGTGAGTAACCCTCAATGATTAGGATATAGTCTTGTAAGGCTTCTGTCAATTCATCATTGACAATGCTATCAATAAATACTTGGAGTTTATTATCATTTGAAAACTGGCCTAATTGATACTCAAAAGCATCAAATATGTGTATCAATTCTTGATTTTTTTGACTATCCGCTGCTAACAGTAAATCCTCAGACATCAGATTAGCCGCAGTTAACTCATGATAAAGTGACACTAACTGCGTGATGAAGCCTTGTTTATCCCGCATAAAGCGATAGATTGGGATTTGATCATCAGAAAGTTGCTTCAAGGTTTGGCGCATAAGCATGGCCAGACCAATGGTCGATAACGTTTTTCGGCCATTGTCTTGATTTTTATCGAAATACCAGGGTAATTGTTTTAATCTGGTCACGGTTAAATCAAATAAAGCACCATCCTGGCCAGCATTAAAACGTGTCAAAATCTCTTTTTCTTTTTCAAAAGAAAGAGATGATGGCACGATATAAAATATTTTTTTGCCAGCAGCGATATGATCACGCGCTTCATCAACTAAAAAATCAGTTAAGTGACCATAAATATCAGTGTGGATAACTTTCATAAAAAAATAGACCTCTCGGTCTATTATATCATGTTTGGGATAGCTCTCATGAGTTAAAACTATTGATTAGTTGGTCCGAACAGGAGTCACCAATTGAACGAAATCAAGTGTATCACTCTTAGGAACCAAAGTAAATGGTCGAACAGGTGAGATAAAACGAATACGAACTTCTGGTTCTTTAATAACTTTTAAAGCATCAATCAAATATTGGGGATTGAAAGAAATTGTTAAATCATCACCAGATTTAGCTAAAGGCGTAATCTCTTCATGTACTGATCCGACTTCTGGTGAATTAACGGTTGCAATGATTTGATCACCAGTAATGCTTAATTTAACAGTACCGTTTGTCGTCGCATTAGAGAGCAATTTAGCCCGGTCCATGGTGTGGCGAAGGTTAGCAACGTCAAAGGTCAAATCAAGCGTATAATCGGCGTCTGAAGGGATCAGACGGTTAGTATCTGGATAGTTACCTTCAACTAGTCGTGTATAAAATGAAATCGTCTCATTACGAATCAAGATCTGATTGCTTGAAAAGAAAATATCCAATTCAGTATCATCATCAGAAAAGACAGATTTAAAGCTATTCACTGATTTATTAGGTAGCACCAAGTCAAAATCTTCACTTAATTTATCAAGTGTAATCACACGTTGACTCATCCGATGCGAGTCAGTCGCAACAGATTTGAGGATTTTATTATCCGTTAAAGTCAAATGAAGACCTGTCAAAATAGGACGTGACTCTTGTGTTGAAACTGCAAAAGCTGTTTCTGTAAAAATTTCTTTTAACACGCCAGCTCTAATTTTAAGCGGGTTTTCAGTTGGCATTTCTTGGATGCGTGGATACATTTCAACATCCAAACCTTTAAGGGTAATTTCTGATTGACCTGATGTTAAAACTACTTGATTTTGTTCGATTTCTTTAAAATCAAAAGTCACTTCTGGTAAGTTATTCACAACGCTTTCAAAAAAGCTAGCTTCTAATAAAATGCTACCAGGTTCAGTTATTAACATACCTGCATTTTCATCATCTTTAGATAGAAAATTTTCGATTGAAATTTGACCATTTGAGCCAGTTAAGGTAATGCCTTCAGTTGAAACATCAATTTTAATTTTAGATAATGTTGGAATTGCAACTTTAGTTGAAATAGCTTGTTTGGTAATTCTCAAATTATTGAGAAAAGCAGTTTTGTTGATAGAAAAATTAATCATCGAGCGAACTCTTTCTTTTATTAGTTAATAAATATAGTTAGTAATAGTAATAGGGGCTGTGAATCATGTGGATAAGTTCAAGAAAAGCTGTGACACCAACTTTAAAGGGTTGTGGATAAAAAATAATAAGGTGTGGATAAGTGTGGATATTTTCCACAAATCAATAAGTAACTACTTTAGCTGAGACTTAATCGTATCCATCTCTTTTTGAAGGCTAGTGTCTGTCTTCATCTTATCAGAAATTTGCTTATGAGCATAAATAACGGTTGTGTGATCACGCCCACCAAACTCTTTACCAATGGCAGGTAGGCTTTTGCCAGTAATCTCACGAATCAAATACATAGCGATTTGTCGCGGATAGGCGATTTCTTTTGGTCGTTTTTTACTAATCATGTCAGCGACTGAAATCTTATAGAAATTGGCCACTTCTTCCTGAATTCTTTGAGAAGAAATATCTTTGTCTTGCGTGATTTTAGTGGATTCCAAATTACTTAGAGCTTTGGCGGCAGTATCAATGTCAATCGTATCAATATGATAAGTATTGGCATAAAACTTGAGATTTTTCAGGGCGCCTTCTAAATCCCTGACATTGGAATCAATGCGACCTGCAATATAAGATAGAGTTTCTGAGGGAACTTGGAGATTCATCTCATCGACTTTGTTAAGGAGAATGGCCATCCGATCTTCATAGTTTGGTGCTGTGATATCAGTCGTTAAGCCCCAGCTGAAACGAGATTTGAGTCGTTCTTCAAACTCATTAAGCTCATTTGGTGGTCGGTCACTGGAAATGACAATTTGGGCACCTTTATCATGTAAGGTATTGAAGGTTTGGAAAAATTCGTTGATCGTTCCTTCTTTTTTAGCAAAGAACTGAATATCATCTAGCAAGAGTAAATCTAGCGTACGATATTGATCTGTAAATTCTTGCATTTGATTTTTACGAGAACTTTGAACATAATCATTGACGAAATTCTCTGATGAGACATACTTGATGCGAGCATCTGGTTTATCGTTTAGAATTTCATTACCGATCGCATTCATCAAATGGGTTTTACCTAGTCCAGGACCACCATAGATAAAGAGCGGGTTATACATCCCCCCAGGATCGTTTGCTACAGCAATGGCAGCGCCTAGAGTCATGCGGTTACCTTCACCTTGGACAAAATTTTGAAAAGTATATTTATGATTCAGGCCATTTTTTATTTCTGAGGTAACAAATTTGTTCGTTTCCTGAAGTTCAGATGTTTCTGCAACCTTATCCGCATTTTCATAATCAGCAAGGTTGATGTCGTCTGCTGAATAGAGGGAAAAGCTAATTTCGGCGCCAAATATTTCAAAACCGGCTGTTTTGATGAGATCTTCTTGCTTTTTCCAAAAATCTCGGTGCATGTTGTTATCAAGATAAATCTTGGCGTTATGATCTGTGATTTCAAGTAGTTTAGCTGGTTCAATGAAAAAATCGTAGGAGGCTTGTCCTAAATTATTTTGGGCAAGTGCTTTGACACGTGCCCAGAATGTTTGCTCATCTTTCGTTAGAGACATTTAGCTCCTTTCTATCTATTATCAGATGGTTCATATCTGACTTAATCGGTACAAAATCAATGTGAATAAAATTTGTAGCTAAAAAAATTATATCATGTTGGTAGAAAGTTTTCCACAATTAATCAAAATTTAAAAGAAAATTCCACACGTGAGTTAAAAATTATACACAGGATTGTGGATAATGTGGATAAAAATGGTAATTTTGATCTTAATCACAGGTATTTTTTCCTGAAAAGTAAGAAATAGCTTGATTTTTAGAAAGTTAATCACAGTTGTGCAAAACTTATGCACAAGCTGTGATTTACTTTTTTATGTGTATAACTTTGTTCAAAAAGAAAAATCCATAGACAAGGCTGTGGATTATTTTTGGGTCAAAATGAGGAGAAGTCTGTTAAGATCTTCTAGTGTATTGTAGGCAATTTCTATTTTGTTTGGCTTAATCGTTACTGCTTGACCCAAAGCTTTCGCAATATCTGTTTCAGCTGATTTGATAAAGACATCTTTAGAAGATTGTATATTAGGCTCGTTCGTTTGTTTGGTCAAGCGTTTTTCGAGTGCGCGAACAGAAAGTTGTTCTTGATCAATCCGTTGTGCCCAATCCAATTGCTCTTGTGGTGTTTTTAGACCGAGTAAAAGTCGCGCGTGACCTTGGGAGATCTTTTGCACCTCAATCATCTCTAAAATTGGGTCAGGGAGATTTAAAATTCGAATGGCATTGGTCACATAAGGTCTAGATTTGCCAAGTTTTTCAGCGATTTGAGTATGGGTCAAACCTTGTTTCGTCACGAGATTTTGAAGACTCCGCGCTTCATCTAGAAGGGTCAAATCATCCCGTTGTAAATTTTCCAAAATCGCTAGTGTCATCATCTCGTCATCTGTTAATTGGCGGATAATAGCCGGAATTTCAGTGAGGCCAGCTAATTGAGAAGCTCTAAAACGGCGTTCCCCAGCTAAAATTTCGTACCCAATAATTGGTGATTTTCTGACGATGATTGGTTGTAAGACACCATTTTCTTTAATTGAATCGCTAAGTTCTTGTAACTTTTTGTCGTCAAAGACGATCCGAGGTTGATAGGGATTTTTGACGATATCTGATATTGGTAGCAATTGAATAGTTTCCATAGTGCTATTTTACCATGTCTGACTTGTCTTGTGCATGATTTTTGCTATACTAAAACTATGAAAATTCTAGCAGCCATTGATTCATTTAAAGGTAGTGCCACTTCTGAGCAGCTGAATGATGCAGCTCTATCAGGGATTTTAGCAGCATATCCTGACCTACAAGTGCAGAGTATCCCCATTGCTGATGGTGGTGAGGGTGTTTTAGACGTCCTTGCTTACCAAGAAAATGCCATCACGAAGACAAGTTTAACGACTGATTTATTGGGCCGTAAACTTGAGGTGCCCTATTTATTACTTGGGGATACAGCAGTGATTGAGTCGGCTAAAGTCATTGGGATTGATTTAGTCGACGTCAGCCCTGAAACTATTTCACGCGCGACAACCTACGGCTTAGGCGCAGTTGTCCAATCTGCTATCCAATCTGGTGCTAAAACGATTATCGTGAGTCTAGGAGGCACAGGGACTTCTGATGGCGGTCAAGGATTTTTGAAAAGTCTAGGGACAACTGATTTATCAGACGTGACCTTAATTGGGGCGAGTGATGTGACTAATCCTTATTACGGGGAAAATGGTGCAGCCACTATTTTTGCAGCCCAAAAAGGAGCAACAGCAGACCAGATAAAGCAGTTAAATCAGAGAGATGAGCATTTTGCAAAAGCGTTATTGAAAGATCGTGGCATTGACTTACAAAAAATACCAGGGGCAGGCGCAGCAGGCGGGCTTGGTGGTGCCATTGCTCTACTAGGTGGTCGATTGACCTCAGGTTTTGACTTCATTGCTGATCTCGTCCATTTGGAGCAGGCCATTGCAAATTCAGATCTTGTTTTAACAGGTGAAGGTCATCTGGATCATCAAAGTTGTCAAGGTAAAGTCGTTTCAGGCGTCGCTAAACTAGCGATAAAACATAAGAAACCCTGTGTGGCTTTAGTTGGCAGTCGTTCCGATGATCTGGTAGGGCTTGAGTCAGACTTGACTGCTGCTTTTAGTATTCAGACAGGCCCCATTGCTTTAGCAGATGCTTTGGTGACGCAAAGAACTTTAAAAAATATGGCCCTGACGGCACAAAATGTTGTGCGTGTCTTTAAGGTGCGTAATTGATGATAACAAAAAAACAGCCGAGACTGTTTTTTCTTTGGCTTAAGCAACAACTTCTTGAATAGCATGGAGGCGTTCAGCAACTTCTGCTTCTGATAGATTGTGGCTGACGACGTAGCGATTACGTGGATGGACACGACATTCGTGACTGCAACCACCGAGATAAGTTGCTTCATTGGCTTCAGAGGCTAAGATTTGACGATTACATTCTGGATTGCCACAGTTGATGTAGCGCTCACAAGGTGTGCCGTCAAACCAGTCTTTACCAACAATGACATGTTCATTTTGGTTGATTGGCACGGCAATTCTGCCGTCAAAGACATACATTTGACCATCCCATAAATCGCCTCTCACTTCAGGATCTTTCCCGTAAGTTGCAATGCCCCCATGAAGTTGACCAACATCTTTGAAACCTTCTCTGACCAACCAGCCTGAGAATTTTTCACAGCGAATCCCACCAGTACAGTAAGTGAGGACACGTTTCTCCATAAATTCTTCTTTGTGATCGCGCATCCATTGTGGTAATTCTCTAAAACTACGGATATCAGGGCGAACTGCACCTCTAAAGTGACCCAAATCAAATTCATAGTCATTACGCGCATCAATGACGACGGTATTGTCGTCTAACATAGCTTCTTTAAATTCTTTTGGTGATAAGTAGGCACCTGTTAAAGCTAAAGGATCGATGTCATCTTCTAAATTAAGGCTGACCAATTCTTTACGGTAACGAACGTGCATTTTTTTAAAAGCATGGTCTTCAGATGCATCAATTTTAAAAATCGTTTCAGTAAAACGAGGATCAGCATGCATCATGTTGATATAAGCTTCAGTTTGTTCAAAAGAACCAGAAACAGTCCCATTAATCCCTTCATCAGCAACTAAAATTCTGCCTTTGATGCCTAAATTTTTGCAGGCTGCGAGATGTTCTTTAGCGAATTGTTCACCATTTTCAATTGTTACGTATTGATAGTATAAAAGCACACGATAATCTTGTGTCATTTTATTCCCCCTTGTTTTGTATATAAAATCTATCACCTACCATTTACCCATCTTTAGATAGGTAAAGCAACCATTTTGCTTGTGTTTTTTTACACAAAATCTATGGTACAATTTAAGGATAAAGACAAAAGAAAATGGAGAAATCAGATGACAAGATGTGATTGGGCACAAAAAGCGTTAGAGATCGATTACCATGATCAAGAATGGGGAAAGCCAAAATATGATGATGCCATACTTTTTGAGATGCTGATTCTTGAGGGCATGCAAGCTGGTCTAAGCTGGTCTACGATTTTAGTGAAGCGAGAGAATTATCGCAAGGCTCTGGATGGTTTTGATCCCCAAAAGATTAAGGATTATAATCAAGATAAACTAGATAGCTTGTTACAAGATGCGGGACTCATTCGCAATCGACTTAAAATGCGAGCAATTGTTAAAAATGCTAAAGCTTTTATCCAGGTTCAAGCAGAATTTGGGAGTTTTTCAAATTATCTCTGGCAATATGTTTCAGGTCATCCAATACAACATGACTATCAAACCTTATCAGATGTCCCAGCTAGTAATGACATTTCTGAACAGATGAGCCAAGACATGAAGAAAAGAGGCTTTTCATTTGTCGGGCCAACGATTTGCTATGCTTATATGCAGTCTGTTGGTCTGGTTAATGATCATCTCGTTTCGTGCGACTACCGGTAAAAAGATGACAAAAAAAAGCAACCTCGGCTGCTTTTTTTGATTATAAACGATCTTGAATTCGTGCTTCGTAGAAAGCAACCATAGACATTTCTGTATAAGGCATGGTCCAGATTTGAGGGATACCGAAAAAGAAAACGCTTAGAATGTACCATCCGATAAAGGTTAAGTTAAAGAGGAAGTATTTGGCTTTATAACCTTTCATCATCTCTTTGGAGGTATTGAGGACATCCCAAATACCTTGGTACTGATTATTTTTGAGTTTATCATACAAAACATAAGTTGCTTGTGACCAAGAAAAGCCAAGATAAATCGCGATAGCCCAACCAACAACAGGAATAAGAACAAGTAGAAACATAATCAGCTGTGTGACAAGTGTTAAAGCAGCAATTTTCCAGAAAGAATTATCGTTAAAAGTTCGAAGAATGTCTTTGGATAAATCAATATCTTCTTTTTCGCCACGAAAAATTTCTATATAATTAAACATACTGGCTGTTTGAAAGACAGTCACGATGACAGTTGTAAAGAAACTGATGACAATTGAAACGATAATAATTGGTATGACAATCGCAAGGACTAATCCCCAATCAATATTTGAAAGTGCTTCTGGAGTACCAGAAAAATCAATATTTGATTCATCCAGCCTATGTTGTATGGTCATTGAGGATGAATTGGATAAACGGCCTGTAAGGATAGATATTAATAAAGGTACGATGAATAAGAGCATTTTGGCAATAAAATTATCTTTAAGTGCAAATTTTGCGGCCTACTTGAGTTCTGAACTAGTCATGTTTACTCCTCTTTGTAATTTTTATAACATATAGATTATTTAATCATGATAACATTTCTATCAAAAATAAGCAAAAATAAACCTAAATCTGTTATCAGGTCTAAAATTGATATCATTAAGTGTCGTGCTTTTTTTATTGGTTATAATCTGCTATAATAGAGACTATCAAAAATAAATGAGGTAAAGACATGAGTTTTGTAATTTTGATCATTCTGTTCGGTGGGATGATGTGGTTTATGCAACGTAACCAAAAGAAAGCAGCTGCCCAACGTCAAGAACAGCTTGATAATATGCAACCTGGTTCTGAAATCGTGACTATTGGCGGATTGCATGGTATTTTGGCGAACGTTGATAAAACAAAAGGGACAATTGAACTGGACGCTGAAGGGGTCATTTTAACTTTTGATCGTGCAGCAGTTAAAACAGTTAAACCAGTTGTAACTACAGAAGCTACAGAAGCGCTTGATGGAGTGATTGCTGAAGCCAAAGCAGAGAATGTTGACGCTAGCGAAACAGCTGACAAACAAGACTCACCTTTTGAATAACCTGTCAAAAATAGGCCAGTTGGCTTATTTTTTTTAAGAATTTTTATTGAAAATGTGTTAAAATTAAGGGAAGCTCATAAACAAAATGGTAAGGATTAGCAAGTCATTTTTAAAATTTTAAATGTCATAAATCACGTCAAATCAGATGACTTTAACTTCTTGCAATATGTTAGTGAGCAATCAGGATCGATGAATTAGAGGTAGATAGATAAGATGACAGAAACAGCTGATAAAGCAGTCATGCAAAAAATTCCCAACCATTTGGCAGTTATCATGGATGGTAATGGTCGTTGGGCACAGCGTCAAGGCAAAGCACGTATCTTTGGACATAAGGCTGGGATGGATACCCTACAGACGATTGCGATTCACGCGCAAAATAGAGGCGTAAAAGTTATGACTGTCTATGCTTTCTCAACAGAAAACTGGACGAGACCAGCTGCTGAAGTTAAATTCATCATGAGTTTACCGATTGATTTCTATGAAAGATTTGTGCCAACTTTGAATCGTGAAAATATTCGAATTGCCATGATTGGCACACGAGAAGGTGTGCCAAAAGCAACGCTGAAATCAATTGATCGAGCGATGGTTGATACAGCACAAAATACAGGGATGATTTTAACAATCGCTTTAAATTATGGTGGCCAAGCTGAGATTTTAGATGCGGTTAAGGCATTGGCTATGGAAGTTAAGCAAGGGGTGTTGTCGGTAGATGAGATTACACAAGACAGTTTTGAGCAACACTTAACGACGGCGATTTTACCAGAAGCTTATCGAAATCCTGACTTTGTCATTCGGACATCAGGCGAAAATCGTTTGAGTAATTTTTTACCATGGCAAACAGCTTATAGTGAGTTATATTTTACAGAGACATTGTGGCCAGATTTTGATGAAGCTGCGTTAGATTTAGCATTTGACGTTTTTTCACAACGGGATCGCAGATATGGAGGAATCAAAAAATGACGCAAAGAATTATCACAGGTGTGGTCGCAGGAGCTGTCTTTTTAGGCTTAGCGATTCTAGGTGGCACACCTTTTCATATTTTAGTGGCCCTACTTGTTATTATTGCCATGGGTGAATTGTTCAGAATGCGCAAATTGGAAATTCTATCTTTTGAAGGAATTTTAGCAACACTTGCTGCCCTCTCTTTGTCTTTGCCTACAACGCAGTATTTCCCACAACTTGGCACAGATAGCAATTTTACCTTATTTACTTTATTTTTATTGATCATGATGGGGATTATGGTCTTTACCAAGGGCAAATACTCTTTTGAAGATTTAGGATTTCCATTTTTATCAGCCTTTTATATCGGGATTGGTTTTCAGAATTTATTAGCGGCGCGTGAAAATAGCTTGTTTATCTTGTTTTTAGCCCTCTTTATCGTCTGGGCAACGGATTCAGGGGCTTATTTTGTCGGTCGAAAATTGGGTAAAACAAAATTGATCCCCAGTGTGTCGCCAAATAAAACCGTGGAAGGATCATTAGGTGGGATTGTTTCAGCTGTTATTGTAGCTTTGTTAATGGTCTTTCTTTATCCTAAACAAGCGCCAGATATTAGTCTGCTACATTTAGTCATCTTGGTGGCTATCTTCTCCGTTGTGGGGCAACTCGGTGACTTGGTGGAATCTAGTTTGAAACGTCATTTTGGCGTGAAGGACTCAGGTAAAATTTTACCAGGTCATGGTGGGATTCTAGATCGTTTTGACAGTCTGATTTTTGTTTTTCCTGTGATGCATTTACTTGGTTTATTTTAATCTGATTTAGTTAAAACATAACATCTGTTGATTGTGTGCTGCTGACATGGTGCGAGCAAGGGATGGACATATAAAAAAATTAAACGAAGGAGGCAGTTAAGCGCATGACAAAGAAAAAAATTATTTTATTAGGGGCGACGGGAAGTGTCGGCGTTCAGGCTTTAGATGTGATTGCGGCACATCCGGATCAATTTGAACTGGTCGGGTTTGCTTTTGGCAAGAATATCGAAAAGGCGCGTGAGATTATTCAGGCTTTTTCGCCCAAAATCGTCGTGGCATCCCAAGAATCGTCACAAATCGAACTGGCGCAAGAATTTCCAAGTGTTGAGATTCATGTCGGAGCAGAAGGTTTGATCACCTTAGCGCAACTAGAGGCTTATGATATTTTGCTCAATGCCATCGTGGGTTCGGTTGGTCTTCCGCCTACGATTGAAGCGGTTAAACTTGGCCGTGATATCGCTTTAGCTAACAAGG
>RRZU010614115.1_pt1 | contig 37139 bp, 36 predicted proteins | sample 2165561 | NCBI WGS metagenome assembly RRZU01 (sample SAMN10456909, study PRJNA506462) | wastewater metagenome | isolation source: wastewater sludge | place: USA: Moscow, Idaho | reverse complement strand
TTCCTGCAAATCTGCTCAACTTTAACCTAGGAAGGTGGTGACAACCACATGCAGGTAAGTGTTCGCGACAACAACGTCGAACAGGCGCTTCGTGCTCTGAAGAAAAAACTTCAGCGCGAGGGGGTGTTCCGTGAAATGAAGCTCAAGCAGCATTTCGAGAAACCCTCGGTCAAGAAGGCCCGTGAAAAGGCCGAGGCCGTCCGCCGCGCCCGCAAGCTGGCGCGCAAGAAAGCGCAACGCGAAGGCGCGCTGTAAGACAAGCGACCACATCGGTTCAGGAAACCCCCGCTTTGCCGGGGGTTTTCTATTTCCGGGCTGCGACAAGCGGCCCGGTTGCGCGCCCCCGGGGCCCGCGCCTATCCTGCAGCAATGATCCTGTCGCGCCGCCTTTCGACCCGTCGCAGAAGCCGATGTCGTGACGTCATGGCGCGCCTGCCTCGATCTTCAGGAGAAATGCCGATGAATATCCGAATGGTGGCCCTTGCCGCGCTGCTGGTCCCGCTGGCCGGACCGGTGCTGGCGCAGGACCGCAGCATGACCGTCCACAAGGACCCGAATTGCGGCTGCTGCACCGCCTGGGCCGAGCTGGCCCGCAACGGCGGCTATGACGTGACGGTGGTCGAGACCGCCGATATCGCCGCCGCCAAGGCCAGTGCCGGCGTGCCCGAGGCGCTTTGGTCCTGTCACACCGCCCGCATCGACGGCTATGTGATTGAGGGGCACGTCCCCCTGGATGCCGTCGCCCGCCTGCTGGAGACCCGGCCCGACGTGACCGGTATTTCCGTGCCGGGAATGCCCATGGGCTCGCCCGGCATGGGCGACGACCCGGCGGCGCGCTATGACGTGATCGCCTGGGGCGGCAAGGCCGGCGAAGGCACGCTGTTCCAGCGCGTCGGCGACCCCGCGCCCTAGACCGGCAGCGCGGTGGTGAAGGCCACCGTCCGCAGCGAGAACGACGAATGCATCTGCGCCACCCCCGGCAGCTTGGCCAGCCGCTGGCGATGGATGCGGGCGAAATCGTCGGTGTCCTGCGCCACCACCTTAAGCAGGTAGTCGGCCGAACCCGCCATCAGGTGACATTCCAGCACGTCGGGAATCTTGCGGACCTCGCGCTCGAAGGACTCGAGGATCTCGTCGGCCTGACCGGACAGGGTGATCTCGACGAAAACCGTGGTCGGGCGCTCAAGCTTGCGGGCGTCCAGCAGGGCGACATAGCCGCGGATCACGCCCAGATCCTCAAGCCGCTGCACGCGGCGGTGGCAGGCGCTGGGGGACAGGCCGACCTCGGTCGCGAGGTCCGAGTTGGTCTTGCGGCCGTCGCGTTGCAGAACCATCAGGATGCGGCGATCCGTTGCGTCCATCTCGATCATTGTCGAATTTCCCTGCGCCGTTTGCGCGATCATGGGATTATTCTTCGACGATAGCCAGTCACAGCTTTGCGTTTCAGCAAGAAACGTCACCCGGCCTGTGCCACCATCCGCCCTACAGGGAAAGGAGGTCCCGCAATGAAAATCGGATGTCCAACCGAAATCAAGCCGCAGGAATACCGCGTCGGCATGACCCCCGAGGCCGCGCAAGAGGCCATCGTCCGGGGGCATGAGGTGCTGATCCAGTCCGGCGCCGGGCTGGGGTCGGGCTTTGCCGATGCGGATTATGCCGCCGCCGGCTGCCGCATCCTGCCCGACGCCGCCAGCGTCTTTGCCGAGGCAGAGATGATCGTGAAGGTGAAAGAGCCGCAGCCCCGGGAGCGCGCCATGCTGCGCAAGGGGCAGGTGCTGTTCACCTATCTGCATCTTGCGCCCGATCCCGACCAGACCCGCGATCTGCTGGCCAGCGGCGTCACCGCCATCGCTTATGAGACGGTGACGGATGCGCGCGGCGGCCTGCCCCTGCTGGCGCCCATGTCCGAGGTCGCGGGCCGTCTGGCGCCGCAGATGGGGGCGTGGACGCTGCAAAAGGCCAATGGCGGCTCGGGCGTCCTGCTGGGCGGCGTGCCGGGCGTCCGGCCGGCGAATGTGCTGGTCATCGGCGGCGGCGTGGTCGGCACCGCGGCGGCGCGGGTGGCGACGGGGATGGGGGCGAATGTCACCGTGCTTGACCGCTCAGTTCCGCGGCTGAGCTATCTGGACGATGTCTTCATGGGCCGGCTGACCACGCAATACGCCACCGCCGGCGCCATCGCCGATCTGCTGCCCGGCGCCGACATGGTGATCGGCGCGGTGCTGGTGCCGGGGGCGGCGGCGCCGAAGCTGGTCACGCGCGCGCAGCTTGGCCTGATGAAGCCCGGCTCGGCGCTGGTCGACGTGGCCATCGATCAGGGCGGCTGCTTCGAGACTTCGCACCCGACCACGCATCAGGACCCGGTCTATGCCGTGGACGGGATCATGCATTACTGCGTGGCGAACATGCCGGGCGCGGTGCCGCAGACCTCGACCCGGGCGCTTGGCAACGTGACGCTGCCCTTTGTGCTGGCGCTGGCCGGCAAGGGCTGGCGGCAGGCCATGCGCGATGACGCGCATCTGCGCGCCGGGCTTTCAACGCATGAGGGGATGCTGACCTCGGGTCCGGTGGCGACGGCGCTGGGACTGGACTGGACCGCGCCCGAGCTGATCATCACCTGAAAACGAAAGACCGGCGCGGGGGCTGCCCGCGCCGGTCCTGTCATCCGTTGCCCAAGGCGCGATCAGCCGCGCTGCGCGCGCAGCTCGTCGCGGATCTGGGCCAGCAGTTCTTCCTGGGTCGGGCCGGCGGGGGCCGCGGGTTCGTCGGTCTTTTTCTTGGTGGTGGCCGACTGGACGCGGTTGACCGCCTTGACCAGCAGGAACACCGCCCAGGCGATGATCAGGAAGTTGATGACCGCCGACAGGAACGAGCCATAGGCAAAGACCGCAGCACCCGTATCGCGGGCCGCCTTCAGGCTGGCCCCATCGGGGACCGTGCCCTTCAGCACCAGGTAAAGGCCGCTGAAATCCGTGCCGCCGGTCAGCAGGCCGATGATCGGGTTGATGAGATCGGCGACCAGCGAGTTGACGATGGCCGTGAACGCCGCGCCGATGATGATACCGACCGCAAGGTCGATCACATTGCCGCGGGCGATGAATTCCTTGAATTCCTTGAGCATGGGCTTACCTTTTTCCGACCTGTTGCGCGAGGTTTCTGGCGTGGTGCCATATCACGCCACCCTTGTGCAAATAAAGCGAATTCAGGAGACGACATGACAGCACTTTCGGACTTTCCCATCACGCATCGCTGGCCCCCGGTGCGCCCCGACGTGATCCAGCTTTACACGCTGAACACGCCCAACGGCATCAAGTCCTCGGTCATGCTTGAGGAATGCGGGCTGGACTATGACGCGCATCGCATCTCGATCAGCGGCCCCGAGGACCAGTTCACCCCGGAATTCCTGTCGCTGAACCCCAACAACAAGATCCCCGCGATGATCGACCCGAACGGGCCGGACGGCCAGCCCATCGGCATCTTTGAAACCGGCGCCATCCTGATCTATCTGGCCGACAAGACCGGGAAATTCCTGCCCAAGGCCGGCGCGGGCCGCTATCACACGATCCAGTGGCTGATGTGGCAGGTGGGCGGTCTTGGCCCGATGTTCGGGCAGGTCGGCTATTTCCACCGCTACAAGGGCAGCGAGATCGAGGACCCCCGCCCCCGCACCCGCTATTTCAACGAGGCGCGGCGCATCCTTGGCGTCCTTGACCGCCAGCTTGAGGGGCGGGACTGGATCACCGGCGAATATTCCATCGCCGATATCGCCACCGGCCCGTGGCTGCGCACCATCCGCGTGAACTACGACGCCGAGAAGGAAACCGGCATGGACGGCTTTGCCAATGTGCAGGCCTATCTGGAGCGGTTCCTTGCCCGCCCCGCCGTGCAGCGCGGGATTCTGGTCGGCGCCGCCTAAGGGCGCCCGGCGCAGCCGCCCATCCCGGCGGCTGCGTCTATCTGCATTGCCGCTGGGGCGTGCAGGCCAGCCCCAGCCCGGCGACAAGCCCGGCCATGCCGTCGCTGGCCGCCTGCACCTCGGGGTCGCAAAGATAGCTGGCATGGGCGGTCAGATAGCCCAGCATCGTCTTTTGCCAGTCGGGCGAGGTCGCCACCATCTGCTCGGCCGTATACAGCATGTATTCGACATAGGCAGAATAGGCGGCGATCTGCGCCGGCTCCTTCAGCGCGCAATAATTCGCGCTGGCAAGTTCGGGCTTCTGCACGGTCAGGTTCAGGAATTCGCGATAGATCTCGCGCGCGGTCTGGTCGCGCTGGATGCGGTCGGCCTGCGCGACCTGATAGGGAATGACCACCAGCGCCGTCACGGCGGCGAAGGCGGTGGCAAGGGCGCCAAGCGCGCCCAGAGCCTCGGCGTTGCGGGTCAGCCAGCCGCGCATGTTCAGACCTTCGGCTGTTCGTGGGTGGCGCAATGGATGCCGCCGCCGACCTCGCCCACGGGGTCGATGTTCAGCATCACGATCTCGCGCCCGGGATAAAGCCCGGCCAGCGTTTCGGCGGCCTTGCGGTCGGCCTTTTTGTCGCCGAACTGGGCGGCGATGACCGCGCCGTTGCAGACGTAATAGTTGACATAGGACGACACGAAATCCGGGCTGTCGATACGGATGTCATAGGGTTCGGGCAGCGTCACCAGATCCAGCTTGCGCCCCTTGGCGTCGGTGGCGGCGGCAAGCAGATCGCGGGTCTGGAAGGCGGCGACCGACCACGGATCGTCGGGGTCGATCTCGTCCCCCATCTGGATCAGCACCTGCCCCGGCTTGATGAAACGCGCCAGCGCGTCGATGTGGTAATCGGTAATGTCGGCGCCCTTGATCCCCGGCGCCCAGATCATCTTTTCGGCGCCCATCGTGTCCAGCAGCATCGCCTGGATCGCGGCCTTGTCGCCCTTGTTGCGATTGGCGTTGATGAAGGTGCTTTCATGGGCGATCAGGGTGCCGTGGCCGTCGGTCTCGACCCCGCCTGCCTCGCCCACCAGCCCGGCGTCAAAGACCCGCAGGCCCATGCGCTCGGCCACGCGGGCGGCGATCTTGCCGTCATTGCCGTGGACCTGCTTGCCCCCCCAGCCGTTGAAGTTGAACTGCGTCACCGCCAGCCCGCCCTTGCCGTCGATCACGAACGAGGGACCGGAATCGCGGCACCACAGATCGTCGGTCGGAATGTCCCACAGCTCGATTTCGGACGAGACGCGCTTGCGGATCGCCTTGTGATGTTCGGCGCCGGCCAGCATCACCACCGGCTCAAACCCCGCAATGGTGTTGGCGATATCGGCGATGCAGCCTTGCAGGTCGTCCAGAAAATCCGGGTCGTCATGGACGCGGCGGTTCACCGGCCATTGCATGAAGGTGCGCTCATGCGGGTCGGTTTCCTCGGGATACCAGAAGCCCGCCGCGCGCGCCGAGGTCGTGGCGCCCAAGGTCGTGCCCGCCGCCGCGCCCCTGCCCCAAAGCGAAAGACCACCGGCAGCCGCGGCAGAGTGAAGAAGCGAACGGCGGGACATCATGGGGCACCTCGGCTTATGGCAATGGTGACGGCGATCTGAAGAGGCCGGCGGCAAAAGATCAATGCCCCGTCGCGTCATTCGCCACCCCAGGCGTCGAAAAAGATCATTTCCTCCAGCGGTTTGCGGGCGGCCCAGCCGCGCGCCTGCAATTCGGGCTGGTCGTAAAGTTCGCGCACATGGCCAAGGCACAGATAGGCGACGGGCACGACATGATCGGGCAGGCGCAGGATGCGGCGCAGGTCGGTGTCGCGAAAGATGCTGACCCAGCCGACACCGATGCCCTCGGCGCGCGCGGCCAGCCACAGGTTCTGGACCGCGCAGACCGTGGAATAAAGGTCGGTGTCGCGGTCATGCGTGCGGCCCAGCACCACCGCCCCGCCCCGCGCGCGGTCGCAGGTGATGCACAGGTTCAAGGGCGATTCCGTGATGCCCTCCAGCTTCAGTTCCGAATAAAGCGCCTGCCGTTCCGCCGGGAACATGGCGCGGGCCTCGTCATTGGCCTGTGCGAAGGCGGCGCGGATTTCGGCCCGCACCTCGGGGCTGCGGATCAGGATGAAGTTCCAGGGCTGCATCAGCCCGACCGAGGGCGCGGCATGGGCGGCCTGCAACAGCCGCGCCAGAACCTCGTCGCCGATGGGGTCGGGCAGGAACTGGCCGCGGACATCGCGCCGCTGGAAGATGGCGCGATAGACCGCGGCGCGCTCGGCGTCGGAAAAGGGGCCGGCGGGCTTCAATCCCGTTGCAGACATGCGGCCGCCCCCCTTTTTGATATCAGGTCCGCAGCACGCCGCCCGTGGCCTTGCCGACCTTTTCGACGATCTTCGCCGCGACCGCCTCGATTTCGGCATCGGTCAGGGTCTTGTCGCGGGGTTGCAGGCGCGCGGTGATGGCGATGGACTTTCTGCCGCCTTCCAGCCCGGTGAACTGGTCGAAGACCGTCACCCGCTCGATCAGCGCCTTGTCGGCGCCGGCGGCGGCATTGACCAGTGTCAGCGCCTCGACCTGTGCATCGACGACAAAGGCGAAGTCGCGCTCGACCGCTTGCAGGTCCGACAGCGCCAGCGCCGGCCGCGAGGGCGTGCGCACCTTGGGCAGCGGCACATTGGCGATGCGGATGGTAAAGCCGACCGCCGCGCCCTTGATGCCGAAATGGCGCAGGATGCGGGGGTGGATTTCGCCGAAGCTCGCCAGCGTGTTCGGCCCCAGCGCGACATTGCCGGCGCGGCCGGGGTGCCACCAGCCGTCAAGCTTGCGGTTGATCTGCGATTTCGCAGGCGCGCCAATGGTTTGCAGGATCGCATCGGCATCGGCCTTGGCGTCGTAGATATCGACCTTGCGCCGCGAGGCAAAGGGATCGCGCGCCGCATTGGCGCCGATCAGGATGCCCGACAGATGGGTTTCCTGCTGCCCCGGTTCGCCGCCCGAAAAGACCGGGCCACATTCAAACAGCGCCAGATCGGCAAAGCCGCGCGACTGGTTGCGCGCCGCCGCCGCCAGCAGGCCCGGCAGCAGGTCGGGGCGCATATGCGTCATCTCGCTGCTGATCGGGTTCTCGACCCGGACCGCGTCCGCGCCGCCGCCGAACAGCGCCGCCGGCTGCTGGTCGATGAAGCTGTAGGTCACGCATTCGTTGTAACCCAGCGCCGTCGCCATGCGCCGCGCCGCGGATTCGCGGCGTTGCAGCGGCGTCAGCACCGGCTCGGGCACGCCCGCGCGCGGGCGCGGCAGGGGCTGGCCTTGCAGCTTGGTCAGGCTGGCGATGCGGGCGACTTCCTCGACCAGATCGGCGCTGCCCTGCACATCGGGGCGCCAGCTTGGGACAAAGGCCTGATCGCCCTCAAGGCGGAAGCCAAGCGCGGTCAGGGTGGCGCGCTGCTCGGCCTCGGGGATGTCCATGCCGACAAGGCTGATGACGCGCGCGGGGTCCAGCGCATAGCTGCGCGTGGTGTCGGGAACGGCACCGGCGGTGACGACCGCGGATGCCTCGCCGCCGCAAAGATCCAGGATCATGCGCGTCGCCAGTTCCAGCCCCGGCAGGGTGAAGGCCGGGTCCACACCGCGTTCAAAGCGGTAGCGCGCGTCCGAATTGATCTTCAGCGCCCGGCCGGCGGTCGCGACCGCGATCGGGTCCCAATAGGCGCTTTCCAGAAACACGTCCGCCGTGTCCTCGGAACAGCCCGAGGCCTCGCCGCCCATGATGCCGGCGATGCTTTCGGGGCCGGTCTCGTCGGCGATGATCATGGTGCCGGGGGCAAAGGCATAGGTCTTGCCGTCCAGCGCCAGCAGTGCCTCGCCCTCGGTCGAGGGGCGCACGGTCAGGTCGCCCTTGACCTTGCCTGCGTCAAAGACGTGCAGCGGCCGGTTCAGGTCGAAGGTGAACAGGTTGGTGATATCGACCAGCGTGTTGATCGGCCGCAGCCCGATGGCGGTCAGGCGCCGTTGCAGCCACGCGGGCGAGGGGCCGTTCCTGACGCCGCGGATCAGCCGTCCGGCGAAGAACGGCGCCTTTTCGGCCACTTGCGGGTCGATCACCACCCCGATGGGCGATGCAAAGCTGCCCGGCACCGCCAGTTCGGCAAGGGGCTTCAGCGTGCCAAGGCCGCGCGCCGCCAGATCGCGGGCGACGCCGCGCACGCCAAGCGCGTCGGGACGGTTCGGGGTGATCTTGATCTCGATCACCGGGTCGATGGTTTCGGGGCGGTTCGCCGCCAGCCAGTCCACGAACCTTTCGCCGACCTCGCCCGAGGGCAGTTCGATGATGCCGCTATGTTCGTCCGACAGCTCAAGCTCGCGCTCGGATGCCATCATGCCGTGGCTTTCGACGCCGCGGATCTTGCCCACGCCCAGCGTGACATCGATGCCGGGCACATAGTCGCCGGGCTTGGCCAGCACCACGGTGATGCCGGCGCGGGCGTTCGGGGCGCCGCAGACGATCTGCTTTTCGCCCTCGTCCGTCAGCACGCGACAGACGCGCAGCCGGTCGGCATCGGGATGGGGCACGGCCTCGATCACGCGGGCGATGGTAAAGGGCGCCAGCTTCGCGGCGGCATCGGTCACGCCCTCGACCTCAAGGCCAAGATCGGTCAGCGCCTCGGTGATCTGGTCAAGCGAGGCGGAAGTGTCGAGATGCTCCCTGAGCCAGGAGAGGGTGAATTTCATGTCTGCGTCCCCGTTCTGCGTCCCCGTGACGTTCGCGCGTCCCTTAGCGCATGGCGGCGCGGAATGGTAGGGTGGTCGGGGCGCGCGCACCGCGTCAGGGCAGGACAAGGCGCGGATATGGGGCGCGTCCTCTTGTCGGGGCGGCGCGGCGCCCTATATGTAAATGACATTAACATGGACTTGGGGTCGATGGACGTTCAACGAGAAATGCTGATCGAACAGCGCGTCGCCAATGATGCGAAATCGCCGCTGGTTGCCTATCTGCTGCTGTTCTTCCTGTGGGGGCTTGGCGTCCACCGGATGTATCTGGGCCGCTGGGTCAGCGGTATCCTGATGGCGGTGCTGTGGGGTCTGGGCTGGCTGACATGGCCGTTCCTGATCGGGATGCCGGTCGTGGGGCTGGTCAGCCTGTGGGTCATCATCGACATCTTCCTGATCCCCGGCATGATCGAGGACGACAAGAACGACATGCGCCGCATGATGGGTTCGGAACTGCGCTAGGCGCGCCGGGGCCGGCCGCTGGCAATGCGGCCGGCCCTTGTTGCTGCGTTACTTGCGCGACAGGACGACCAGCACCCTGTCGTCATTGTCCAGAAGCGTCAGCTTGCCCGTGGCGTCGTCAAGCTGCCACTGGCGGGCGGCCGTCAGCGCCTTGAAGAAGCGCATTTCCTGCTTGTTCAGGGGCTCTTCGCACAGGCGCCGGGTCGCGGCGAGGTCGGAGATGGCGATGCCGCTGCGCTCGAACTGCACCTTGGCCATCAGGCGGTTGCAGCCGCCGCTGCCGGTAACGGCGCCATCCTTGCCCAGAACCAGCGTGCTTTGCGCGCGGTCAAGGACTCCCTTGCCGCCGATATCCTCGGCCAGCCATTCGCCGGTCGGATAGGCTGGCAGGGGCAGCGGATCGGCCTGACCGGGGCCGACACGCTCGACCAGGATCTCGGTGGCGTCGGGCTGGTCGCCAAAGACGGCGTGGCGCGAGGTATTGGTGAACAGCAGCTCATCGCCCAGCGTGATGCGGGCCTGCAAGGCATAGCTGTGGTTCGGCGTCACGTTGCGGTCGTCATACTTGATCCTGAACCGCAGCGGCACCGGGGTTTTCGGGGTAAAGGTCGTCTCGCCCAGCACCTTGGCCGGCGCATCCGCCAGCGAGACATCGGCAAGCTGGACCTGCACCCTGGCGCCCGGCGGCAGCAGCATCTTTTCGCGATAGGTGACGGTGCCGTCCAGCACGCGGGTCTCGGCCTGGGCCGCAGGGGCGATCAGCGCCGCGCAAAGCGCCACGCCGGCAAGCAGTCTGTTCATTGAGGGCATCGTCCGTTCTTTTCCCTGATGGGTTTTGTCATGGCCATGCTGCGGCACGGCCTGTCCTAGCCGGTAAACAGGCCAATCGTCACAAACACGGCGCCGGCAACCAGCCAGGCCGGCTTGTTCTTCTTGCCGAAGGCCCCGAAGGCAAGGCAGGGCAGCGCCAGAAACCACGGCCAGAACCGCGCCATCGCCGGCCCAAGCCCCGTGATCCAGCCCGGCGCCATCAGCGCGAAGAAATAGCTCAGCAGCGCGAGGACGCCGAAATAGCAGACGCCGGCCAGCCCGACCTCAAGCACCGCGCGTTCGGTCCGGTCGCTGTTGCAGGCATGGGGGCGCGACAGGAAGCTGCGCGACAGCACCATGATCGTCAGCCCCAGAAAGATCACCGAGGCGACGCCAAGAATCGGCAGCAGGAACGCCTGCGTGATGGCGCTGGCGACATGGGCGCCGTCATTGACGCGGCCGGCATCGACCAGTCCGAACAGGCTGAGCGAGGCAAGGAAGGCCGTGGCATAGATGGTCAGCGTGCTGGTCTGGCTGTCGGACATGCTTCGTCTCCGTTCGCGGGATCATCGCGGCAGGATAGCGGGCCGGGCCGGGGCTGTCATCTGACAGCCGCGTGCGCGATGCGCCATGGCCGCGTGATCGGCGCCATGCCGCGCGGGCGCTCAGGGCAGATCGCCGGGCGTATCGACATCGCGCAGACGCGCGGGCGGCAGGACCAGACGGCGCGCGTCGGGGATCTGCCGCAGCAGCGCCCCCGCGCCGCGATCGCCGCTGAGCCGCGCCAGCGCGTCGAACATCCCCTGCGGAAACACCGCCGGAGGGCCGGGTACGCCATCGCAGGTGACGCAGGCCGCCTGATCCCCGGCCAGCGCCAGCAGCGCGCGCAGATCCCCGGCCTGCACCCACGGCATGTCGCCCAGAACCACCAGCAGCCGGGTGATGCCAGCCTTGCGCAGATGCGCCAGCCCGGCGGTCAGGCTGTCGGCCTGCGCGCCGCCCGGCGGCAGGGACAGCGTCGCGAACCCTGCCTGCCGGGCGATATCCGCGACCTCGGGGGCGGCGACGACGGCCAGCCGCATCCGTGCGGCGGGCAGGCGGGCGGCGGCAAGGGCATGGGCGACCAGCGGCCTGCCCGCAAGCGGCGCCAGCAGCTTGTCCTGCGCCCCGAAGCGCCGCGACTGTCCGGCGGCCAGCAGCAGGACGCCAAGGCTCATGCCGGCAGCGGCGTCTGCGCGCGGTTCAGCACATCCGCCAGCACCGAGACCGCCAGCGTGCGCGCATCCCGCGCCGAAGGGATCAGCCCGAAGGGCGAGGCAAGCCGCGCGATATCGGCCGCCGCGACCCCGCGCGCGGCCAGCGCCTCGCAGCGCGCGCGATGCGCCCGCAGGCTGCCCTGCGCGCCGACATAGAAGGCGGGACCCGACAGCGCCGCCTGCAACAGCGCCGGTTCGTAATCGTGGTCGTGAAAGAACATCGCAACCGCCGTGCGCGCATCGGCCTCCAGCCCCGGCGGCCAGCCGGCGCCCTCCAGACCGTCGCCGAAACCGGCCTTGGCGCGGGTCTCGGCGTCGGGGGAATACAGGGCCGCCGGATAGCCCGCGCGCTGCGCCAGCGCGGCAAAGCAGGCGGCCTCGGGGCCCTTGCCAAAGACCAGAAACCGGATCTGCGGCAGGATCGTCAGCGTCATGCCCTGCCCGCTTTCGGCCAGCCGGCCGTCGGCGGTCAGCACGACCCGCGCCGCCTGCCGCCGCGCCAACGCATCCGCTACCCGCCCCACAAGCGCCCGGTCGGGCATGGGCAGGATGCGGATATCCAGCCCGCCGCCGCAGGGCAGCCGGATATCCAGAAACGGCGAGCCGCGGCCATAGCGCAGCGCCCGCGGCGCATTGGCGGCAATCGCCGCCTGCGCTTGCAGGATCACGTCCCGCTCAAGACAGCCCGAGGACAGGCTGCCCGTGCTGCCCCCCATGGCATCGACGACCATCGCCGCGCCCAGCGGGCGATACGAGGCGCCCTCGATCCCGGTGATGACGGCAAGGGCGAAATCCCCGGCGGCGGGAATGGCGGCGACGGGGAAATCGGTCTCGCAGATCGTGGCGCCGGCGCCGGTCGCGACGCCATCCGCCGCGATGGCGGCGCCAAAGGCGGCCTTGGGCACGCTGTTCATCAAGGGCTCCTGCGAAGGCTCCTGTCCGGCCGGCACCTTGGTCCCGGTCCATCAATATCCCGATTGCGCCCGGCGCGGGCAAGCGCCAATATCGTCTGTCCGGGGATGTGGCATCTGCCGACTCGGCCGCGATGGCCGCAGCGACCGGTCAGGCATGGCCTGACGCAGGATTGCCCGCACAATCCCCCGAAACGCCAAGGGCGCACCCGCACCGGGGGCGCATCCCAGCCACGTCTCGCGAGGACAGGATGAAACTTCAGATCAACGATACCAGCTACGACATCCAGTCGCCGGGCGACACGCCGCTGCTGTGGGTCATCCGCGACGAACTGGGCATGACCGGCACGAAATACGGCTGCGGCATGGCGCAATGCGGCGCCTGCTCGGTTCTGGTCGATGGCGTGGTGACGCGCTCATGCGTGACGCCGGTGGACAGCGTCAAGGACGCCCGAATCACCACCATCGAGGCCATCGAGAAGGACGAGGTCGGCCAGCACGTCGTGGAAAAATGGGTCCAGCACCAGGTCCCGCAATGCGGCTATTGCCAGTCGGGGCAGGTCATGGCGGCGACCTCGCTGCTGAAGGAAAACCCCGACCCCAGCGACGACGATATCGCCGCCGCCATGATCAACCTGTGCCGCTGCGGCACCTACAATGCCATCCGCGCCGCCGTGCGCGATCTGGCCGGCAAGAAGGAGGCGACGCTGTGAACAGGCTTTTCCGCATTCCCCGCCCCGATCTGCCCACCGATCTGGCCGCCGACCTGCCCGCCGATCTTCCCTGCGGCGACCCGGTGAACCTGTCGCGGCGCGGATTCCTGCTGACCTCGGCCGGGGCTGCGGCGGGGGCGCTGGTCCTTGGCTTTGGCCTGCCGGTCGGCCCGGCCCGTGCCCAAGGCGCCGCCGCTGCCGCCGCCGCCGCGGCGCCGGGCACGCGCGTGCCCGCCTTTCTTGAGATCCGCCCCGACAATACCGTGCGCCTGCTCAGCCCCTTTGCCGAGGGGGGACAGGGCGTTCACACCGCCATGGCCCAGATCGTCGGCGAGGAACTGGACGCCGATCCCGCCAGCTTTCTGGTCGAGACCGCGCCCGCCGGCAGCGATTATCTGGTCGTGAACAACACGATGCGTGTCACCGGCGGCAGCATGTCGGTGCGCACCAGCTATGACACCATGCGCAAGCTGGGCGCCATTGCCCGCCAGATGCTGTTGCAGGCGGCGGCAAAGCGGCTGAACCTGCCGGTGACGGAACTGACGACCGAACCCGGCCGCGTCATCCATGCGGCCAGTGGCCAGTCCATAGCCTATGGCGATCTGGCCGCCGACGCGCTGGACATGCCGGCGCCGGCCCCCGCCAGCGTGGTCTTGCGCGATCCCTCGAAATTCCGCTGGATCGGCCAGCCGGTCGCCCGGGTCGATGTCCGCGCGAAATCCACCGGACAGGCAGTGTTCACCATCGACACCAGGGTTGACGGCATGCTGCACGCCGCCGTCCAGCACGCGCCGCGCCTTGGCCTTGATGTCGGCAGTATCGCCAATCAGGCCGAGGTCGCCGCCCAGCCCGGCGTCCATTCCATCCACAAGCTGCCCGGCGCCGTCGCCGTGGTCGCCGAACGCTGGTGGGTCGCCAAGACCGCCGCCGAGGCGCTGACGGTCGATTGGGTCGAGGGCAAGGACCTTGATCCCGCATGGCGCCCGATGCCGGCCGATTTCTCGACCGACGCCTTCGCGCAGTCGCTGGCCGCCCGGACCGGGCCGGGCAAGGACGCCGAAACCGGCGGCGATGTCAACGCGGCGCTGAAGGACGCGCAGGCGATCGAGGCGACCTATCACTGCCAGTATCTGCACCACGCCCAGCTTGAGCCGCCTTCGGCGCTGGCGCGCTTCAACGACGACGGCTCGCTGGATATCTGGCTGCCCAATCAGGCGCCCGAGATGTTTCAGGCCGATATCGTCAAACGCACCGGGCTTGCCGCGGACAAGGTGAACATCCACTCGCCCCTGCTTGGCGGCTTTTTCGGGCGGCATTTCCTGTATCCCTCGGGGTGTCCCTATCCGCAGGCCATCGCGCTGGCCAAGGCGGTCGGCCGCCCCGTCAAGCTGATCTGGTCGCGCGAAGAGGAATTCCTGCGCGACCCCATGCGCCCGATGGCGGCGGTGCGCTTCCGCGGCGCCATGGGCAAGGACGGGCTGCCCACCGCGCTTGAGGCGATCAGCGCCTGCGAGGGCCCGACCGAGGCGGTCTTTGGCCGCGATCCCGACAAGATCGACCCGACCGCGATGGAGGGGCTGACCGGCAAGGCCTATGCCATCCCGAACCGCCGCATCGCGCAGGACTTTGTGCAAAGCCCGGCGACGCTGGCCTATTGGCGCTCGGTCGGGAACTCGATGAACGACTTCTTCTATGAGACGTTCCTTGACGAACTGGCCGATTCCGCCGCGCAGGACCCCTATGAGATGCGGCTGAAGCTGCTTGCCGACAACGCGCGGCTGACGACGCTGCTGAAGACGGTGGGCGAGCTTTCGGGCGGCTGGAAGCGCGGCCCGTTCACCGCCGAAGACGGCAGCAAACGGGCGCGCGGGGTCGCCATGGCCTCACCCTTCGGCAGCGAGACGGCGGCCATTGCCGAGGTCTCGATCAAGGATGGCACGGTAGTGGTCCATGATATCTGGCAGGCCATCGACCCCGGCAGCATCGTGAACCCCGCCATCATCGAGGCGCAGATCAACGGCGCGACCGCGCTTGGCCTGTCGCAGGTGCTGGTCGAGGAGGCCGTCTTTGAAAACGGCGAGCCGGTGGCGCGCAACTATGACAGCTATGCGGTGCTTACGCCGGACCTGATGCCGCGCGTGCATGTGCGGATCGTCGAAAGCGGCGCCCCCATGGGCGGCATCGGCGAGCCGGGCCTGCCCGCCATCGCGCCGGCGGTGGTGAACGCGGTCTCGACCCTGACCGGCCAGCGCGTCCGCAGCATGCCGCTGTCGCGCCTGACGTTCAAAGCCTGACCCTGAGACCCGGCCCCGCCGCGATGGCGGGGCCGGATCGCACTGCGCCGATATTGCCAAGCCCCCCGCCGCGGCCTAACGATCAGAGGCCATGGCCAGTGAACCGAAGCCCCGCGTCCCAAGGCAGATCTTCCCGCGCATCCTTGCGACGGCGGGGGTGGCTGCAGCGGTGCTGCTTACCTGGTGGTGGAAGGTCGATGACGCCCGGACGCCGCAGGCGCAGCCGGTGGCCGCGATCGGCCAGCCCATCGATCTGGGCCGCAGCGTGCTGACGCCGCAGGCGCTGGAACTGCGGCGCGGGCAGGGACAGATCGTCCTGACCGCCCTGATCGAGAATGTCACCGCCGAGACCCAGACCGCCGTCTTCGGCCTGCCGGCGAAACCGCCCGAGCTGGTCCTTGACGGCAAGGCGCTGCCGCCGCCCGAGATCGTCCTGTTGCGCGACAATGACGCGCTGCAAGCGCTTCAGCCGCGCCTGCCCGAGGAAATCGCCCTGATCTGGCCCGCCCCCGCCGGGTGGCAGCCGGATGCGGTCAGGGTCGGTTTCTCGAAACAGCTTTTCAAGCTCAGGGACAATTTCTTCGGCAAATCCAGCTGGCTTGGCTTTGTGCCCGCCGCCACGCTGACCGCCATTCCGACGGTTCAGCCATGATCCGCGCCGCGCAGGCCCTTGCCGTCGTCCTTAGCGCCGGGGTGCTGGCCGGGATGCTGCTGACCAACCCCGACTACAACAGCGTCATGCAGCCCTTTGTGACCCGCGTCGCGGCGGGCGATACCGGTCAGACGCGGCTTTTCACGGCGCAGATCACCGACTGGCGCACGGCAAGCGCGGTCGAATTCACCAGCCTTGGCCGCCCGATGCGCCGCGACACGCAGGGCACGTTCCTGATCGTCGATCTGACGCTGACCGGCACCAGGGTCTCGACGCAGGTGACGGCCGATTGGCTGGGCGCCAGCGGGCGGCGCTATCAGGCGACGCGGCGGATCGCGGGTTTTCCGCGCGAGATCGGCGATGTCCGGGTGCAGCCGGGCCTGCCCGCCAAGGCGACGGCGATCTTTGAACTGCCCGCCGATGAGGTCGCGGGCGGCAGGCTGGCGCTGCAACTTGGCCTGAACCCGGTGCTGGAGGGCACGTTGCAACTGACCCCGCCGCCCGAAGCCCCCGCCCATGACGATATGCTGAGGTTGCCATGAGGCAGGTCGGTCTGCTGGCCCTGACGCTGATCTGCGCGGCCCTGGCTGTGCTGGTGACGGCATGGCCGGATATCCGCGAATGGCGCGGCGCCGGGAACTGGCGCGTCGCGCGGGTCGAGGCGGATCGCGGCACGCTGGACGGCGTTTCGGTCCGGGTCGATGCGGCGCGGGCGGTGATCCTGCCTTCGCTGCCCGACCGGGCGCTGGTCTATCTGCGGCTGGAGGTGCAGGGCGACGAAGACCGGCGGCGCGGCTGGCTGATGTGCGATCTTGGCCTGACCGACGCGCAGGGCCGCAAATGGCTGCCGCTGACCGGCGAGATCGCCGCGCAGATCGGCAAGCTGCTGGGCGATCCCGGAGATCCGCACCGGGGCTGTTCGCAAACGCTGTCGGGCGGCGAGGCGCTGTCGGTACAGGCCTTCATGCTGCCGGTCGAGGCGCTGAACGATCTGCGGGCCGAGATCTCGGGCGCCAGCACCCGGCCCGATGCGCTGTCGCTGCCCTTCAGGCCGGTGCTGCGTCCGCCGCCGTCGTAAGGGCGGCCTCTTGCGCGCGGCCGGCAAGCTCAAGCCCGGCGGCAAGGATGCAGAATTGCAGCGGGCTGACCAGCAAACCGCCAGCCGATGCCCCCGGCGCGCCGAACAGCGCATTCAGCACCGCCGCCAGCACCTTCCATGTCAGCAGGTCCCGCGGCCCGATCAGCGCCGAGGCCCCGACCCATGCCCAGTTCCCCAGCCAGTCGACCAGCCGCCATGCCACGATGACCGAGCAGGTCAGCACGAACCCCGCCGATGCCGCCAGCAGCACGCCATTGGTCACCGCATGCCAGCGCTTGACCATGCCGGCCCAGAAATGGCCGATGAAATCGGTGACGGGTTTCGGCAGCGCCTGCCAGCGGTTCAGCGCCTGCCCGGCGATCCGGCGCGTCGGCGCCTGCAGGCTGTTCAGGTCATGGCCATAGACGATGGCGCCAAGGTTGAACCAGATCAGCGGCAGCAGCGCATACCAGAACAGCGCGGTCAGGAACGGCCACAGCCGAAAGGCCGGCGGCCAGTCGACCGGCAGGCGCGCGGCCTCGGTGACGGCTGCGGCGGCGGGGCCGATGATCCAGTCCAGGATCATGCCGGGCGAGGGCAGGCTGGCCAGCCAGGCCGCGAAATCGTCCTGCCAGCCCGAGATGACGTAAAGACCCAGCAGGGCCCAGGTCGCCTCGCAGGTGACGACCAGCATCGGCCAGACGCCCGAGGCGCTGCGCCCGTTCATCGACTTGGCAAAGCGCCGGATCGCCCAGATCACCGCCACGGCAAGGACGACCCAGCCGGTCTGGCCGATCTCCAGCGCCGCGCCGGATCGGTCGGGCCGCGTCAGGTCGATCCGTGCCATCTGGGTATTGTAGAAGATCTGCGAATAGCTGCGCAGCGTGTCGCCCAACAGGCCCCAGCCCGCGTAATAGCCATAGAACGGGATCAGCACCGCCAGCACGGCGATGGCAAAGACGCCGCCATCCGCAGCCGGCGCGGCCTCCTGCGGCGGGGCGGCCCGGCGCCGCAGCCGCAGTCGCGGCAGGCCATTGCGGGGGATGACGAACATCGCCACGAAGATCAGCAGTTGCAGCAGCACCACCAGCGACAGCGCGACAAGACCGGCAAGGCGGTTCAGCAGCCCGACCTCGACCGCAAGGCGCAGCAGGATCTGGTCCAGCAGCATCCCCGCCGCCCAGACCGCCGACAGCGCAAGGCCATAGCGCCGGAAAAGCTGCGCGCTCAGCGCGATATGCTGGCGGACGATGCCCATGGCGCTGCCACCCTGTCCTGGAACAATGCGCGGATGGTGCGGATCGGGCGCGCGGGGTGCAAGGGGGAAATGACGGCCCCGCCATGGTGGCGGGGCCGGGTCTCAGGCAAACATCCGGCCGGCACGTTCCGGCCTGCCCCGCCAATCCGCCAGCCCGGGCGACGCATCCGATCAGCCAAGCCCACCCAGCGCAAGGGGGATGGCTCTCCATCGCATTGACGCCGGGCGCCCCCGATGCCAACTCGACGGCATCGGCGGGATGGCGCGCGGCGGCGGATTTCCCCATCGGTGACGCGCCACAGTATTCAGGGGCTGGCCGGCCTGCTTGGGATCGAAAGTCCGCGTCTGGCGCTGGCGATCACGAAACGGGTGGGGACGATACGCGCCCCCGCCCGGTCACAGCACCGGCCCGGCGATGGCCAGCGTATTGTTCCACAGCCGGCGCGGGATCGACCATTTCTGCACCTGGTCCAGCGTCACCTTGCGGCTTCGGTCAAGATAGCTGCCCTGTCGTTGACGCATATCTTGTGTCATCTTTTCATCAATAAACAAAATGTTGTTTTCGTAATTCAGGTCAAAGCTGCGCCGGTCCATATTGGCCGAACCGATCAGCGTCATCCGCCCGTCCACGGTGATCGATTTGGTATGCAGCAGTCCGGGCAGGAATTCGTGGATCTTGACCCCGGCGATCAGCATGTCCTCGTAAAGGCTGCGGCTGGCACCGGCGACGGCGAAATCGTCGTTGCGGGCTGGAAAGATGATGGTCGTGTCCACGCCCCGCCACGCCGCCCGGCAGATCGAGGACAAAAGCGCCCCGTCCGGCACGAAATAGGGCGTGGTGATCAGCAAGTCGTGCTGCGCCGCGTCGATCACGGTCGAGAACGTCTCGGGCATGGCAAGGGCGCGCGCGGTCGGGCCGGTGGCGATGACCTGCGCGCCGAAGCCCGGCGCATAGGGCGGCTCGGGCTGCGACAGGACGGCGCCGATATCGTCGCTGGTCGCCTCGATCCAGTCGAGGCAGAAGACGCGCTGGTTCTGGCGCACGATGGGGCCGGTGAAGCGCATGACCACATCGACCCAGGGGCCGAAGCGCGCCTTGGGCAGAAAGGCCGGATCGCAGCAGTTCTGACTGCCGCAGAAGGTCACGAGATTGTCGATGACCACGATCTTGCGGTGATCGCGCAGATCGACGCGGCCGTTTCGCCATGGCAGCAGGGGGTTGCCCGGCTTCAGCGCGATGGCAAGCTGGACGCCGCCATCCTTCATCCGCTGCCACAGGGGGCTGCGGGTCAGCGCGCGGCTGCCGATGCCGTCGACCATGGCCCGGCAGGTGACGCCGCGCGCGGCGGCGCGGATCAGCGCCTCGGCAAAGCGGGTGCCGTTGCCATCGTCCAGCCAGATGTAGAACAGGACGTGGACATGCTCGCGCGCGGTGTCGATCTCGGCGATCATGCGGTCGATGGCGGGGGTGCCTTCGGGCAGCAGCTCGGCCTGATTGGCGCCGACCGCCGGAAAATGGCTGATCGACTGGCCAAGGACAAAGACCTCGGCCAGCGCCTCGGGGATGTCGGGCGAGGGTTCGGGCCGCGCCGGCGGCAGGGCCGCGTCGATGCGCCTGCGCGTCAGCATCCGGCGATGGCCGACATCGGTTTCGCCCAGCAGGACATACATGATCGTGCCGGCCAGGGGCAGCGCGACGACGATCAACAGCCATGCGGCGCGCGAATCCGGGGTGCGGTGGCGGCGCAGCAGGATGCGCACCCCCACCGCCAGAACCATCAGGGCGTTCAGCGCGGCAAGCCAGCTCATTCCCGCACGCCCTATGCGGGCATCGAGACAAGCGCCTCGGTCGTTTGCAGCTTGAAGGCGGCGGTTTCCAGCAGATACAGCACCACGTCGCTGGCGGTATGGCTGTCATAGCCGATGGCCGCGTCCAGCCCGACATGCAACTGGAAGTCGCCGCCGCGCAGGGTCAGCACCACGCCGCCGGTCAGGCCGGGGCACCAGATCACGTCCTGATCCAGCAGCCCGCGCACATGCTGCATCACCGGATAGCCGTCGTCCGAGCCGCCCATGATCCGCGCATAGACGTCATCGCCCAGAATCAGCGCATAGGGCCCCTGCACGCCCGCCTCGCGCAGGGCGTCGACGGCGCGGGCGACGGCAAAGGGGATCTCGGCGATTTCGGTCGGCATCTGCACCGGCGTGTTCGAGGAAAGCTGCCGCATCCCCTGAATCCCCGCCGAACCCAGCCCGTCAAAGACCATCCGGTTCTCGGCCGTGGCCAGCCTCAGCGCCGCATCCTTCAGCGGCTGCCAATCGGAATCCTGCGCGCCGCGGGCGACATTGTCGATATCCTCGCGCGACAGCGTGAAGGGCACCTTCAGTTCGACCAGCGGCAGGACGCTGCGCTGCGACATGGCCACCCCGTCAAGGCCGCTGTCGATGGGACGGCGGTGGCCCAGATTGACCGAGGCATGTTCATAGCCCTTGGGCCCGCACAGATCGACCGCCCGGCGCGCGCCCAGATAGCGGCGCAGCGTGCGGCGGGCCTCTTCCTCGATGTCCTCCCAGGCGGCGGCGCTGATGGGGGCAAGCGGGCGGTGCAGGTTGTCCATCTCAGTTTCCTTTCAGCGAGCCGATTCCCAGCGAGGCGGCAGGACCGGCGGTGACATTTGACTGGATATCGGCGGGCGCGGCCTCGGCGCCGGCATCTTCAAGCATGGCCATGGGCGGGACAAAGAACAGCGTGCCGGTGACCGGCGTGCTGACGTCAAGGATGCGGTCGTAATTGCCCGCCGGCACGCCGATGAACATGTTGCGCAACATGCGGATGGTGCGGCTGGGGCTGCGGGCATAGCCGATGAAATAGGTGCCGAATTCGCCCGCGCCGGGGCGGCCGAAGGGCATGTTGTCGCGCAGGATGTCAAGCTGGTTGCCGTCCTCGTCCTCGATCACGTTCAGGACGTTATGGGCGTAGCTGGGCTTTTCGGCGTCGGGCAGTTCGACATCCGACAGCTTCTTGCGGCCGATGATGCGTTCCTGCTGCTCGGTCGGGATGGCGTTCCATTTCGCAAGATCATGCAGGTATTTCTGGGTGATGACATAGCTGCCGCAGGCGAAATCCGGGTCCTCGTCCCCGATCAGCACGGCGTCGGCGCGGTCCTCGCCGTCCGGGTTTTCGGTCCCGTCGACAAAGCCCAGCAGGTCGCGGCTGTCGAAGAACTTGAAGCCGGGGGTTTCATCCACGATGGCGACATGGCCGGCAAGGCGGTCAAGGATGTTGGTTTCCAGTTCAAAGCACATGTCCACCTCCATCCCGCGGATGTGGAACAGGATGTCGCCGGGGGTCGATGGCGCGACATGCGCGCCCTCGATGGCGGCGAAAGTCTCAAGCTCGCGCGGGCGCGGGCCGGGGAACAGCCGCGACCATGCGTCGGCGCCGATGCCCACGACGCAGGACAGCGAGGCGTCCGGGCGGCGAAAGCCGGTGGCGCGGACCAGCGACGGGATATCGGCCAGAAGCCCCTGCACCTCGCGCGTGGCGTCCGCGCCGTCATTGACGGTCACGACCAGAAATACCGCCGAGCGGGTCAGCGAAGCGGTGACGGGTTGCGGCTGTGGCGCCATGGTCTCTCCTTGTGGGAATGCGTGCGGCGGACCGACCGCCACACCGGCTGTCATGGCGCCGGACCCCCGCCGCGCTGCCGTTCTGCCGGGCGGGCGGGGCCTGCGCCGCCCCCCCTGCCGCCGTCCGGAAAGGGCGGTCGCGCGGGCGGGCGTCGGTGGCAGTTTGGTCGGTCTGTTGCGGCTTGTCCAGAAGGGTGAGGAATGTGCAAACTGGCCGCGAATGTTCAAAGGCGGGGACAGGATGGACGAGATCGCTTCACCGGCCGGAATCGTGGCTGACGCCTTGGGCTGCGTGCGGGTGCGCGGCGCGCGCGAGCACAATCTGAAAAACGTCGATGTGGACATTCCGCGCAATGCCTTCGTGGTCTTCACCGGCATTTCGGGTTCGGGCAAATCCTCGCTGGCCTTCGGCACGCTTTATGCCGAGGCGCAGCGCCGCTATCTGGAATCGGTCGCGCCCTATGCCCGCCGCCTGATCGAACAGGCCGGCATCCCCGAGGTCGACGCCATCGACGGCCTGCCCCCGGCCGTCGCGCTGCAACAGGGGCGCGGCCAGCCCACGGCGCGGTCCTCGGTCGGCAGCATGACGACGCTCTCCAGCCTTGTGCGGATGCTTTATTCCCGCTGCGGCGAATACCCCGCCGACCAGCCGATGCTTTACGCCGAGGATTTCTCGCCCAACACCGTCGAGGGCGCCTGCCCGACCTGCCACGGCCTTGGCCGCGTCTATGAGGCGACCGAGGACAGCATGGTTCCCGACCCCTCGCTAAGCATCCGCGACCGTGCCATCGCCGCATGGCCGCCGGCGTGGCACGGCCAGAACCTGCGCGATATCCTTGTCTCGATGGGCTATGACGTCGACCGGCCATGGCGCGACCTGCCGGAACAGGACCGCAACTGGATCCTGTTCACGGATGAGACGCCGACGGTGCCGGTCTATGCCGGGCTGACGCCCGAACAGACCCGCATCGCCCGCAGCCGCCGGATGGAGCCCAGCTATCAGGGCACCTTCACCGGCGCGCGCCGCTATGTGCTGGACACCTTTGCCAATACGAAAAGCGCGCTGATGAAACGGCGCGTCTCGCAGTTCATCATCGGCCGCGACTGCCCGACCTGTCAGGGCAAGCGGCTGAAGCGGCAGGCGCTGTCGGTGACGTTCGCCGGCCTCGACATTGCGGAACTGGGCGATCTGTCGATGCTGAGGCTGCGCGATCTGCTGGAACCCGTGGCGCAGGGCCGGCTTGGCGATGCCGAGGCGGCGACCGGCGGCGTGCCGGATGCAAAGTCCCGCAAGGCCGCGATCGAGGCGCGCGTGGCCGCAGGCGGCTCGGCGCATAAAAGCGCCCCCGACACGCGCCGCACGCCCAACAATTCGGTGGAAAAGCGCGCCGCCGCCCAACGCCTTGCCGCCGAGCTGCTGGAGCGGCTGGCGCCGCTGATCGACCTTGGCCTTGGCTACCTGTCGCTGGACCGCAGCACGCCGACGCTGTCCTCGGGCGAATTGCAGAGGATCCGGCTGGCGACGCAGCTTTCCTCGCAGCTTTTCGGGGTGGTCTATGTGCTGGACGAACCGTCCGCCGGGCTGCATCCGGCGGATGGCGAATCGCTGCTGTCGATCCTTCAGCGGCTGAAGGCGGCGGGCAATTCGGTCTTTGTGGTCGAACATGACCTTGACCTGATCCGCAAGGCCGAATGGCTGGTCGATGTCGGCCCCGGCGCCGGCCAGCATGGCGGCGAGGTGATCTATAGCGGCCCCGCCGAGGGGCTGGCCGCAATCGAGGCCTCGGTCACCCGCCGCTATCTGTTCGGCGTCCAGCCGGCGCCCGACCGCACCCCGCGCAAACCCGACGGCTGGCTGCGGCTTGCGGGCGTCAGCCGCAACAACCTGCATGGTCTGGACGTGGCCTTCCCCATCGGCTGCTTCACGGCGGTGACCGGCGTATCGGGTTCGGGCAAGTCCAGCCTTGTCGCGCAGGCGCTGCCCGACCTTGTCGCCGAGGGGTTGGGCCGTCCCTTGCAGCCCACCGACGAGGACGAGGCCGACCCGCTTTTCGACGGCATCGAGGATATCACCCGCGGCCATGTCACCGCCGGGCTGGACCGGATCCGCCGCCTTGTGCAGGTCGACCAGAAGCCCATCGGGCGCACGCCGCGGTCGAACCTTGCCACCTATAGCGGGCTTTTCGACCATGTGCGGCAGTTGTTCGCAGCCACCCCCCTAGCGCGCAGCCGCCGCTATGGGCCGGGGCGGTTCTCGTTCAACGTGGCGCAGGGCCGCTGCCCGGTCTGCGAGGGCGAGGGCTTCGTCATGGTGGAACTGTTGTTCCTGCCCAGCGTCTATGCGCCCTGCGCGACCTGCAAGGGCAGCCGCTACAACCCCGAGACGCTGGAGATCGAATGGAACGGCCGCAATATCGCCCAGGTGCTGGATATGACGGTCGAGGACGCCTGCGCCTTCTTCGCCGCCGAACCGCAGGCCCTGCGCCCGCTGTCGGTCCTGAACGATATCGGGCTGGGCTATCTGCGGCTGGGCCAGCCCGCGACCGAGCTTTCCGGCGGCGAGGCGCAGCGCGTCAAGCTGGCGACGGAGCTGCAACGCGCACAGCGCGGCAATACGCTGTATATCCTGGACGAGCCGACCTCGGGACTGCATCCGGCGGATGCCGACCGGCTGATGCGGCATCTGCAAGGGCTGGTCGATGCCGGCAACACGGTGATCGTGGTCGAACATGACATGCGGCTGATCGCCGGCATGGACTGGGTGATCGACATCGGCCCCGGCGCCGGCGACGAGGGCGGCCGCGTCGTCGCCAGTGCGCCGCCCCGCCAGCTTGCCGAGATGCCGGACAGCCTGACCGCGCGCTATCTGAAGGCGGCAATGTAGCGCGCCGGGATAGCGCGCCGGGCTGGCGCATCGGGGTTGCCGCCGCGCATCGGTGGGATAATGCTTGCGCCATTGGCGAAGATCGCCCCACCGACGGAGCAATCGGCATGGTTCATCTGGACGACATGGCGCTGTTCGTCGAGGTCGTGAAGCTTAGAAGCTTTCGCCGCGCCGCGGACAGCCTTGGGATGCCGAACTCGACCCTGTCGCGGCGGATCGGGGGGCTGGAAAAGGCCATCGGCCTGCGCCTTCTGCACCGCACCACCCGCAAGATCGAACTGACCGAGGCCGGGCAGGTCTATTACGAACGCTGCAAGCGCATCGTGGACGAGGCGCGGCTGGCCCATGAGCAACTGGGCGACATGCTGGCGCAGCCCAGCGGCGTCCTGCGCGCCTCGTTCCCGGTCGATTTCGCCACGACCTATCTTGCGCCGCTGATCGCCGGATTTGCCGAACTTTATCCCGGGATCAGCTTCGATTTCGACCTGACGCCGCGCCGCGTCGATCTGGTCAGCGAACCTTTCGACATCGCCATCCGCATCGGGCCGCAGGCCGATTCCGGGCTGATCGCGCGCCGGCTGGCGCTGCTGACGCCGTGGCTCTATGCCTCGCCCGGCTATCTTCGGCGCCACGGCACCCCGGGCCGCCCCGAGGATCTGGCCGGGCACGAATGTCTTGGCTTTGCCCGCGGCATGCAATGGGCGCTGGAAAGCCCGGCGCGGACGGTCGATGTCACCGTCGAAAGCCGCTTTCGCCTGAACAGCCCCGGCATGATCCGCCGGCTGGCGGTGCTGGATCAGGGCATCGTGCTGATGCCCGAGGAGATCGTCGCCGACGAGCTGGCCGATGGCCGCCTTGTCCGCATCCTGCCGGAATGGCGCGGGCGCCCGACCCCGGTCTATGCGCTGACCGAAACCCGCCTGCTGCCCGCCAAGACCCAGCGTTTCATCGACTTTCTGCGCGACCGCCTGCCGAATGGCTGACGGCCAGCATTGCGCCACCAGTGGAGCAATGTTTTCCAAACACCCGGATTTATCCCGATGCGGGTGGGTGCCATATGGTTGTGGCAGGCGCCACCGCGCCGCACGTCCTGAACCGGAGACACCGAAGTGACTGATATCTGGCAACCGATCACCCTTGGCGGGGTCGAGCTTCCCAACCGTTTCGTCATGGCGCCGATGACGCGCAGCCGCGCCGATTTCGACGGCACGCCCGGCGCGCTGGCCGCCGAATATTACGCGCAGCGCGCCAGTGTCGGGCTGATCGTGACCGAGGGCACGCAGCCCTCGGAGGACGGGCAGGGCTATCTGACCACGCCCGGCATCCACACCGATGCGCAGGTCGCAGGCTGGCGCAAGGTCACCGACGCCGTCCATGCCAAGGGCGGGCATATCCATGTCCAGCTCATGCATGCCGGGCGCATGTCGCATCCCGACAATACGCCGCATCACCGGCAGGGGGTCGCGCCCTCGGCCATCGCGCCCGGCACCGGCATGTTCACCCCGACCGGGATGCAGGACATCCCGACACCGCGCGCCCTGACCACCGACGAAGTGCGCCAGACCGTGCAGGACTTTCGCCACGCCGCCCGCCGCGCCATCGAGGCCGGCGCCGACGGGGTCGAGATCCACGGCGCCAACGCCTATCTGATCCAGCAGTTCCTGGCCCCCAGCGCCAATACGCGCAGCGACGAATATGGCGACAGCATCGAGAACCGCGCCCGCTTCGCCATCGAGGTCGCCCGCGCCATTGCCGACGAGATCGGCGCCGATCGCACCGCGATCCGCTTCTCGCCCGGCATCACCATGTGGGGGATCGACGAAGGGCCGGATGGCCCCGCCCTTTACCGCTATCTGATCGCGGAACTGGACAAGCTGGGCCTGTCCTATGTCCACGTCATGCATCAGGGCGACGAGGCGCTGCTGGCCGACATCCGCAGGCTTTGGCAGCGGGTGCTGATCGTCAACCGCCCCGGACGCCCGCGCGACCAGATCGGCAGCGACATCGCCGCCGGGCTTGCCGACATGGAGGCTTACGGCGCGATGATCCTTGCCAACCCCGACTTCATCATCCGGGTCAAAACCGGCGCGCCGATGAACGAGGCCGACCGCATGACCTTCTTTGGCGGCACGGAAAGGGGCTATACCGACTACCGGACGCTCTAGGCGTTCGCGGCGAGGCGGCTCACCCGCTTCGCCACCCCTGCCGCCAACCGCCACCGCCAACCGCCACCACCGGGGCCGGGGCTGCGCCGCCAAAAGGGATGACGCGGACCCGCTTGCCGAATGGCGCGGCGCTGCTAGGTTGGGCCGAAAGCGAGGGCTAGGCCCCGGCGCCGGGCGCCACCGGGGTCCGGCCCATCGCCAAAGGGGGGCCCGCATGACACTGACCGCAACCACCCGACGCAAGCTGGCCTCGACCGGGATCGAGGTCACCGCGCTTGGCCTTGGCACCGCGCCCCTGGGCGGGCTTTACGCCGATGTCCCGACCGCGCAGGCGCTTGAGGTCATGGACACCGCCTGGGACCTTGGCATCCGCTATTTCGACACCGCGCCGATGTATGGCCTGACCCGGTCCGAGCACCTGACCGGCCACGCGCTGCGCGACCGCGACGGCAGCCACGTCCTTTCGACCAAGGTCGGCCGCCTGATGACGACCGTGCGCGCCGGCCGCGACCTGCCGCCCGAGGCGCCGAAGAACCCGCTCGACCCCGGCTGGTGGAACGGCCTGCCCTTCCGCGAGGTCTTTGACTATACCTATGACGGCGTCATGCGCAGCTATGACGACAGCCAGCAACGGCTGGGCATTGCGCGGATCGACCTGCTTTACGTCCATGATATCGGCCGCGTCACCCATGCCGGGCTGCACGACCACCATTGGCGGCAACTGACCCGCGGCGGCGGCTTTCGCGCCTTGCAGGAACTGAAGGCGGCGGGCGATATCCGCGGCTTTGGCCTTGGCGTCAACGAATGGCAAGCCATCCGCGACGCGCTTGAGGAAACCGACCTTGACTGCTGCATGCTGGCCGGGCGCTATTCGCTGCTGGACCGGGACGCGGCAGAGACCTTTCTGCCGCTGGCACAGGCGCGCGGCGTCGGGCTGGTGCTTGCCGGGGTCTACAATTCGGGCATCCTTGCCGCGCCCGCGGGCGGGCGGACAAAGTTCAACTATGCCGATGCCGACCCCGCCACCATCGCGCGGGTCGAGGCCTTGCGCGCCGTCTGCGCCGATTACGGCGTCCCGCTGGCTGCCGCCGCGATCCGCTTTCCGATGCGCCACCCCGCCGTCACCTGCGTGGTCGTCGGCGCCAAGACCGGCGCACAGCTGCGCCAGAATGTCGAATGGTTCGACACCCCCCTGCCCGAGGCCATCTGGGCCGACCTCGACGCCGCGCTGACCCGCGCCGCCCCCTGAACCGGAGACCATCATGCTGAAAACCATCAACCCGCTGCTGACCGGCGACCTGCTGGCGCTGCTGGCCGACATGGGCCATGGCGACGATATCGCCATCGTCGACGCCAATTTCCCGGCCGATTCCATGGCGCAGCGGCTGGTCCGCCTGCCGGGTATCACCGCGACCGACGCGCTCAGGGCGGTGCTGTCGCTGCTGCCTCTGGACGATTTCGTCGACCAGCCGGCGGCGGCGATGGACGCGCCGGGCGAACGCCCGCCGATCTATCCCGAATTCGAGGCGGCGCTGGCCGCAGCCGAGGGCCGCCCGCTGACGCTGGAGCCGGTCGAGCGCTTCGCCTTTTACGAACGCACCAGGGCCGCCTATGCGGTCATCGCCACCGGCGAGCGCCGCCTTTACGCCAATATCATCCTGAAAAAGGGCGTTCTGCGCAGCTAGGGGGCGCCATGCTGGACGCGCATCAACATTTCTGGACCGTCTCGCGCGGCGACTACGGCTGGATGTCGCCCGATCAGGTGGCGCTTTACCGCGATTTCGGTCCTGATGACCTGTGGCCGCAGATGCAGGCCGCCGGGATCGCCCGGACGGTGCTGGTTCAGGCCGCCGCGACCGAGGCCGAGACCGACTTTCTGCTGGATATCGCCGCAAGGACGGATTTCGTCGCCGGCGTGGTGGGTTGGCTCGACATGCGCGCGGATGATTTCCCGGCGCGGCTGGACCACTATATCGGGCGCCCGAAATGGGTGGGACTGCGGCCGATGCTGCAAGACCAAGACCCCGCCGAAATCGCCGACCCGCGCTTTCGCCGCGCATTGGCCGAGGTCGCGCGCCGGGGCGTCCCCTTCGACATCCTGACCTTTCCGCGCCATCTGCCGGCGATGGTCGATGCCCTGCACGCCACGCCGGGGCTGCACGCGATCCTTGACCATATCTCAAAGCCGGACATGACGCGGCCCATCGCGCCCGACTGGGCGGCAGGGATCGAGGCGCTGGCCGCGGTGCCGGGGCTGCATTGCAAGATCTCGGGACTGGTGACCGAGGCCGGCGCCGACTGGACCCCGGCCCGCATCCGCCCCTTTGTCGAGCTCGTCGCCCGCGCCTTTGGCCCCGGGCGGCTGGTCTTCGGCTCGGACTGGCCGGTCTGCACGATTGCCGCGACCTATGCGCAGGTGGTGGCGCTGACGCGCGACCTGCTGGCCGAAATCCATGGCCCCGACGAAATGCACGCGATCATGCAGACCAACGGCCAGCGGTTTTACCGGCTGCCGCGCGGATAGCAGGCGCAGCCGGATAGTCCCGCGACGGAATAGGCAGGGGTTCCTGACGAAACACGCCGCATCAACGGATAAACCATCGCCGATCGCCGCTGAGAGGCGGCAGTTCGCCGGGCGACTGGCTATCGCCAATTGTGGCAAATCCTGCCGAAATACTGGCAAGCACCGACGACGCAAACGGCCGCTCGCATCGCCGCACCTCGGACGGGGTGCCGCATTTGATCGTCGAAAGAGAGGACGGGTGAAAGGGATCGGCAGCAAACGGGCAGGCACACCCACCAAGGCGGGCAGACCATGCGAAATGAACTGTCCATGACTGAGGCTGGAAGGATCGATATCGTAAAACTGATCCATGCCATCCGGCGTTCCGGCTGGCTGCCGTGACGGGCCCGTGATGGGCGCGGGGCCGGACTGACCCCGCACCCGGACCTGTGTCACACCGTCAGCATGGTCTTGATGGCACGGCGTTCGTCCATGGCCTTATAGCCTTCGGCCACTTCGGCAAGCGGCAGGACCAGATCGAAGACGCGGCCGGGCTGAATATGGCCGGCCAGCACGCGCTCCATCAGGTCAGGCAGGAAGCGCCGCACCGGGGCCGGGCCGCCCATCATCCGCTTCTGGGCGAAGAACATCTGCTGGCCGTCAAAGGTCACGCCATGCGGCACGCCGACATAGCCGATGGTCCCGCCGGGACGGCAGACACCGATGGCCTGCTTCATCGACTCGTCCATGCCGACGCATTCCAGAACGGATTCCGCCCCGATGCCATCGGTCAGCTCCATGATCCGGGCGATCCCCTCGTCACCGCGTTCGGCGACGATGTCGGTGGCGCCGAAATCGCGGGCAAGCTGCTGGCGGCTGGCATGGCGGCTCATCGCGATGATCCTGCCGGCGCCCAGTTGCGAGGCCGCCATGACCCCCATCAGGCCGACAGCGCCGTCGCCGACCACGACCACGGTCTCACCCTCGCGCACATTGGCCGCGACCGCGCCATACCAGCCGGTGCCAAGCACGTCGGAGACGGCCAGAAGATGCGGGATCAGGTGCTTGTCGGGCATCTCGGCGGTGGCGACCAGCGTTCCATCGGCCAGCGGCACCCGCGCATAAGGCGCCTGCGCGCCCGACATGAACTCGCGCTGCACACATGAGGACTGGAACCCGAACCGGCAATGCGGGCAGGTGTTGTCCGACAGGCAGAAGCTGCCGACAACGAACTGGCCGGGGCGGATATGGCGCACCTCGGGGCCGATCTCTACCACCACGCCGCAATATTCGTGGCCCATATGCATGGGCTGACCCACAGCCTGCACGCCGCGATAGGGCCAGAGGTCCGAGCCGCAGATACAGGTCGCCGACAGCTGGATGATGGCATCGGTCGGCAGCAGGATCCGGGGGTCATCGACGCTTTCGTAGCGGATATCGCCGGGGCCGTGCAAAACGGTCGCATACATGGGACAGGTTCCTTTCAGTGACATGGCCTGATCGGCATAAAGCGCAAGACGTACAGGCACCGTCATAGCGCAGTTTCAGCCCCTGAGTCTTTCGACGGGACAGGCGCGGTCGCCTGCCGTTGCCAGTATGGCCGTTTTCTTCGCCACATCGATCCCGAGGCCGGGATAACGCCGGCCGCACCGCCGGCCGGATGGCCCTGCGGATCGTTGACGATCAGCCGTTGCCCGGCGAAGTTGCTCGCGCAGGTCAGGAAAGAATGGCGCCGTCGGACGAGGTCCCCTATCGCCAGCTTCAGGTCTGCGACGCCGTCGCCGCCCAGGTCGTGATCCAGATCAGAATACGGGGATACGGCGTCGAATAGCTGCCAATCCCGTCGACCAGACGGGCAACGGGCGGCAGGAAGCCGCCAGATCTCGCGCAGCACCCGTCATCGCCCGGCTCTCAAAGATTGGTCATCTTCAGCACGGCCTCGGGCAGGCGGGCGCCCTGAACCGTGATGGCGGCGCTGGCGCTGGCGATTTCGGCCAGATCCTCGGGCGTCAGGTACAGGTCGACGGCGCCCAGGTTTTCCTCAAGCCGGTGCAGTTTCGTCGTGCCGGGGATGGGAACGATCCACGGCTTTTGCGCCAGAAGCCAAGCCAGCGCGACCTGCGCCAGCGTCGCCCCCCGGCGCGCGGCGATGGGGCGAAGCGCGTCGACCAATGCAAGGTTGGCCTTGCGGGCCTCGGGCGTAAGACGCGGGACCAGGTTGCGGAAATCGCCATCGGCAAAGCGGGTGTTTTCGTCGATCTTGCCCGACAGGAAGCCCGCGCCAAGCGGCGTGAAGGGCACGAAGCCGATGCCAAGCTCTTGCAGCGTGGGCAGCAGTTCCAGTTCGGGTTCGCGCCAGAACAGCGAATATTCGCTTTGGACGGCCGCGACCGGCTGGATCGCATGGGCGCGGCGAATGGTCCGGGGGCTGGCCTCGGACAGGCCGAAATGGCCGACCTTGCCCTCGGCGATCAGGGCGCGGACGGCGCCGGCAACGTCCTCGATCGGCACGGCAGGATCGACGCGGTGCTGATAGAACAGGTCGATCCGGTCGGTGCGCAGGCGCTTCAGCGCGGCTTCGGCCACGGCCTTGATATGGGCGGGGCGGCTGTTGGTGCCGCCAAGGCGGCCGCCGGTTTCGGGATCGATGTCGAAGCCGAACTTGGTCGCGATCACCACCCGGTCGCGGATGGGATGAAGGGCCTCGCCCAGCAATTCCTCGTTGAGGAAGGGGCCGTAAGCCTCGGCTGTGTCGAACAGCGTCACGCCACGGTCATGCGCCGCGCGCAACAGGCCGATCATTTCGCCCCGGTCGGGGGCCGCGCCATAAGCGCCGGTCATGCCCATGCAGCCAAGACCAAGGGCCGAGACTTCGAGGTTTCCGAGTTTTCTGAATTTCATGACTCTCTCCTTTAGTTGCGGGAAGGGGCTTCGACATTGGAATAGGCCAGCACGGCGTCGGGCAGACGCTGGCCCTGAATGTCGACGGCCCGGACGGCAGCGGTCAACTCGTCAAGTTCCGGGGGCGTGAAGCTGATTGCGGCCGCGCCGGTATTTTCCAGCATATGCGCCATCTGTGTGCTGCCCGGGATCGGCACGATCCACGGCTTTTGCGCCATCAGCCAAGCCAGCGCGACCTGCCCGCGAGTCGCGGACTTGCGCGCCGCCCAGTCGCCCAGCAGCGTCACCAGCGCAAGGTTCGCGGGCAGGTTCGCAGGCGCGAAGCGCGTCTCGATGCCGCGAATGTCGCCCTCGGCGAAGCGGGTGCGGGCGTCGATGGCGCCGGTCAGGAAGCCGACGCCAAGCGGGCTCCACGGGACGAACCCGATGCCGAGTTCCTCGCAGAGCGGGATCAGCTCCGCCTCGGGCCCGCGCCAGAGCATCGAATATTCGTTCTGCACGGCCGCGACGGGCAGTTCCGCATGGGCGCGGCGCAGCGTGCCAAGGCCCATTTCCGACAGCCCCCAATGCAGCACCTTGCCCTGATCCATGAGGTCGCGGACGGCGCCGGCCACGTCCTCGATGGGCACCTTGGGGTCGACGCGATGCTGGTAAAGCAGGTCGATCCGGTCGGTGTTCAGGCGTTTCAGCATGCCCTCGACGGCCAGCTTGATCCGCTCGGGACGGCTGATGACGCCGGGGCGCCGTACGCCGGTTTCAAGGTCGATGTCCCAGCCGAATTTCGAGGTGATGGCGACACGGTCGCGGAAGGGGGCGATGCCCTCGCCCAGGATACGCTCGACCTCGTGCGGGCCATAGGCCTCGGCGGCGTCGAAGAAGGTGATGCCGCGATCATGGGCGGCGCGGATAATGGCGATCATCTCGGACCGGGTGGGGATGGTGGTCTGGTAAGTGCGGCTCATGTTCTGGACGCCAAGGCCGATGGCCGAAACCTCAAGTCCGCCCAGCATCCGCCGGTCAGGCGGGGTGGGCGCGGGTTGCGCGGCGGCGGGCGTGATGGCGGCCAGCAGGGGTGCGGCGGCAAGACCCATCGCCGCGCCCAGAAACCCGCGACGGTTCGGCTGCTGATCGTCTGCCATGCTTGTATCCTTTCATCGTCGACAGCCCGGTTGGGCCGGTTGCCGTGAAGATAGGGGATGGCTGGTCATGCGATAATCGACGATAATCCGCATGTCGTTTTAAGCAGAGCTTACAAATGGACTTCAACGACCTTGCCGCGTTCGCCTCGGTCGCGCGCGAGAAAAGCTTTACCCGCGCGGCGGCGAAGCTGGGCGTCTCGCCCTCGGCGCTAAGCCAGACGGTCAGGAATCTTGAGGCCCGGCTGGGCCTGCGCCTGTTGACGCGGACCACGCGCAGCGTCTCGCCGACCGAAGCGGGGGCGCGGCTGCTGGCCACCCTCGCCCCCCGGCTGGAGGAGATCCGGGCCGAGGTCGCGGCCCTTGCCGAACTGCGCGACAAGCCCGCCGGGACCCTGCGCGTCACCGCGGGCGAACATTCCGCCGTCAGCATCCTGCAACCCGCGCTGGCGAAGCTGTTGCCCGACTACCCCGACGTGAAGATCGAGGTCATCGTCGATAACGGCCTGACCGACATCGCCGCCGAAGGCTATGATGCCGGCATCCGCCTTGGCGATCAGGTCGCGAAGGACATGATCGCCCTGCGCATCGGGCCGGACATGCGCATGGTCGTCGTGGGGTCGCCCGCCTATTTCGCCCGCCATCCGGTGCCGCGCGTGCCGCAGGATCTTGTGGCGCATAACTGCATCAACATGCAGATGCCGACCTCGGGCGGGCTGTTTGTCTGGAACTTCGAGAGGGCCGGACGCGAGGTGAATGTCCGCTGCGAGGGCCAGCTTGTCCTGAACAACCTGCCCATGCGGCTGTCATCGGTGCTGGCGGGGCTGGGCCTTGCCTGGCTGCCCGAGGATCAGGTTCTGCCCTACCTCGCCGATGGCCGCCTGATCCGGGTGCTGGACGACTGGTCCCCGACTTTCCCCGGCTATCACCTTTATTACCCGAGCCGGCGCTACAACTCGCCGGCGCTGACCCTGCTGGTCGAGGCGCTGCGCCACCGGCAGTGACCCACGCATTCCGGCCCCCGCCTTGTGCCGATATCGCGTATTGCGCGAAATCGCGATTGCGAAATGCGCCGGGATCGTGCTGAACGGCAACCATCGGCCCGGCGACTGACGCCGGGCGCCCCAACGGTCAAGGTCCAGGGAATGCAGCAGCGCGCGGGTTTTGGCGGCGGATGCCATTGGTGCACCGAGGCGGTGTTCCAGTCGCTTCGCGGCATGCTTGAGGTCGCGCAGGGCTTCATCGCCTCGGACCCGCCGCATGACAGCTTTTCCGAGGCGGTGGCGGTGACCTGGGATCCGGCCGTGATCGGCTTCGAGGACCTGATCGCGGTGCATTTGGCCACCCATTCCAGCACCTCGCGCCACAAGATGCGCGGCAAGTACCGCAGCGCCGTCTATGTCCATGACGACGCCGACGGCGAGGCGGCGCGCCGGATCATCGACCTGCTCGCCCGGCAGACCGACAGCAGCTTCGTGACCGACGTCCTGCCATTCCGCGCCTTCAGACCCTCGGATGCGCGGTTTCAGGACTATTACACCCGCAACCGCGAAGGGCCATTCTGCGACGCCTATATCGAGCCGAAACTGGCGCTGCTGCGGCAAAGGTTCGCCGGGCTGCAAGCGGATGCCGGGCAGTAGCTCAAATCGCTCTGGAAAGTGTCCAATAGTTGGGGAGTAGCTCAGGCGGCTGCGTGGCATTCATGGTCTGGCGACGCTGCATCTGGACTTGGCCGAAGTTCCGGAGAGATTCGAAGCCGCGACGTTGATTGGCCTGAGCCGCAACGATCTGCGAAAGCGGCTGCATATCAACTGCTCAACTGTCGGCCTTTTGCTTGGGAAAGGCGTGATCGCCAGCACCGAAGCCCGTCACCCGCGGACGCGCCAATACATGTCGCTGGTTGCGCCGGAAGAGGAGGAGCGGGTCCTTGACCGCTACCTCCCGCTTGGTCTGATGGCATAAAAGCTGGGAATGTAGGCCAAGCATGTCGCCGTCCGTCTGGACGATGCGGAAGTCTGGTCAATCCAGTTGTCGGAACGTTGCAGCAAGATCTATCTGCGTCGGGAGGCGGCGCCCATCATCTCGATCTGACTCGCGCGCGCCGAACCATGTGCCCCGTCGACTGGTTCGGCGGCGCTTTTCCATGTCCGCAAAAACGACCTCAAAATCGGCGCTCTCACCGGTTGAGATAATCTTGCGTGTCGTCTGAGATAGTTTCACTGTTGTTCGCGGCACTTACCAGCATCGCACGACAATGATTTCAGTGGTGAGCCCAACAGGATTCGAACCTGTGACCCACTGATTAAAAGTCAGTTGCTCTACCAACTGAGCTATGGGCCCATCACAGGCCGCCTCCCTAAGGTCGGGGGCAGCTTGGGTCAAGCGCAAAAAACGCGGCGCTGGCGAAAAGTTTTCGGCGCGACTATATGCACCTCATGGAACACGCCCGCACCCCCGGCCTGCCGTTCATGAAAATGCACGGGCTCGGCAATGATTTCGTCGTCATCGACCTGCGCCACGGCACGGTCGCGCCTGATGCTGTGACCATCGCGGCCATCGCCGACCGCCATTTCGGCGTGGGCTTTGATCAGCTTGCGACCATCGAACATGACGATCAGGCTGATGCGCGCTTGGTCTTCTTCAACGCCGACGGCTCGCGTTCCGCCGCGTGCGGCAATGCCACGCGCTGTATCGCCCGCTTCCTGATGGACGGGACCGGTAAAAAGGCCCTTAGCCTGCGGACCGACCATGCTGTGCTGTTGGCCGAGGATGCTGGCAATGGCCTGACCCGCGTGAACATGGGGCCGCCCGTACTGGACTGGCAGGCGATTCCCTTGGCCGAGGATGTCGACCTGCTGCACCTGCCCATCGCAGGCGATCCGGTCGCCACCGGCATGGGCAACCCGCATATGACCTTCTTCGTGGATGACGCCGATTCGGTCGATCTGGACCGCTTCGGCCCCGAACATGAACACCATCCGCTCTATCCGCAGCGCACCAATGTCGAGGTGGTGCAGGTGCTGTCGCCCTCAGAAATCAAGCTGCGCATCTGGGAACGCGGGACGGGGCTGACGCTGGCCTCTGGCTCGTGTTCCTGCGCGGCTGCGGTCGCTGCCGCCCGGCGCGGCCTGACCGGGCGTCAGGTCACCGTGCATGTCCCCGGCGGTCAGCTTCAGATCGACTGGCGCGAGGATGGCGTCTGGATGACAGGCCCCACGGCCCACGCCTTCGACGGGGTTTGGCGGGGATGAGCGCGCCGGTCTTCTCCACCCATGGCTGCCGCCTGAACGCCTACGAATCCGAGGCGATGCGCGAAATGGCCGAGGCCGCCGGTCTGCAAGGCGCGGTGATCGTGAACACCTGCGCCGTCACCGCCGAGGCCGTCCGCAAGGCCCGCCAGGACATCCGCCGCCTGTCGCGCGACAATCCCGGCGCGCCGATCATCGTCACCGGCTGCGCGGCGCAAACCGAACCCGAGACCTTCGCCGCCATGCCCGAGGTCACCCGCGTCATCGGCAACACCGAAAAGATGCAGCCCGAGACATGGGCCTCGCTGACCCCTGACCTCATCGGCCAGACCGAGCGCGTCGTCGTCGATGACATCATGTCGGTGAAGGAAACCGCTGGCCACCTGATTGACGGCTTCGGCCGCCACCGCGCCTATGTGCAGGTCCAGAACGGCTGTGACCATCGCTGCACCTTTTGCATCATCCCCTACGGTCGCGGCAATTCGCGTTCCGTCCCCGCCGGAGTCGTCGTCGACCAGATCA